>Ga0209498_1000438_pt1 | contig 25439 bp, 21 predicted proteins | sample WalLakDeSediment_FD_184131 | JGI IMG/M metagenome (GOLD analysis project Ga0209498, IMG submission 184131) | Lake sediment microbial communities from Walker lake, Nevada to study Microbial Dark Matter (Phase II) - Walker Lake 11/02/13 Deep... | ecosystem: Environmental > Aquatic > Freshwater >...
GCCCGCCGCGATGCAGCGGTCGAGGGTGTGCAGCGCGTCCGCGGAGCCTCCGGCACCGGGAAGGAAGCGCTCCGCGGGGGTGAAGGCCTCGGTCGCCGCAGCGGGCCAGGCGAACGCTCGCACGCCCGCCGGCGCGGCGCCGACGTCGAACAGCGGTCCGTTGTAGTGCATCGCCTCGATCTCGGCCGGGACACCCACAGCGAAGGGGTGGCCTGTGTCGACCCGGACGCGGATGCGCCCCACGCCCGGCGAGGCGAGTCCGCCGAGGGTCGCGTCGCCCTCGTTCGCGAGCGGAACGTCGAGCATGCGCAGGTGGCGCGCGAGCGGCAGCGCCTCGTCGGCCGCGCCGCGCAGGGCGAGTGGCAGCACCGACCCGGCGCAGGAGGCCACGTAGGCGCCACCGTCCTCAACCCAGCGGCGCAGCTCCGCCGCGCCTGCGGCGCCCAGCGGCGCCAGCTGGCCCGCCATCGCGACCGCGCCGCCGCCGGGGACGATCAGCGCATCGAGCTCGGCGAGTCGGCCGGCGGCGACGTCCTGAGCCCGGATGGGCCGGACGTCGGCGCCGTGGGCCGCCGCGAGCGCCAGGTGGTGCCAGGGCGCGCCGCCGCTGCCGTAGACGCCGATCCGCAGGCCGCCGAGCGGCGGCCGTGCCTTCACCGGACCCAAACCTCGTCGAGCACGCGCATGATGTTGCCGCCGATCACCTTGGCGATGTCCTCGTCGCTGTAGTCGTGGGTGACGAGCCAGCGCACGATGTTGGGGAAAGCCTCGGCGGGGTTCTCGATGCCGTCGACGTAGGGCACCTGGGGGTAGGGCGTGGTGCCCTTGCTGGCGCTGAGCGAGAGCGCCTCGCGCAGCGCGCCGTGCAGGCCGACGTGGTCGCCGAACAGCGCGTCGGGCCCGAAGGCGACGTGGTCGATGCCGACGAGGTCGACGCAGTACTCGAAGTGCTCCATGAAGGACTCGATCGAATGCCTGAGGTTCTTGTGCGAGATCGTCGTGTGCGGCGCGGCCTCGATGCCGATGACGCCGCCCTTGGCGGCGCAGGCGCGGATGATCTCGTCGGGTTTGAGGCGCGGCGTGTCCCACAGGGCGCGGGCGCCCGCGTGGGTGATGAAGATGGGGTGCGTCGAGGCCTCGATCGTGTCCATCGAGGTGGCGTCGTTCGCGTGGCTGATGTCGATGGCGATCCCGAGTTGGTTCATGCGCTTCACGGCGCGGCGGCCGAAGGCGGTCAGTCCGTAGTGGGCAGGTTCCTTGAGGCCGGCGCCCAGGGCGTTGCCCTCGCTGTAGGCGATGCCGAGCGAGCGCATCCCGAGGCCGTAGAGCACGTCGATGCGGTCGACCTCGTTCTCGATCATCGCGGCGCCCTCGAGCGACACGACGAAGGCGATGCGGCCATCACGCTTGGCGGCACGGATGTCGTCGGTGGTCAGCGCCAGTTTGACCATGTCCTGGTGCGCGATGTCGGAGAGGCGCATGCCGATGTCGAAGATGACGTCCTCCCACTTCCAACCCGCGCGGGAGGTGATCATGGCGGTGCCGTCCATCATCGCGTCGAACACGCAGTCCAGGCCGCTGGCGGCCAGGCCCGCGTAGCCGGTGAACTCGCGGCCCCAGCGGCGGAACTCGAGGAAGCCGGAGAGGTCCTTGGGCGCGACGAAGCAGTGGTCGTGCAGCGAGATGGCCAGGTGGTCGGCGAAGATCTGCCGGACGCGCGCCTCCTGCGCCTCGGACGTCGGGACGCGGGTGCTGGGGACGCGGTCGAGTTCGGCGGCCAGCTCGACGCTCGGGTACTCCCCTGGATCGAGATACTGAAAGGAGGTGTAGCCGTCGTAACGCTTCTTCTGCATGCATGGCTCCGTTCGCAATGTCAGGCGCGCGGATCGAGGACGTCGCGCAGCGCGTTGCCGAGGAGGTTGAAGGACAGGACGGTCACGGCGATGAACAGGCCCGGCCAGACCGCCAGGATCGGGGCGCGCCAAAGGTAGCCCTGGGCGTTCTGCAGCATGTTGCCCCACGAGGCGAGGGGCGGCTGAATGCCGAGACCGAGGTAGCTGAGCGCCGCCTCGGTCAAGATGGCCCAGCCGACGCCGAGGGTGGCGAGCACGGTGGCCTGCGGCAGCACCTGCGGCAGGATGTGGCGCGTCATCACGCGCGCGTGGGTGCCGCCGAGCGCGCGGGACGCCTCGACGAACTCGTGGTTGCGGAAGCGCTTGAACTCCGCGTGGCCCACGCGTGCCATCTGCGCCCAGAAGCCCAGGCCGACGGTGATGATGATGGTGACCGGGTGGTTGCCGAAGCTGGTGACGATCACCAGGATCAGGAAGAACGTCGGGATCGCCATGAACGCGTCGACCAGACGCATGAGGACCCCCTCGACGCGGCCGCCGAAGTAGCCGGCGGAGCCGCCGATCGACAGGCCGAGCGACAGGCCGACGAGCATGGAGAAGAGGCCGACCGCCATGCTGACCCGGCCGCCGCTGAGCACGCGCGCGAGGACGTCGCGCCCCAGTTCGTCGGTGCCGAGCAGGTGCTCCGCGGACGGCGGCTTGAGAATCGCGCGGGCGTTGGTCCGGGTGGGGCTGTGCGGCACCAGCGCGGGGCCGAAGGTGACGGCCAGCAGGATGGTCACGAGCACGAGGAAGGCGCCCACGCCCACCGGGCGGCGGGCGATCTTGCGCCAGAGTCTGCCGCGCGGGCCGGCGACGGCGCGGGTTCCGCCGGTCGTGGCGTCAATCATGGCGGATCCTCGGGTCGATCACGGCGTAGAGCAGGTCAACCAGCAAGTTGACGGTCACCACGATCGCTCCGGCGAGAAGCGTGACCCCGAGGATGACGGGGTAGTCGCGGCCGTTCGCCGCCTCGATCGCCAGCCGGCCGATGCCGGCCCAGCCGAAGACGCTCTCGATGACCACCGAGCCGCTGAATAGCACGGTGGCGATCAGGCCGAGCATGGCGACGACGGGCACGAGGGCGTTGCGCATCGTGTGCTTGACGAGGACGACACGTTCGACCAGGCCCTTGGCGCGGGCGGTGCGCACGAAGTCGGCGGCGCGCATCTCGAGCACGGCGGCCCGCGTGGTCCGGATGACGTTGGGCATGAGGGAGAAGGCGAGCACCCCGGCGGGGAGGACCAGGTGCCGCAGGCGGTCCGTGAGGTCGAAGGCCCGCCCGATCGAGGCGTTGCCCGCCGCGGGTAGCCAGCCGAGGTTGACGGCGAAGACGATGATCGCGAGGATGCCCAGCCAGAAGCTCGGCGTCGACATTCCGAGGGTCGCGATGCTGCCGATCACGTGATCGGGCCAGCGGTCGCGCTGAAGCGCCGCGGTGACGCCGAGGACGATGCCCAACAGCGCGGCGAGCACGAGCGCGGTGCCGCCCAGGCTGAGCGTCACGGGGAGGCGTTGGGCGAGCAGTCGCGACACGGGCAGGCCCTGGTTGATCGAGCGCCCCAGGTCACCGCGCACCGCGCCCGCGAGCCACGTGAGATAGCGCTCGTGTACGGGTCGGTCCAGGCCGTAGAGGCGCAACCGGGCCTCGCGCTCGGCGGCCGTGCTGCTGAAGTCGATCAGCGACGAGGGACCCCCGGGCGCCAGGTTGATCAGGAAGAAGGTCAGCAGCGACACCAGGAACAGGACGAAGACACCTTGTGCTAGGCGGCGGGCGACGTACTCGATCATGTGGGGCGGGGCCGTCCTTCCCGTGAAGCGAGCGTCCGCGCGGCTTGCGCGTGCGACGCGCGGCGCGCGCCGCGTTGGGCGCACGCCGCGCGGAATCGGACGCTAGGTCAGCGGGCCACGTACCATTCGACGGCGTGCTGGAAGGCGGTCGCGGCGGTGATCGCCGGGAAGCCCTGCAGCGCGACGCTCTTGGCGGTCAGGATGTCGGGCCACCACAGGTAGAGGTAGGGGAGCTCATCGGCGGTGAAGGCCTGCATGGCGGCGTAGGCGGCCACCTGGTCCTCGACCGTCAGCGCGGCGCGGCCGGCGTCCATCAGGGCGTCGAGCTCGGGGTCGCAGTAGTTGGGGATGTTGTTGCCGCTCTGGGCCGCGGAGCACGAGAAGTACGGCGCGATGTCGGCGGTGGGCGGCATGCTCCACCAGGCAAGAGTCACCTCGTACGCCCGCGCCAGCACGACCTCTTGGATGTACGCGTTCCACTCCAGGACGCGGACGTCGGCCTCGACGCCGATGTCGGCCCAGTACTGCTGCACCAGCAGCGAGGCGGGCACGAGGTCGCCGAACTGGCCCGTGGGCATGTCGAACGCCAAGCGCTCGCCGTCCTTGGCGCGGACGCCGTCGCCGCCCATCGTCCAGCCGGCCTCGTCGAGCAGCGCACCGGCGGCCTCGGGGTCGTAGGGGTAGGTCGTGACGTCGTCGGTGAAGAGCGCGCCCAGCATTGGCGCCACGGGGCCGCTGGCGACGCGACCGTAGCCGCTGAGGATCGCGTCGATCGTCGCCTCGCGGTCGATCGCCATCAGCATGGCCTGCTTGATCCGGACGTCGTCGAAGCGCGCGTCATCGTGGTTGGGGGCGACGAAGAAGAACAGGTTCTGCGACTGGCGCAGCACCTCGAGCCGGCCGCTGCGCTCGATGCCCTCGATCACGTTGGGGCTGAGGCGGGTGACGACGTCGAGCTGCCCGGCCAGCGCCTGGGCGACCTGGGTGTTGGCGTCGGGGATGATTCGGAAGATCATGCCGGCGAGCTTGGGCGCGCCGCCCCAGTGCAGCGGGTTGGGCTCGAGGCGGACGTAGGCGCCGGGGACGAACTCGGCGACCTTGAACGGACCGGTCGTCACGGGCGTGCCCTTGTTGAACTCGGCGACGGTCAGCGGGTTCTCGGCACCACCCAGCACGTGGGCGGGCAGGATCCCGGCGAAGGACGCCAGGTAGTAGGGCAGCGCGGAGAAGGGCCGCTTGAGGACGAAGCGTACCGTGTGGTCGTCCACGACATCGACGCGCTCGATCACGTTGAACTGCGACGCGCTCTGGGCGCCGAGCGCCGGGTTCAGCACGACGTCGTTGAACGTGAACGCGACGTCGGCGGCGTCGAAGGGGTCGCCGTCGGACCACTGCACGCCCTCCCGAAGCTCGAACACCCACGCCAGGCCGCCCTCCTCGGGCGTCCACGAGGTGGCCAGCGCCGGGATCGGGCGGAGGTCGTCGGGGGAGTAGCGGGTGAGCTGGTCGAACAGGATCGTGTTGATCAGATTCGACTCGATGACCGCACCCGGCGTCCACGGGTTGAGCGTCGGGTCGGCGTTGGTCGCGAGGTTGAGGACCGCGTTGGGGTCGGCGCTCTGGGCGAGCGCCGCGCCCAGGCCCGCGGAGACGAGTGCGAACGCGAGGACGAGTCGAGCGGCGAGGCGGCGGATGGGCATGGGGTTCCTCCTTCAGGAACGGACGGGGTCGAGGGCGGGGTCGGGGGCGTCGTGCGCGAGCTCGCGCGAGATATCGTGGGCGGCGGCGCGCGCCAGTGTGGCGAAGCGCTCGAGAGTGGCGTCGTCGATGCGGAACGAGGGACCGCCGACGCTGATGCCGGCGACGACGTCGCCGTCCGCGCCGAAGATCGCGGCGCCGACACCGCGGGCGGACGCGTCGAAGTCCTCGTCGGAGACGGCGTAGCCGCGTGCGCGGATCGCCTCGAGCTCGGCGGCCAGCGCGGCGTGGTCGCGGAACGTGCGCTCGGTGAAGGCCGGCAGCTCGGCGAGGGCGTTGAGCACGGCAGCGCGCTCGGCGTCGGGCAGCCAGGCGAGCATCGCCTTGGGCACGGCTCCCGCGTGCAGCGGCAGCGAGCGGCCGAGGATCGACATCAGCCGCACGCTCTGCGGGCTCTCGCGGCGGTCGACGCATACCGCGCGGTCGCCGCGGCGCACGAACAGGTGCACGGTCTCGCGCGTGTCGGCGCTGATGCGGTCGAGGACCGGCCCAGCGACGTCGATCACCGAGGCGCTGTGGAAGCGCATCGCCGCGCTGCTCAGACGCGCGGCGGCGGCACCGAGCTCGTAGCGGGCGTCGTCGGTGGCGACGAGGAAGCCGGAGGCCTCCAGGGTCTTGAGCGAGCGGTAGGCCTGGTTGCGCTCGAGCCCGAACTGTTGGATTACGTCCGCCAGGCCGAAGCGGTGCGGTGGCCGCGAGAAGGCGCGAAGCACCTCAAGCGTCCGCAGCGCCGACGCGATCACGTAGGGGCTGCGCTCGTCGGCGGCGTCGGGTGGGGGGAGGGTAGCGTCTCGCATGGTGAGATGTGTTCACAAGGTGAACTGAGTGGGAAGTGTATAACATTGCGGGGGTTGCGTCAACGGGGCGCGCGGCCGCGCTCGACGACCGCTACGGCTACCCGTTCACCGTCAACGGCGGGTCGCTGCTGCGCGCGTTCACCGAGCCGATGCAGCACGCGGGCGCCGGTGCTCTTCGCCTGCCCACCGATGCAAGCGACCTCGCGGCCGCTCATGGGTCGGTCGGTACCCGCCAAGACGGCGAGCACCCCACCCTCGGCGGGCCAGACAGCAGTGGGGAAGACCCACGGCCACCAGCGGGGACAACCCATGACCGCTCGGCTGGTGCGGGCGGCGTTCGGGTCGACCTCTGGCGTTCCGCTGGCCGCCGAGTAGCCCCGCGCGGCCGTCGAAGACCGTGTCGAGCATCTCGGGGGTGAGGTCGGGGAACTCGCGGGCGCGGGCGAGCGCAGCTGGTGACGATCACCAGGATCAGGAAGAGCGTTGGGAGGTGTTGACGTGGGCCTGGGTCGCCACCGCCCGCCCCGGCCTCGCTCGGCGCCCGGCAGGTACGCACCGACGGCGAGGTGTTCGCTCGCGACGGCGATGGTGCCGCGCATGGGTGGACCCGTCAGCCGCGCCAGGCCCCGAAGAACGCCGGCTCTCCCCGCTCGAGCGCGTCGAGCGCATAGAGGTAGAGCGCCGCCGACCAGGCCTGCTGCGGGTGCCCCATCGGCCGGCCGCTCAGCCCGTGGAGCCACTCGTTGAACTCCCACTCGCCGTGCTTGCCCGCGCGGTTGGCGACGGCCAGCAGCTCGAGCTGCCGTTCGGCCCGGTCGCTGCGCCCGGCATGGACGAGCGCGGCCACGTAGAAGCCGCCGAGGAACGGCCAGATGCCTCCGTTGTGGTACTGGAACGGCAGGTTCAGGTTGCGGCTGCGGTAGTACTCGCGCCAGTCGCGGTCGCCCGGGAAGATCGGGGGATAGAAGGCCTTGATCGGGAACGGGTCGTCGGCACCGACCGCGTGGGCATGCTGCAGGATGCGCTCGCGCTTGGGTCCATCTGCCACGTCCAGCAAGATGGCGAGGCTGTTGCCGAAGGCGTCGAAGGTGTCGCCGAACTCGCGGAACCCGGTCCACGGGAGGTAGAAGGGTTTCTCCGTCAGGGTGGCGGTGTTCTGGTAGAGCAGGAACCACTCGAGCCGAAGCGCTTTCAGCTGCTCGAGCTGGTCGCCGAAGGCGTGACCGTCCCAGGGCCGATCGAGCCACATCAACAGGTTCACCTTACGCGCCACGTCTTCGGCGCGCCGGGCGTGCTCGACGCCGTCCTCGCCGAGCGCCGTTGCTGTGGCAGCCAGAGCGCGCAGGGCCGCAACGTACAACACGTTGTCGTACAGGACGTTGTAACGCACGCTGTAGAGGTCGGCCCAGTCGCCGGCCTCGGGCACCTCGAGCAGCCCGCAGGCGTTCATGTCCTGGTAGCGGAGCCACAGGGCCGCTTGGGTCAGACGCGGCCAACTGGCGCGCGTGAACGCCAGATCGCCCGTCTGCTGCCGGTAGGCGTCGTGCGCGAGGATGAACCACAGGTTGGCATCGACCGCACCCGCGTTCTCGGTGGTGACCTCACCCGTGCGTGTGTCGACGTTCAGGTGGATCATGCCCAGGTCGGTCTGATGCGCGCCGAGCGTCTCGAGCGAGGCGCGGGTGCAGGCGATCAAGTCGGCGTCGCCGGTGACGAGCGCGCCCAGAGCGCTGATGCTGGCGTCACGCGCCCACACCTGGGGGTAGCCGCCCTCGTAGGCCGAGCCCTTGAACCCCAATGGGGTCATGCAGCGCCGCAGCACGTCGAGAGCGCGCTCGCGCGCCTCGGTCAAGATCGCCATCAGCGACCTCCGATCCCGGTCAGGGTGATGCCCTTGATGAAGTACCGCTGGGCGAGCAGGAACACCGTCAACACCGGTACGAGGGCCAGCACGCTGCCCGCCATCAACAGCGTCCAGGCCGTGTTGTACTGACCCTGGAGCGTGTTGAGTCCGACGGTGAGGGTGCTCATGCGAACCGAGTTGGTGACCACCAGCGGGTACAGGAACGAGTTCCAGTTGAACAAGAACGTGAAGATCGCCAACGCCGACAGCGCCGGCCCCGAGAGCGGCAGGATCACCCGCGTGAAGATCTGCCAGTGGCTCGCCCCGTCGACGACGGCGGCGTCCTCGAGTTCGCTCGGGATGGTGAGGAAATACTGTCGCAGCAAGAAGGTGCCGAAGGCGCTGAACGCGGCTGGGAGGATGAGCGCCTGGTAGGTATCGATCCAGCCCAGCGAGCGCAACAGGATGAAGTTGGGGATGATCACCACCTGGGCGGGGATCATCAACGTCCCCAGGTAACCCAGGAAGAGCGCATCGCGGCCCGGGAAGCGCAACCTCGCGAAGGCGTACGCGGCCAACGCGCTGGTGGCCACGCCCAGCACCGTCACCGAACCGGCGACCACCAGGCTGTTGACGAAGAAGCGCGCGAACGGCAGGACCTCGAACAAGCGGCTGTAGTTGTCCCAGCGGATCGGGTTCGGGATGAACGTGGGGGGGTACTCGAACACGGCGCCGGCGCTCTTGAGCGACGTGGAGAGCATCCATACGAACGGCATCAGCATCAAGATGGCGGTGGGGACCAGGAAGGCCACCAGCAGCCAGCTGCCGATGGTGTAGCCCAGCACCTGGGGTGGACCACGGCGACCCTTGCGGCGACGGACGCGCTCACGACGGTCAGTCATAGTGCACCCACTGCCGCTGGTAGCGGAACTGGACCACGGTCACCACGAAGATGATGGCGAACAGCACCCAGGCCATGGCGGCCGCGTAGCCCATCTGGAAGAACTGGAAGGCGTAGCGGTAGATGTTGAACACCAACGTATTGGTGGCGTTGGCGGGACCGCCCTCGGTCATGACGAACGCCTGGTCGAACACCTGGAACGAGTTGATGATGCTGATCACCAACACGAAGAAGGTGGTGGACGAGAGCATCGGGATAGTGATGTGCACGAAGCGGTGCCAGCTGCTGGCGCCGTCGATCTTGGCGGCCTCGTACAGGTGCGGTGGGACCGATTGCAGACCGGCCAGGAACAGCACCATCGAGAAACCGATCTGTTGCCAGATGCTCATGATGATGATCGCCGGCAGCGCCCAGCGGGTGCTCTGCAACCAGCTCGGTGGGTCGTCGACGCCGATCATGTACAGCGCGCTGTTCAGGAGACCGAAGTCGGCGTGGAAGATCCAGCGCCACACGAGGGCCACCGCGACGGTGGAGGCCACCACCGGCATGAAGTAGGCGGCGCGGAAGACGAGACGGCCGGGGATGCGCTGGTTGAGGGCCATCGCCACGAGCAGCGCCAGCGTCATCTGGGCAGGCACCGTTCCGAGAACGTACACGAAGGTGTTGCGCAGTACACGGTGGAAGGTGGTGTCTTCGACGAGCCGTTGGTAGTTGGCCAGTCCCGCCCACTCCGGCGGGCGCAGGAGGTCCCAGTGGCTGAAGCTGATGAGCAGGGCCGCCAGCACCGGGAAGAAGGTGAAGATGAGGAAGCCGAGCAGGTTGGGGAGCAGGAAGCCGTAGGCCGTCAACGTGGTGCGGCGCTGCAGGCGACGCGAGCGCCCTTGCGGCGGCTTCACCTGTTGGCTCCGCTTCACGTCGACGGCCACGGCGTCCTCCTCAGTCCTCGAACCCGAAGATGCGGGCGGCGTTGCCGTAGAAGATGAGCTCCTGTTGCTCCTGCGTGAGCCCCATCTCGGTGAAGGCGCCGCGCCAGGCCTCCACGTCGCGTTTCATGCGGCGGTGATCGGAGTCCGAGCCGTACACGAGCTTCTCGGGCCGGATCTCGTTCATGACGTACCCGCCCTGGATGATGTGATTGCGCACCACGTCGCCACCCGACACGTCGAAGAACAGCCGCGGGCGCCAGCGTGCGATGGCGCAGGCGGTGCGATAGTCGGGCCAGCCGAGGTGTGCCCCGATGATGAACAGTTCGGGGAAGTGGAACGCGATGGTATCGAGGTAGATCGGCTGCATGCGAGCGGAACCGAATCCGTAGCCGCGGCCGCGCGCCTCGCGACCCAACCGTGTCACCAAGAGCTCTTCTTCGTCGCCCCTCGGCGGGGCCTTCCAGGCGTCCTCGGTGGCGCCCATCAGGTAGTCGTTGGGGCCACCGAGGATGCCGGTGTGGAACAGGATCCGCATGCCCCGCGCCTGGGCCTTCTCGAAGTGCCGATAGTACGCTTCATCGTCGTAGTTGCGGCGCGGTCCGAGCGTCTTGATGCCGTGGAAGCCGCGTTCAGCGAACTCGTCGATGAGGCTGGGCGGGTCCTCGTCCAGGCGCAGCCACCCCATGCCCACGAACAGCTCCGGGGCGCGCTCGAGCGCGGCCGAGAGCGCGTCGTGGCCGCTGGGGCCGGGGTTGCCGAGGAGGGCGATCTTGACGATCCCGATCTCCTCCGCGACGTCCTTCAGCGCGTCCACGAACTCGTGACCGGAGGTGCGGCCTTCCCACCAGAAGTTGTGGACGTGGGCGTCGAAGATCCGCATGGCTAGCGGGAAGCCATGAACCGGCGGACTTCCGCGCCCATCTGGGTGAGGGCCGCCTCGGCGCTCAGCTCACCCGTGTAGATCAGGTCGAGGTGGGGCACGATGATGGTGCTCTCGATCTCGCGCCAGTCGGGGAACATGGGGGCGAGGCGGCCCCGCTCGGTCTCGCTGATGAACACCTCGCAACTGACGGTCTCCGGGCAGCCGCTCACGAAGGTCGCGGCCACGGCGGGATCGCCGTACGACGCAGGGACCGCGACGCCGGTGCTGGCGAAGATCGACTGGCCCTCGGTGCCCGCAAGGAACTTCAGGAAGGTCCATGCGGCCTCGGGGTGCTGGCTGGTGGCCGACATCACGTAGCCGGCCCCGCCGAGCGTGTTGGCGTGCTCCCCGTCGGGGCCCGCGGGCAGCGGCGCGACGTCCCAGTCGAAGGCGGCGCCCATGAACGTCGGGATGCGGGCGGCGTTCGTCATCACCATGGCGACACGGCCGGTGCTGAACAGCTCGGTGGTGCTGCCCAGTTGGGCCATCGCGTCGAAGCTCGGGACCGAGCCATCCTCGAGGATCATGTCGGCGATGTACTGGATCGCCGCGATCGCCTCGGGGGCGTCCATCAGGAACTCGGTGGGCGTGAGCGGGTCGTCGAACACGTACCCGCCGTTCTGGTACACCCACTGCGGATAGCGGTTCTTCTCGAGCGCCAGGCCGTACTGAGTGGCGCGGCCGCGATCGTCGCGCACCGTGAGCTGGAGCGCGGCGGCGCGCAGGTCATCCCACTGCCAGTCGTCGGTGGGGTACGCCACACCGGCGGCGTCGAACAGGTCCTTGTTGTAGTACAGGACGTTGGTGTCGTTGTCGCGGGCGAAGCCGTAGACCTCCCCCTCGTAGCTGAAGATCGCCAGCAGGCCCGGATGGTACGCGCTGGTGTTGAAACCGTCTCGCTCGACTAGTGCGTCGACCGGGGCGAGCACGCCGCGCGCCGCGTAGGACGGGATGTTGTTCAGGAACATCACGTCGGGCGCGGTGCCGCCGGCCATCTGGGTCAGGATGCGGTCGAAGTAGGAGCCCCAAGGCGCGTGCTGGACCTCGATGCGCACGTCGTCTTGGGCTGCATGGAAGGCCTCGATGACTTCGTAGTTCGGTGGCAGCTCCCCGGGGTCGCCCCAGAACGACCAGACGATCGTGGTCTGGGCGTTCGCGCCGATCAGGGCGCCGGCGAGGGTGAGGGCTAGTGCGATGCGGATCATGGGCTTGATCATGCGTCCTCCGTTGATGCTTCGCGCTCGCGGTGCTAGAGGGGCGGTGCTTCGATCGGTTCACATGCTTCGCGCCAAGGGGCCTCCTTTCAGCCAGCGCTGCACCGACCAGGCCGCTTCGAGGGCCGATGCGACGGCGCCGCGCAAGCCGGCGTCGTCACCGAGCCGGGAGATGGCGATGTCGACGTCGAAGCCCGCGCCGCGCGCGACGGCGCTGCGGATGGTGTCGAGACGATCGGCGAAGCGCAGGCCGATGCCGCCGCCCAGGACGATGCGCTCAGGGTCGAGCAGGGTTCCCACGGCCGTCAGTGCCCATACGAGGTCGTCGAGGAACTCGGCCACCAGGGCGGCACCCGGCGCGCGACCCTGCGCGGCCTCGAGGAAGGCATCCTCGGGATCGCCGCTCCCTCCGGCAAGCTGGTGACGGCGACGCAAGCCGGCGCCCGATATCGCGTCTTCGAGCGTGGTGCGCGAAACGGGTGGGTAGGGAACCAGACCGAACTCACCGGCCCGGCCGCCGACGCCGTGGTGGAGGCTGCCGCCGATCACGAGGCCGAACCCTAAGCCGGTGCCCACGCTGACGTACACCAGGTCTTTCAGGCCGACACCCGCGCCTTGGTGCCACTCGCCGAGCGTGGCGGCGTTGACATCGTTGAGCAGCGTGAGCGGTACGCCGAGGGCGGCGTCCAATTGGTCGAGGAAGCCGTCGGCCTCGAGCGCCGGCACGTTGGGCGCGATGGCGACGCGGCGGCGCGCCTGGTCCACCACGCCCGGCGTGCCGATCGCGATGTTCACGATGCGGCCGTTCATGTCGGCCTGGTTCGCGAGGCGCTCGACGATGCCCCGTAGTTGAGCCACGAGCGCGTCGGACGAACTGCGCTCGGTCGGCTCGCGCAGCGAACCAACCAGGTTGCCCTCGAGGTCGGCCAGCACCGCACGCGTGGTGGTGCCGCCGACGTCGAGGCCGACCACGACGCCAGCCGCGCCGTTGAAGGCTACGAGTCGCCCGGGACGGCCGTTGGCCCGCGTGTCACGGCCGCGTTCCACCACCAGCCGAGCCTCCAGCAGGCTCTCGACGATGGTCGCTGCCGTCGGCTTGCTCACGCTGCACCGGCGCGCGATGGCAGCACGGGACATGGGGCCTTCCGTTCGCAGCAGATCCAGCACGCTTTGCTCTCGCATGCGTCCCTCTCGGCTCGGGCGGTTCGTTAAATGACTTTACTAACGTATGAGGCATTGTACTCCTGCACACCTCGGTCGCACAAGTAGCCGCACTACAGCAACGCGTTCGTCTGGACGAAGCTCACGAGCGTCCAGGTGAAGAAGCGCCCCAGGTTGCGGCGGTCGCGGAGGCTGACCCATAAGCAAGAACCCCGTCGATGACGGGGTTCAGTCTGGTGCGCCCGAGAGGATTCGAACCCCTGGCCTTCTGATCCGTAGTCAGACGCTCTATCCAACTGAGCTACGGGCGCATGCTGGTTGTCCCCGTTCGAACGGCGAGCCCGCCGTGTTGGCGGCGTCTGCCGTTCGCGCAGGTTGGCGGAGAGGGAGGGATTCGAACCCTCGATAGGAGTATAAGTCCTATACGCCCTTAGCAGGGGCGCGCCTTCAGCCGCTCGGCCACCTCTCCGTGCGCTTCCCTGTCCCCGATCTGGCTGCCTCGAAAGCGTGTGGCGGAGGGTGAGGGATTCGAACCCCCGGACGGGTTGCCCCGTCTACGGTTTTCAAGACCGTCGCTTTCGACCGCTCAGCCAACCCTCCAGGCCGGAACCTTGCGGTTGGTTCGGTGCGCGGGCCGAAGTTCGGCCCGTGCGGTCAGCATCGTGGAGTATACGGAGGCCGTCGCGGCGGTGTCAACGCGAGGGGGGTGGCCCGCCGGCCGCGCGGCCGGCGGGACCCGAATGCAAGTGTCAGAGCTTCCCCCGCCTCCACGCCGCGAACGCGCCGCCCAGCAGGGCGCCGATCGCGAAGCTGCCGAGTCCCCACACCCACACGCTCGCGCCCGGCTGCCAGAAGCGCCAATAGACGCCGATCGTGGCGACGGCGATCAGGCCGACCCCGACGGCGTACCCCGCCACGACCGTGGTGTCGATTCTTCTTGGGGCCTCCATGTTGTGCAGAGCGTACACCACAGTCGACGGGGCAGCGTCCCCAACGCCGTGGCGGTGGCCCCCGCGGCCGACTTGGCGGCCCGCACGCGGCGGCGGCGCGTCAGGCGGACTCCACGCGTCCCGCGACCCGCGTGCCCAGCACCCGCACGCCTTCGGGGCCGACGTGGGCGATCGTCAGGTCGCCGCGTTCGTCCAGCCCGAGGAGGCGCACCGGGGTGGTGCTGGCCATGGTCCACGCATCCTCCACCGCGACGCCGGCGTCGCGCACGGCGTGGGCCACGCCGTCGGCCAGCGAGCTGGCCGAGCCGGCCAGGTAGGGCGTGCCGCGCAGCGTGAGGCGACCGTTCGGCTGCAGCTCGACCTCGCCGCCCACCGGCTGGCGGTACACGCCCGGGGCCATGCCGGCGAGCGCGACGGCGTCGCTGGTGAGCACGAGCTGCCCGGGTCCCTTGACGGCGACGAACACGCGCATGACCGCCGGCGGCAGGTGGTGGCCGTCGAAGATCGCGCTGGCCGTGAGGCGCGGCTCGCCCAGTTGGGCCCAGATGACGTTGTCGTGGCGCGGCAGCAGCGCCGGCGTGCCGTTCCCCAGGTGGGTGGAGAGGCGCGCGCCGGCGTCGACGGCCGCGGCGATCGCGGCGGCGTCCGCGTTCGTGTGACCGAGCGCAACGACGACCCCATGGCGGGTGGCATGGGCGATCAGCTCCAGCGCGCCGGGTACCTCGGGTGCGAGCGTGAGGATGCGGATGCGGCCGCGGGCCGCGGCCTGCAGGTCGTCGAAAACAGCGGTGTCGGCGGCGCGCACGTGCGCCGCCGGGTGCGCGCCGCGGGCGCCGTCCTCGGGCGACAGGAACGGGCCCTCCAGGTGCAGCCCGGGCACGGCGTCGGCGACCGCGGGCTCGGCCTCCACCGCGCGGTTGGCCGCCTCGAGACAGGCGGCCATGCGGGGCAGGTCGGCGGTGATCACTGTCGGGAGGAAGCGCGTGACCCCGTGGGCACGAAGCGCCGCGGTCATGCGGGCGTAGGCGTCCGGCGCGGTGGACGGGTCGTTGGCGTCGACGCCGGCGAAGCCGTTGACCTGGACGTCGACCCAGCCGGGGCCGACCCACAGGCCCTCGTTGGCGGGCCCATCGGCGGCGACGAGCTCGAGCCGCTCGCCGTCGAGCGCGACGCGGACGGGCTGGCGATCGGGCAAGCGGGTGGCGATCATGCGCGGACCTCCTGGAGCAGGGCGTACATCGCTGCGGCCAACGCGTGACCGGCCGCCGGTGTGTACGGGCCCGGCCGACCGTAGTAGCGGAACGCCTCCGCGACCTCGTAGCCACCGGCGGGGTAAGCGCTGGCGTGGGGCACGTAGCCGGGCGCGTCGAGCGCGTTCGAGACGACGATCAATGGACCATCGTTCGCCGCCTTGAGTTCGAGGCCGTGCTCGACGAAAACCTCGCCCGGGAACCACGCGATGGCGAGGTCGCCGAGGGCCCAGCAGGCCGCCTCGACCTCCACGGGGGCCGGCGGGCGGGGCGCGATGCGTTCGGCCCACGTGCAGCGCGCCTCGAGGTCAGCGCGGCGGGCGGCGGCATCCGGGGCAAGCAGGGCGAGTTCGGCGCGCCAATCGGCGACGTCGGCACCTGGGTCGCGCCGGGGAGCGGCTAGGGGCAGCGGCACGATCCGGCGCGAGGCGCGCAGGGGTGTCGGGCGCAGGTGCCTCGCGCCCTGGGCGGCGTCGACCGCCGCGGCGGCCAGGCGCCCGCCGTGGGTGTGGGCCGCCGCGAACGTGCGCTGCGGAGTGGGGTCGAGCGCGAGACTCGCGGTGGACGGATGGCCAGTGTTGATCTGACCGCACGCGCCGGTCAGGAAGAGTGCGACCGCTCCGGGCCAGCGCTCCTCGAGTGCATCGACCACGGTGCCGGGGTAGTCGCGGGTGAAGCACTGGTTGTCGGGGCCGAGCACCACGGGGTGGCAGGCGTATCCCGTGAGGATGCCCACGACCGCGCCGTCGCAGTGCACGAGGGCTACGGGCACGTCCGCATCGATCGCCCCGTTCGGAACCCGGCGGTTGCGGGCGACCGTCGTCTCGCGACCGACGGCAAAGGTGAGCTCGGCATCCGAGAGGTCGCTCAAGGCAGCGAGGGCCGCCGCGACGGCACCGTCGACCAGGCGTTCGCGAACGCCCGGCGCCACGGTGCCGAGCAACGCCTTGGTGAGCAGCGCCGGCCCACCATGGGTGTGGGTGGCCGCAAGGATGACGTCTCTCTCCGCGACGACATCGCGCGCGGTAACGGCGGCGCGCACGGCGGCTGTGAGCGCCGCGTCGACCGCGAGGACGTCCAGCACGATCGCCACGAGCGTGCGCTCGCCGTCGCCGAACGCTGCGGCCCGGGCCCAAAGGCGATCGTGGATCCCGGTCGCGCCACCCGTCCTGGCCACGAACCCCGACATTGGGGTGCCGGCCGGCGGCGTCACGTCGCGCCGGGCGAAGCCAGCTCGGAATCGGAGGGTCATGGGATGCCTCCTCGTGGGGCTACATCGGTGCTCGGAGCCCCCCAGCATCTTATTCTCTGGTAGAAAGAAAGGACGGGAGGCGCGCATGCAGGGAGGGCCGTACGTGAGGACGGACCGCACGGCCACGAGCCGCGAGCTCAACCACCGGGCGGTCCTCGAGTTGCTCGCAGTGGACGGTCCGCGGTCGAGAGCCGATCTGGGCCGTGCCCTGGGGATCTCGCCGGCGTCCGTGAGCCGCGTCGTCGAGGGCCTGCTCGGCGCCTCGCTGGTCCACGAGGGTGCCCGCTTGACGGCGCGCATCGGCCGGCCGCAGACGCTGCTCGAGGTCAACCCCGAGGCGGCGGTCGTGATCGGCCTTAGCGTCCGGTCGCGCCTCGTGCGCCTGCTGCTGGCCGGCCTTGACGGCCGCCCGCTGCACCGCCAGACGGTCGAACGCGCCGCCGGTCCGCCCGCCGAGCTCGTGCGTCAGCTCCGCAGCCTGGTCACGACCGCCCGCCTCGCCCACGCGCCCGGGCGCGACGTGGGGGCTGTCGTGGTCGGCATCAGCGGCGCCTGGGACGCGCACCGCCGCCGCGTCCACGCGGCACCCAACCTGCCCGACTACGATGGCGTCGACCTCGCGGCGCTCCTTGCGGACGCCCTCGGCGACCTGGTCGTTGGTGGCGCCATCGACCTCGACAACGACATCAACCTCGCGGCGCTCGGCGAGCGAGCGCACGGCGCGGCGCGCGGCGAGGACGACTTCTTCTACCTGAGCCTGGGCACCGGCGTGGGGGGCGCGGCGGTGATCGGCGGGCGGCTGCATCGCGGCGTGCACGGTTTCGTTGGCGAGGTGGGGTACCTGCCGGTGGTCGAGGCAGGCCGGCTGCAGCCGCTCGAGGCCGTCGTCGGCCGGCGGGCCCTGGAGCGGCTCGTGGCGGAGGCCGGGCTGGTCGACGGTGACGAGGACGTGTTCGACCACCTTGTGACCGCCGGCGTGGAAGCCGACGTCGTGCTGGACCACGTTGGGCGCCACCTCGCCGCCGCCCTGGTGGCCGTGGTCACCACGCTCGATCCGCGGCTGATCGTGCTGGGCGGCGGGGTGGGCCGCAGCAGCGCGGCCTGGACTGCCCACGTCCGCGCGCACCTGGAGCCGCTCGTGCCCCAGGTCCCGCGCATCGTCGCGACGGCTCTGGGTCGCGACGCCTCGCTGCTGGGCGCGGTGGTCCACGGGACGGCGCTTGCGCGTCGCGCCCTGCTCGCCGACCGGGTGACCGGTTGATCCCATAGGCGCGGCCCCGGCCGCGCGAGGAGGTCCGCACGTGAGTTTCCTGCAGCGTTACCCCGACGAACTGCTCGCGCTCCTGCGCCGCCTGGTCGACCAGGAGGGCCCGGCGATCGAACGAGCGGCCTCCCGCGTTGCGGACACGATCGCCGCCGATCGCCTGTTGCACGTCTTCGGCACCGGCGGCCACTCCTACATGGGCGCCGAGGAGCTGTTCTTCCGCGCCGGCGGCCTGGTGCCGGTGAACGCGATCCTCGACGAGGGCGTCTCGCTTGGCCACGGCGCCCTGCGCTCCATGGTGGTGGAGCGCACCCCCGGCTACGCCCAGGCGATCCTGGCCTACCACGACCTGGGCGCCGACGACACGCTCATCGTCGTGAATGCCTACGGTGTGAACGCCGTCACCATCGACGCCGCCCTCGAGGCCCGGCGGCGCGGCTGCGTCACGATCGCCGTGACGTCGGTGGCGCTGCAGCGCGGGCTGGCGCAGGGGCATCCGTCGCGCCACCCCTCGGGCAGCGACCTGTGCGACGTGGCCGACATCGTCGTCGACTGCAAGGTCCCGATGGGCGACGCCCTGGTCGACCTGCCCGGCCTGCGCCAGCGGGTCGGCGCCAGCTCCACCTTCGGCAACGCGTTGGCGCTGAACCTGATCGCCGGCCGCGCCATCGAGCTGCTCGTCGACCGCGGCATCGAACCGCCGCTGTGGCAGAGCGCGAACAGCCCTGGTGGCGACGCCGCCAACGCCGGGCACCTGCGCGCGTACCGGCACCGGATCAAGAAGCTCTAACGACGCGGGCGGGGCGCCCCCGCGACGCCCCGCCCGACGCTGCGACGCGCGAGCGCGCGGTCAGAGCCCGGAGGCCGAGGCCGCGTCGAGGTACAGCACGGCGTGCGGGGTGTGCTGCAGGATCGACGCCGGGCACGCCTCGTCCACGGGACCCAGCAGCGAGCGGCGGACGGACTCCGCCTTGCGGGCCTCCGGCACCACGACCTGCACCCGCGCGGCGGCCAGCAGCGTGGGGATCGTCAGGCTGATGGCGTGGGTCGGCACGTCGTCGAGGGTGGCGAAGTGGCCCTCGCCCACCTGCTGGCGACGGCTAACCTCGTCTAGGCGGACGACGCGAGCGCCGGCCGGATCGTCGAAGCGCGCGTCGGGCGGGTCGTTGAACGCCAGGTGGCCGTTCTCACCGATTCCCATGCAGGTCAGGTCGACGTGCCGTGCCGTCAGCAGGGCCGCGTAGCGCGCCGCCTCCGCCTCTGCCGGCACGTCACCGCGAATCTCGTGGAACGCCCGCGGCGCCACCCGTTCGACGATCCGCTCGCGCAGGAAGCGGCGGAACGACGCGGGGTGATCCCCGTCGAGCCCGACGTACTCGTCCATGTGGAACAGCTCGATCCGTGGCCAGGGCAAGTCGGGCGTCGCCGCCAGCGCCGACAGGAAGGCCAGCTGGCTGTTGCCGGTGGCGAGGATCACGCGCGCCTCGCCGTGCGCGGTGACGGCCGCCCGGATGGCGACCGCGGCGTCGCGGGCGGCGGCGGCGCCGAGGGCGGAGCCGTCCGGGTGGGTCTCGACGCGCAGGTCGCCGTAGTTTCGGTGGGTGACGGGGGTGCTCTGCACGGGATCCTCCGCGTGGCTGTGGGTCATCGGAACAGGTCGGCCATGCCGCGGCGCAGCAGACGGCTGGCGGTGAACACGAGGGTCAGGGTGATCACGATGACGATCGTCCCCATGGCCGCGGCCGGCGCCGTGCGGTACGACGTCAGGTACTCGAAGATCGCGATGGACACGGTCTTCCAGGCCCCGGAGAAGAGCATGATGGTCACGCTCAGCTCGCCGATCAAGGTGGAGAAGACCAGGATCCCGCCCGCCAGGATCCCTGGCGCGATGAGCGGGACCGTCACCTTGCGGATCGTGCGGCCCCAGCTGGCGCCGCAGATCGTGGAGGCGTCCTCCAGCGCTGTGTCGACCTGGCCGATGGCCGCCGAGATCGAGCGGAAGGCGTAGGCCAGGCGCCGGACGAAGTATGCGAAGACCAGGATCGCGGCCGTGCCGGTCATGGCAAGCGGGCCGGTGTTGAAGGTGGTGAGGTAGGCAACGCCGGTGACGATCCCCGGCAGCACGAAGGGGAGCATCACAGTCAGGTCGATCAGCCAGCGGCCCGCGAAGCGCTTGCGCAGCGACACGTAGGCCGTGATGAGGCCGAAGGCGAGCGCCATGACGGTGGCCACACCCGCCAGCGTCACGCTGTTCACGATGGGTTGGAGCACGCTGCCCAAGATGAGCCTGTAGTTGCCCAAGCCGTACTGCGTGGGAAAGAGGGTGCCGGCCCAGCGCTCGGCGAAGGACGAGAAGACCACCAGAATCTGCGGCAGCAGCGCCAGGAACATCAGGCCCCACACGTACGCGCTGCCCAGCACGACGTCGAGCGGGCGGGTGCTGCGGCGCGCGCCGCGGGTGGTGCCGGTGAGCGTCACGTAGCGCTTCTTGCCCTGGAAGCGGCGGATCAAGAGCAGGAACGCCATGACCAGCAGCACGTTGACCATGGCGATGGCGGCCGCGCCGTTGAGGTTGAAGAAGCCTTCTACCTGGAATAGGATCAGCGTCGGCAGCACGTAGTAGTCGCCCCCGAGCACGGCCGGCACGCCGACGTTGCCGAGCGAGCGGATGAACACGATCAGGGCGCCCGAGGCGATCGAGGGGATCACCAGCGGGAAGGTGATCGTTCGGAGGATGCGCCATCGCGATGCCCCCATGATGTTGGCCGACTCCTCGATGAAGGGGTCGGCGGCCGCGAGCGCGCCCTGGACGATCAGGAACACGAACGGGAAGTACGACAGCGACAGCGCCAGGATGATGCCGAAGGGCCCGAAGATCGATGGGACCGAGAGGCCGAACCAGCTGTCCAGGTAGTGGGTCACGATGCCGCTGCGGCCGAGCAGGATCACCCAGGAGTAGGCCCCGATGAACGGCGGCGCGATGAGCGGGATCACCGACAGCGACATGAGCAGGTTGCGGGCGGGGATCTGCACCCGCGCCATGGCATGCGCCGCGGGCAAGGCGAGCAGCGTGGCGATGGCGGTGACCGACAGGGACACCACCAGCGAGTTCACGAACGCTCGCTGGTACAGCGGCGAGGTGAAGAAGCGCTCGAAGTTGACCAGGCTCAGGTTCTGCAAGGCGAGCGCACGCCCCTGTGGGACGAAGCTGCTCGCCAGGGTGGTGAAGATCGGGTAGACGAGGAACAGCAGTAGGACGCCTACGGTGAGGGCGCCTGCCAGCCAGGGCGTCCAGTCGCGTTGGGGGCGGCGGGTGCGCGGGAACGCGCCGCGGTTCGGCGTTGCGCCGCCAGCGGTGGGGATGGGGTCTGGGGCGGCCACGTCAGCTCCGGAAGCACGTCGCGTGCTGGGGACCGAACGATACGCGCACGCGGCTGCCCTCGTCGACGCCGGTCGGCGGGTCGGGCGTCTCTACGATGACCTCCTTGGTGGCGTCGTCGCAGATGACGAAGTAGCGCACGATGCTGCCGAGGAAGAGCGCGCGGCGCACCGTGCCGTGGGTGCCAGGCGCGTCCGGGGCGTCGTCCGGCGCCAGCCGCAGGTGCTCCGGGCGCACGGCCACGACGGCGGCCGCCTCGATGCCGTACTCGACGCTCTCGTCCGGGTCGAGCCGCTCTAGGTGGCCGACCTTCATCTCGACGCCGGAGCGCAGACGCGCGCGTCCCCCATGGGCGTCGGCGGTCTCGAGCTCGGCGGGGAAGAAGTTGATCTTGCCGATGAAGTCGGCCACGAAGAGCGAGGTGGGCCGGCGGTAGACCTCGGGCGGCGGACCGACCTGCATGAGCCGCCCGAGCCGGAAGATGCCGATGCGGTCGGACACCGACATGGCCTCCTCCTGGTCGTGGGTCACGTATACCGCCAGGACGCCGAGCTCCTTCTGGATGCGGCGGATCTCCTCGCGCATCTGCACACGCAGCTTGGCATCGAGGTTGGCCAGCGGCTCGTCGAGCAGGAACATGTCCGGGTCGTACGCCAGCGCCCGTGCGATGGAGACGCGCTGCTGCTGGCCGCCCGAAAGGTCCGATGGGTAGCGCCCCTGCAGACCCTCGAGTCCCAGCGCGTCGAGCAGCGGCTGCACGCGGTCCTGGATCTGTCGCCCGGAGACCTTGCGCAGGCGCAGGCCGTAGGCGGCGTTCTCGAACACGGTCATGTGGGGGAACAGCGCGTACGACTGGAAGACCATGCCCAGGTTGCGCTCCGACGAGGGGAGCGCCGACAGGTTTCGGCCGTCGAAGGCGATCGTGCCCGAGGTGATCGACTCCAACCCCGAGATCATCCGCAGGGTGGTCGTCTTGCCGCAGCCAGAGGGGCCGAGCATCGAGAAGAACTCGTCCCCCGAGATGTCGAGGTCGACGTCCTTCACGGCCGTAACGGGGCCCTCCGAGGTCTCGAAGACCTTGGTCAAGCCGCGGATTCGGAGGTCGCGCTGCTTCATGGGATGGGTGGGTCCTTTCGTAGGATCAAGACCGACCGGTCGTCGGCGCGCTGGCCGGGCCGCGAACCCTTGGTGCTGCGGAAGCGCCCGATCCGATGCGGGTCCTCGCGCTCCACGAGGTCGGCGTGCGCCTCCCAGGCGGACACCGTGCCGCCGGGCGTCGGCCAGCCGAAGTACCCGTCGCTGAACAACTCGAGCGCCTCGACCTCGTCCCACGGCAGGCGCACGTCGTCGACGTCGCCGGGGTCGACCGGGAAGCCGTCGAGAACCCCGTGTCCGAGGGTACTTCCTTGGGCGCGCAGGCGGGCCGCGGCCCGCAGGCCGCCTTCAGCGAGGGCGTCGCGAAGACGGTCGTCGAGGCTGGCGAACTCCGCTCTCAAGCGTGCGCCGACCAGCGCCGCCAGCGACCGCTGGTCGGCTGACGACAGCGGGCCGTCTGGAAGCGGATTGGCGACGCCCGCCACTGTGTAGGCCCGGGCGAGGTCGAGGCGGTCGTCGATCGGCTGGCCCGGCAGCGCCTCGCCGAGAAAGGCGAACGCCTCCGCCCGCAGGGCGGCCAGTAGGTCGTCGGCCGGGTGCGCTCGGTGCCACAGGCGGTCGCCGACGCGGGCCCCGCAGTCGCCCACGAGCAGGAGCCGCAGCACCTCCCCGTCGAGGTGGGCGACCGCAATGGCCGCGCCGAAGCGGCGCCCCGGGTCGGCGGCGGCGGGCTCGAGCTCGCCGAAGCGGACGTAGGCCCCGCGGATCGCACCGTTGAGGCGATCGATCACCTCTCCGGCGTCCGCATGCGCCAAGGTGTCCTCGTCGGTCATGGCGCGGAGGGCGCCTTCCAGGGCTTGGCCTGCGTGCCAACCGCCCGTGCGGCCGGCGTAGCGGACGCCGCGCTTGTCCGTCACCCCGTCGATGACGGCGAAGGTGCGGCCGCCGTAGACGACGAGGCGATCCTCGTTGTCGCGCGCCGCGGCCGGGTCCTTGGGGGCGGTGAAGGTCTCGAGGTACACGCTTACGCCCTTCGTGGGGGAGGCGCCACGCACGCGGCCAGGGAGAGGACGTGGCCAGGGGAGAGGGCGCAGCGGGCCTGCCCGTTCCGGGTCGGGGCCCGCTGCGCCCTCGAGGGTTCACGCGCCTGAGCTGGCGCAGCGGCGCTCAGCGCGCGCTGAAGATCTCATCGAACCTCCGCAGGTTCTCCTCGCGCGTGGCGGCGGCCAGGTCGGGGTCGTACGGGAAGGTCGGCACCTCGGCGGTGGGCGCGAGCCCGACCGGCGCGGGCGCGTCTGCGCGCACCGAGCGGCGGTAGTGCTGTGCGGCGATCGCGTGGTTGTCGATGCTGGTGGCCCAGTCAATGAAGATGCGCGCCGCCACGGGGTTCGGTCCGCCGGCGATGATGCCCATGGCGTCGAAGCGCAGGCCGGTCCCCTCGCCCGGGTAGATCGCCGTGACTGGCCAGCCCTCTTCGATCAGCATGGCGATGTTGGCCTCGCCCGTGATGCCGATCTCGATCTCGCCTCGGGCGACGTTCTGGAACACGAGCTGCGAGGAGCTGACGAAGGTGGTGTTGGCGACGACCTGCTCGATGAGGTCCCAGTCGTAGAGCTGCAGCATCTGCGCCAGCTGGGCGTACGCCGACCCCGACAGCGACGGGTTGGCCATGATGATCTTGCCGGCGAAGCGGGCGTCGGCCAGGTCGGCCCAGGTGGCGGGGCGCTCGCCCTCGCTCAGGAGGTTCGTGTTGACCACGAACGCCTGCAGCGGCTGCGAGTAGCCGTAGTAGCGCAGCTCGGGGTGCACGAACACCGGGTCGTACTCGTCGTGGTGCGCGGCCTGGTAGGGCTCGAACGTCTGGATGATCGCCTCGAACGACTCGACGCTGGCGCCGAAGAAGATGTCGCCGCGCGGGTTGCCGGCCTCCGCCTCGATCCGCGTCGTGTGCTGGCCGACGCCGGCGGAGACCGCGGTCACGTTGACGTTCGGATGGGCCCGGTTGAAGGCCGCGATCGTGTCCTCGATGAGGTCAGACGAGCCGGCGTTGTACACCACCAACTCGAGTCGCTGCGCCAGGGCGAGGCTCGCGACCCCGAGCGTGATGACGGCCAACAGGGTGATCAGGTGCTTCATCGTGTCCTCCTCGGGGACAGGCCCCACGCGGCGACGGACGCCCCCTGGCGCCCACCTCGGACCGGGATCCGCGCCCACGCGCGTCCCGGAGTTCTACCTCCCGCGACGCTGGACTTCCTTTCGTCCAGAGTGAAACAATATTACCATCGACTCGGACCGGGCGTCAAGCAAGCCTAGGTGCGACCGGGCGTTGTTCGGGAAATCGGTACAATCGCGCGTCGGACCCGTTCGCGGTCGCGCCCAATGCGACGGCCACGGTGCGGCGCCGCGCTTGGCGGCGCCCGCCACCAGCGTCCGCTCGGAGGCACCCCATGACCACCCCCGCTCGGGTCGAGACGGCCCAGATCGCCCCCGGCCTGCCGATCACCCGCGCCCTCACCGGCCTCTGGCAGGTGGCCGACCTCGAACGCGACGGCAACACGCTCGACCCGGTCCAGGCCGCGCGTGACCTCGAGCCCTACGTCGACGCGGGCCTCACCACCTTCGACATGGCCGACCACTACGGCTCGGCCGAGGTGATCGCCGGCGAGCTGCGTCGGCGGCGGGGCGGCGATGCGGTCCAGCTGCTGACCAAGTGGGTCCCGGAACCCGGGCCGGTGACGAAGCACGACGTGCGCGCCGCCGTCGATCGCGCCCGCGCGCGCCTGGGCGTGGAGCGCGTCGACCTGCTCCAGTTCCACACCTGGGCGTACGACGACCCGAGCTGGATGGACGCGCTCTTCTTCCTTCAGGAGCTCAAGCACGAGGGTGCGATCGGCGCGATCGGGCTGACCAACTTCGATGCCGCGCACCTGCGGGTGGCCTGCGCCAGCGGCATCGAGATCGCGACGAACCAGGTCGCCTACTCGCTGCTCGACCGCCGCGCGGCCGGCGACTTGTCCGTCGTGTGTCGCCAGTACGGCGTGGGC
>Ga0209498_1000441_pt1 | contig 25318 bp, 19 predicted proteins | sample WalLakDeSediment_FD_184131 | JGI IMG/M metagenome (GOLD analysis project Ga0209498, IMG submission 184131) | Lake sediment microbial communities from Walker lake, Nevada to study Microbial Dark Matter (Phase II) - Walker Lake 11/02/13 Deep... | ecosystem: Environmental > Aquatic > Freshwater >...
TCCCGAGCGGCGGCGCGCCGAGGATGCGGTCGCTGCCCGACACCAGCCAGATCTCGCGGCCGTGGACGTCGAGGCGCAGGAACATGTCGGGTCCGGGGTCCTTCAGGTCGCCCCGGTGGACGATGAAGCCCACGCGCCGCGCGCCTTCCGTCAGGCGCACGTCCCAGTAGGCGCCGTAGCCGGTGCGGCCGGTGATCGGCAGGCCGCTCTGCCAGGTCACCTGCTCGACCGTGTCCTCCCACACGTGCAGCACCCAGCCGGCGTAGTCGCCGTCGGGGCGCTGGTAGTGGATGCGGGCCGCGTCGTCCGGCAGCGGCGGTGGCTCGGTCTGGGCCCAGGCGGCGCCCAGGCCCGTCAGGGCGATGGCCGCGGCCGCCCACCAGCGGAGGGCGGCGCGGACGCGCAGGCATGGCGGCAGATGGGCGTAGCGGTGGTTCATGGGCGCCTCCGGAGGGCGTGAGCGGTCGGCCGCCGGTACGGCGGGACGTGCCCACGGTACCGCGCGTCCCCTGGGTCACGGATGAAGGGGCGCGGGCGGTCCTGGGGGGACCGCCCGCGCCGCATCGGCGGATTCGGCGCGCGCTCAGGGGAGCTCGAGCGCCACCCGGATCGCGTGCACGTCGGTCATCGACAGGCCCAGCGCGCGCCACTCGGCGACCTCCTCCGCGGCGTACGGCTCGAACGCGTCGCCCAGCGCCTCGACGTCGTCCCAGGCCGTCAGCGCGTGGTTGAGGATGCCGGCGACGTCGGCGTCGGAGAGCGCCGCGGCCAGGCCGGGCATGACGCCGTTGTAGGTCGTGCCCGCGACGGTGACGGCGCCCATCATGCCGAAGAGCACCAGCTTGGCCGGGTACGCCCGGTCGGCCGCCACCAGCTCGCCGATGTGGCCGGCGATCGGCGGGAAGGCACCGGGGATGCCGGCGCCGGTGGCCTGGTGGCAGGCCATGCAGTGCTGCGTGTAGAGGGCGGCGCCGTCGACCGCGGCCTGGGCGGCCACCTCGCCGGCGGGCGTGGCGGCCGGCAGCGGAGGAACGCCGCCGGCGTAGACGCTCTGCCCCACGCCGCGCTCGACGACGAGCTGCATGGCGTGGCCGATGTCGATGCGCGCGCCCTCGCCGACGAGCTCGAAGCCGCTCAACGCCGCCTCGGCCGCCTGCAGGCGCTGCTGGTGCTGGCTGTCGTCGACACTCACGAAGGCGCCCTGGGGTCGGGCGGTGGCAAGGAACAGGACGCCGACGATCAGCGCGACGGCGCCCACGCCGCCGAACAGGTACGCGCGGCGCACCTGCTCCGGGGAGACGAGGTAGCGAACTTTCGGGTCAGGCATGGTGGGCCTCCGGTCCGGCAGCGTGGGGCTCGGTCGCGTGGCGGACGTGCTCGGCCGCCAGCAGGCGTGGGTCGCGCTCCGGCACCACCGAGCGGGCACCGAGGCTGCGCAGGAAGGCCGCGAACCAGATCCCCCCGACGCCCACGAACACCGCGACGTCGCCGAAGCCGGGAGGGCCCGTGCGGCCGACCTCGGGGGCGACGTACCAGTACAGGTGCAGGGCCTGGTTCAGCAGCGCCCAGCCGGCCATGAACGCGAGCGCGGCGCGGCGGCGCTTGACCCAGCGCGAGAACAGGATCAGGAACGGCAGGAAGAAGCCGGCGACCAGCAGGTAGACGCCGAGGCCCTGCCACGGCTGCTCGTTCAACCGCAGCACGTAGAACGTGTTGGTCTCGACGATGTTGTTCGTCCAGTGGATCATCAGCTGGCTCGCGTTGACGTAGGCCCAGAACATGGTGAACGCCATCAGGAAGTTGCCGAGGTCCTGCAGGCGCTTCTCTGTGAGCAGATCGTCGACGCGGCGGCTGCGGTTCGCCATCCAGGTCATGGCGAGGATGACGAGGGCCATGGCCGTGATGGCCTGGCCGATCATGAAGACGACCCCGTAGATGCCCGACCACCACTCGGGGGTGAGCGACATGGTCCAGTCGGTGGCGGCCAGCGTCATCGCCAGGACGTAGAGGATGACCCACACCGCGGCCGTTCGCTTGAGCCGATAACCGATCAGGCCCGCGCGCCCGATGTCGGCCGCGTCCTGCTCGCGTGCGCCGCGCAGGTAGACCCAGGCGGCGAGCAGCCACACGACGAAGTACAGCACCGAGCGCAGCACGAAGGACGTGGCGTCGAGGTACCAAGCCTTCCAGGCGACGAGCTTGTGCGCCTCGACGTAGGCGGCGTCGGCCCACGGGTAGAGCTGCGGGATGAAGGCGGCCACCGGCAGGAAGAACAGCAGCGCCACCGGCAGCGCAGAGGTCATGGCCTCGAGCGGGCGCCGGACCACGGCGCCCCAGCTGCCGCCGGCCATGTGGTCGATCAACAGCACGGCCAGGCCGCCGAGCGAGACGCCGATCCAGAACACGAAGGCCATGAGGATGGCGCCGGGCAGGCCGCCGTTGCCGAGGGTGGCGGCGAGGCCGACGGCCAGGCCGAGCACGCCGAGGGCGAGGGCGATCGCGGCGGGGCGGCCGGTGGCGATCGAGGTGGGGGCGGCGGCCATCAGCGGACCCGTCCTTCGGTGGTCTGGAGTTGGAGGAGCGCCGCGGCCGGCACGTCGTCGACGGTGGCGTTCTGCGAGAGCTGCAGGGCCTTGACGTAGCCCGCGATGGCCCAGCGGTCCTCGGCCGGGATGCGGGAGGCGTAGCTGTACATCCGGCCGAAGCCGTTCGTCATGGCGCTGAAGGTGTACCCGACCGAGGCGTCGAGCAGCCGCTGGTCGTGGAACGAGGCGGGCGCCGGGAACCCGCGGCTGACGATCATCCCGTCCCCGTGGCCGGTGTAGCCGTGGCACACGGCGCAGTAGATGTCGTAACGCTCCTTGCCGCGCTGCAGGAGCTCGACGGTCAGCGGGAGCGGCAGCTCCGTGACCAGGCCGTCGGCGTCCTGGCCGGTGAAGAACACGGGGTCGACCGCGCCGGCGCGGCGCGAGATCGTGCCCTCGACCGGCGGCCGCATGCCGCTGCCGTCGGCGAAGAAGTCGGAGCCCTGAAGGGGGCCGAGGCTGGGTTGGTCGGCCATGTTGCGGCCGCAGGCGGCCAGCAGCAGGACCAAAACCGCCACTGCCACCAAGCGCAGCGCCAGGCGATGAGGCGCTCCGCGCTCGGGGATCGCAGTGCGTTCCTGCGCTCCGCGCCGGAACGCCAGGCGATGAGGCGCGGAGCGCCTCATCGCACGACCCCCTGCACGCCAACGGCGCCGGTCCCCTCGAGGAAGGCGCGCACGGCGTCGTGTTCGAAGCGCGGGTCGACGGCCTCGATGCACAGGAAGTAACCGTCGCGGCTCGCCCGCTCGAAGCCCGGTACGTTGAACACCGGGTGGTAGGGGCGCGGGAGGCCGCTGCGGGCGAGCATGACCAGGCCCGCGGTGAAGGCCGACAGGAGCACGGTGACTTCGAAGGTGATGACCACGTAGGTGGGCCAGTCGTGCAGCGGGCGCCCGCCGATGTTGAGCGGGTAGAAGACGACCATCGAGTACCACTGCATGAAGTAGCCGGCGGCGGCCCCGAACAGGCCCGCGCCCAGCACCACGAAGCCGAGGCCGGTGGGCTTCAGTCCGAGGGCGTCGTCCATGCCCTCGACCGGGTGCGGCGTGTAGGCATCCATGCGGGTGAAGCCGGCCTTGCGGGCGGCCTCCGCCGCGGCGAGGACCTGCTCGGGGGTGTCGAACTCGGCGATCAGGCCGTGGAGATCGGCCCGGTCGGTGACGGCGGCCGTCGTCATGCGCGCACCTCCCCACGGTAGTAGGCCTCGCGGATCGTCTCGTAGGCGTCCGAGCCGTGATGCGCGTCGTGGTGGGCCAGCTCCTTCATCTCGGTGGTGGCGATCGACGGCAGCAGCCGGATGAAGATCAGGAACAGCGTGCCGAACAGCCCGAAGGAGCCGAGGTAGAGCGCCCAGTCCCAGAAGGTGGGCACGTAGTTGCCCCACGAGCTCGGCAGGAAGTCCTTGGTCAGCGACACGACGATGATGACGAAGCGCTCGAGCCACATGCCGATCGACACGAAGATGCTGATCACGAACAGCGCCCACGGGCTCTGCCGCACGCGCCGGAACCAGAGCGGCTGGATCGCGACGAAGTTGCACAGGATCAGCGCCCAGAAGGCCCACCAGTGGTCCGCGCCGAGCACCCGGTTGTAGGCCATGAAGACCTCGAACTCGACGCCGGAGTACCAGGCGTAGAAGAGCTCCACGCCGTAGCCGTAGACCACGATCAGGCCGGTGGCCAGCATCAGCTTGGCGGCGTTGTCGAGGTGCCGCAGGGTGATCAGCCGCTCGAGGCCGAAGGCGCGCCGCAGCGGCACGGCGAGCAGCAGGACCATGGCGAAGCCCGCGAACACGGCGCCGGCCACGAAGTAGGGCGGCATGATCGTGTTGTTCCAGCCGGGGACCTGGCTGACGGCGAAGTCCAGGGCGATCGTGCTGTGCACCGAGAGCACCAGCGGGAAGCTGATCGCGGCGAGCAGCAGGTAGGCGCGCATGTAGCGCTGCCAGGCCTTGGCCGAGCCGTTCCAGCCGAGCGCCAGCGCGCCGTAGACGAGCCTCTGGAAGCGCGACTTGGCGCTGTCGCGCAGGGTGGCCAGGTCGGGGATGAGCCCGATGAACCAGAACAGCAGGGACACCGACGCGTAGGCCGAGATCGCGAACATGTCCCAGGTGAGCGGGCTGCGGAAGTTGGGCCACATGCCGAAGGTGTTGGGGTAGGGCATCAGCCAGTAGAAGACCCACGGGCGGCCGAGGTGGAGGATGGGGTAGAGGCCCGCGCAGACCACCGCGAAGATCGTCATCGCCTCGGCGAAGCGGTTGATCGAGGTGCGCCACGGCTGCCGGAACAGCAGCAGCGCGGCCGAGATCAGCGTGCCGGCGTGGCCGATGCCGATCCACCACACGAAGTTGATGATCGGCATGGCCCACGACACGGGTTGGTTGTTGCCGAAGATCCCGACGCCGACGGTGACCAGCCGCACGATCGAGACCAGGTAGAGGCCGAGCAGGGAGAGCGAGAGGGCGAACAGCAGCCACCACCAGGTGGGCGTGCGCTGTGGGCCGACCAGGACCGGGGTGTTGACGACGTCGTCGATCATGCCCGCGGTCTGGCCGGGGGCGATGACGCGGTTCGTCTCGAGGCCCCTCCGCGGGGCGCCGGCGATGACGGCCATCAGAGGACCCCTTCCGTGCCGGCCTCAGCCGGGGCGGCGGCCGACGCACCGGTCACGGCCGGGTGCGGGTTGCCGACCCGCGCGAGGTACGAGGTGCGCGGCACCGTGTTGAGCTCCTCGAGCAGCTTGTAGTCGAGCACCGATGCCTTGGCCGCGACGACCGCGCTGGCTGGGTCGTTGAGGTCGCCGAAGACGATGGCCTCGCTGGGGCAGGCGCTCTGGCAGGCGGTCACGACCTCGCCGTCGCGGATGCGGCGGCCCTGGTTGTTCGCCTGGATGCGCGCCGACGAGATGCGCTGCACGCAGTAGGTGCACTTCTCCATCACGCCGCGGCTGCGAACGGTGACGTCGGGGTTGTGCGCCAGGCTGAGTTCGGTGGCGTTCACCGCCAGCTCGGCGAACTGCAGGTAGTTGAAGCGCCGCACCTTGTAGGGGCAGTTGTTGGCGCAGTAGCGGGTGCCGACGCAGCGGTTGTAGACCATGACGTTGAGGCCCTCGGCGTCGTGCACCGTGGCCGCCACCGGGCACACGGGCTCGCAGGGCGCCTTCTCGCAGTGCTGGCAGGCGACCGGCATGTTGTAGAAGGACGGATCGTCGAGGTCGCCCCGGTAGTAGGCGTCCACCCGGATCCAGTGCATCTCGCGGCCGATGATGACCTGTTCCTTGCCGACGATCGGCACGTTGTTCTCGGACTGGCAGGCGGTGACGCAGGCGTTGCAGCCGGTGCACACGGTCATGTCGACGACCATGCCCCAGGCGTACGAGTCGTACGTCCAGTCGGGGGTGATGTCCGAAACGGGGTGCGTCACCGGATGGACGAACTTCGGGTGCGCCGGGTCCTGCCGCAGCTCAGCCAGCGTGCCGGCGCGCACGATGTGGCGCCGCTCGCCCGTGCCCTCGAGCGAATGGTGGATCTGGGTGGTCGCGAGGCGGTGGCGGCCGCGCGCCCGCTCGGCACGGACCGCCCGCGCCCAAGGCTGGGCCGCGGTGCGCAGCGGGTAGACGTCGGTGCCGACCCCGTCGCCGACGCGGCCGGCCGCGGCGCGGCCGAAGCCGAGGGCGACGCTGATCACGTCGGGGGCCTGGCCGGGTTGCACCCAGACCGGCACGATCACCTCGACCCCATCCGCGCGCAGCGCGAGCCGGTCGTGGCTGCGGACGTCCAGGCGCTCGGCGGTGGCGGGCGCGACGATGGCGGCGTTGTCCCAGGTGAGCTTGGAGAACGGGCGCGGCAGCTCCTGCAGCCAGCCGTTGTTGGCGTGGCGTCCGTCGGCCAGGGCGTGGTCGGGGTGGAAGTGGACGACCAGGTCGTCGCCTACCGGCAGCGTCAGGTCGAGGGGCCTGCGCGTGACCTCACGGGTGGGGGCGGCGCTGCCGTCGACCACGCCGAGGTGCAACGAGCGCCGCCAGAACGCCTCGAAGTCGCCGCTGACCCGCTCGCGCCAGGCGTCGCGGATCACCTCGTAGCCGCTGCGCTCGGGACGCCCGAGCAGCGCCTGCAGCAGCTCCAGGTCGCTCTTGCCGCCGTAGAAGGGGGCGAACAGCGGCTGCTGGATCGTGACGCTGCCGTCGAAGGCGCGGGCGTCACCCCAGGCCTCGAGGGCGTGGGTGCTTGGCACGTGCCAGGTGGCATCGCGGCCGGTCTCGTCGAGGTACTCGCCCGCGTGGACGGTGGTGCGGGCGAGCGCCATGGCGTCGGCGAAGCCGAGGTCGGCGGGCGCGGTGAAGGCCGGGTTGGCGCCGACGATGACCAGCAGCTCGACGGCGCCGGCGCGCAGGTCGGCGACCAGGTCGCGCAGGCCGTCGTGGTGCAGCGCGGGCGCGGCCGCCACCGGCGCGACGTAGCGCACGGCGTGACCGACGTTGCCGAGTTCGTGGTTCAGGGCGTGGACCAGGGCGTGGACCGCGGCCGGCTGATCGGCGCCGGCGAACAGCGCCGAGCGACCGCGGTGGTCGCGCAGGTCGGCGGCCAGGGCGTCGGCCCAGGACGGCTCGACGCGGGCGGGCAGGGCCGCGGCCGGCGCGTCCGCCACGCCGAGCTCGCGGGCCAGCCACGCCGCCAGCGCGGCGACGTCCGCCGGCGCGAGCGCGACGCGGTGGTCGGCCAGGCTGCCGGTCGGGGTAGGCGTGCTCTCGATCTGCCACAGGCGGTTCATGTCGTCGTCGGCCGAGCGGACCCGCCGGCGGCGGGCGAAGTCCTTGGCGTACCGCAGTCGGCCGGGTCCGACCTGGGTGAAGTCGGCCCCGAACGAGACGACCACGTCGGCGCGGCTCAGGTCGTACACGGGGGCGAGGTCCTCGCCGAAGGCGGCCCGCAGACCGGCGACCGCCCCGTCGGCGTGCAGCGGATCCCACTGGTGCCATGCCGCGCCGGGGTGGGCGGCCAGCAGCGCGCGGATCTCGGCCGCGAGGGTGGGCGAGGTGACGGTCTCGGTCAGCAGACGGAGCCGCGGGCCGTCCGTCAGCGCGCCCAGCGCGTCCGCCATCGCGGCGGCGAACTGGGTCCAGGAGCGCGGGCTGCCGCGCTGCAGCAGCTGCTGCGAGCGGTCGGGGTCGTACAGCGAGAGCACCGTCGCCGAGGTGATCGCGTGGGCGGCGCCGAGGCTGGCAGGGTGGTCGGGGTTGCCCTCGACCCGCGTGGGGCGACCCTGGTGGCTCTCGGCCAGGATCCCCTCGGCGTAGCCGCCGTCGAGCGCGGCGGTGGCGTAGAACTCGGGTCGACCGGGGATGGTGTCTTCGGGGGCCCGCACGTACGGCACGATCTTCTCGTGCGGTTGGGGCGGTCGGGCGCAGGCGCCGAGGCCGCCGAGCGCCAGCGAGGCGCCGAGCAGCTTCAGGAAGTCGCGACGGTCGAACGACGCCTCCAGCGGGGCGGCCTGCCGCGGGAACTCCTTGCGCAGGAACTCCTGGAACTCGACGGTCTCGGCGAGCTCGTCGAGGCTGCGCCAGTAGGCCGCGCCGCGCTGCTGCGACAGGCGCTCGCGCAGCCGCCCCAGGTCGACCGGGCGCGCGCCGTCGGGCGCGAGCGGGTCGCCGGCTCGGGTCGGGACCGCCGGTGCGTGGCCGGGACGGGTGGTGTCGCTCATCGGTGGCACACCGAGCACTGCACCAGGTGGTTGGCGTCGATGTGGTACGCGGCCACGAGCTCGGCCCCGAGGGTGAGCTGGTCGGCCGGCGGGACGTAGGCCATGTTGAACACCTCGCTGCGCGGGCGCACGAAGCGCTCGGGGGCCCGGTGACACTCCAGGCACCAGCCCATGGTCATCGGCTCGTTCTTCCAGATGCCGGTCATCTGGTCGATGCGACCGTGGCAGGTGCTGCAACCGACGCCGTTGTTGACGTGGGCACTGTGGTCGAAGTAGACGTACGCACCGAGGTCGTGGACCCGGTTCCACGCCAGCGGCCGGTCGCTCTCCCAGCTGGCGGCGACGGCCGCGAGCTGGGGGTCGCCGACCCGTACCTGCGAGTGGCAGGTCATGCAGGTCTGGGTCGGGGGCACGTTGGCGGATGCCGCCACCTCGACCGAGGTGTGGCAGTAGCGACAGTCGATGCCGAGCGCCTCGACGTGCAGGTTGTGCGGGAAGGCGACCGGTTGCGCCACCGGCACGCGCACGGCGTTGTTGACGGTGCGCGCGTAGATCGGCAACGCGACGATCAGCAGGCCCACGAACAGGCCCCCGCCGACGAGCGCCCAGCGGACGAAGGCGTTGGCGTTGGGCGGGAAGATCTGCGGCATCAGTCCGTGACCTCGCGGGCGAGCCCGCGGACGCGGCGGTGCGCGCGGGCGGCGTTGGGCGGACGGCGGCGCACGCGCGCCTCCGGAGCAGGCCTCATGGCGGTCGGCAGAAGGGACCTCCTCGCGCACCCGGCGACCCGGGGAAGGGGCGAGCGCCGTCCGGCACAAGCTCGAGCGGACGCGCTGCGGACGATACCACGGGCCCTCGAGGCGCCCCGGCGGGACCGTCGTCCGGGCGTATGCCGCCGGTCCGAGGGCCCTGCGCCGGCGGCGCGAGGGGCCCGGCCAGCCTGGCCCGGGACCCCGTCGGGCGCGCGCCGGGACGCCGTGTGGTGGAGCCTGCCGGACTCGAACCGGCGACCTATCGCTTGCAAAGCGACCGCTCTCCCAACTGAGCTAAGGCCCCGCATGGCACCGGTCAGGTTACGCGCGGTCCGAGGGGGCGTCAAGCGTCGGCGGCATCCCCGTCCGCCGCGGGCGCGTCGGCCGGCTCGGGCGTACGGCCCGCGTCGGCCGGCCGCGCGAAGATCATGCGGCCCATCTGCGTCTGGAGGCTGCTGGTGACCACCGCGTCCACGGTGCTCCCCACCCAGCGCGCGGCGTCCTCGACGACCACCATGGTGCCGTCCTCGAGGTAGGCGAGGCCCTGGCCGGGCTCGCGGCCCTCGCGGGCGATCGTCAGCGACAGGCGCTCGCCCGGCAGGTAGGGCGCCTTCACCACGTTGGCGAGCTGGTGCAGGTTGAGCACCCGGACGCCCTGCAGGCCGGCGATCCGGTGCAGGTTGTAGTCGGTGGTCACGAGGTCGGCCCCGCGGGCGAGGCACACTTTCACCAGCTTGTCGTCGACCGTGGCGGCGTCGGGGTCGTCGTGCACCACCTCGGCGGGCAGCAGCGACTGGCCGATCAGGCGGTCGAGCATCTCCAGTCCGCGCCGCCCCCGCCGGCGCTTCAGCGGGTCCTCGGCGTCGGCCACGCGCTGCAGCTCGGCGAGCACGAACTGCGGCACCAGCAGCCGCCCGTCGACGAAGTTCGACTCCACCACGTCGACCAGCCGCCCGTCGATGATGGCCGAGGTGTCGACGACCTTGGCGCTGCCGCGCTCGACCGCCGGCGGCGCGTCGTCGGTCGCGACCCGGCGGGGGATCGCGAACAGGCCCCGGTTGGCCACGAAGAACCACGCCGCGGCCGTCATCAGCGTCACCGCGATCAGCAGCGACCAGTACCAGGTGAAGCCCGGCACCACGCCCAGGACGTTGTTCAGCAGCACGGTGATCAGGAGGCCGACGGTCGCGCCGGTACCGGCGGCGAGCACCGCCTCGGGCGGGGTCTCGGCCACGGCCCGCCAGGCGCGCGCCAGCGACGCGCCCCAGCGGCCGCCGCCGCGGACCCCGACCAGCACGCCCAGCAACGTCCCCAGCAGCGTCAGGTAGGCCAGGTTGTTGGGCCCGACCAGCCACCCTCGGTCCAGCAGCCAGCCGCCCGCGAGCGCCCCGAGCAGGCCGCCGCCCAGCGCCAGGGCCGCCCGCACGGCGAACGCGAACGGCGCCGCGTTCACGGGCGCCCCCACAGCGCGGCGAAGGCCGCGGCCAGGTCGCCGACGGCGCGCCAGGTGGGAGCGTCGCCGCCGCCGCGCGGTCCCACCACGTCGCGGTGGCCGGCGCGCACCGCCTCGGCCGTCCGGCGCACGCCCTGGGCGACGGAGCGCAGCTCGCCGGCCAGCCCCACCTCGCCGAACACCGCCGTCCCCGCCGCCAGCGGGCGGTTGGTCACGGCCGACGCGACGGCGGTCGCGACCGCCAGGTCGGCGCCCGTGTCGGTGAGCCGCAGGCCGCCCGCGACGTTGACGAACACGTCGAGCCCGGCGAGCGGCAGGTCCGCGCGGCGCTCGAGGACCGCCAGCAGCAGGTCGACCCGGCGAGGGTCGAGGCCCTGCACGACCCGGCGGGGGGTGGCGAACGGCGAGGCCGACGCGAGCGCCTGCACCTCGACCAGCAGGGGCCGTTGGCCCTCCAGCGCGGCCACCACCACGGAGCCGGGGACGCCCACGGGCCGCTCCGCCAGGAAGGCGTCGGAGGGGTTGGCCACCGGGCGCAGGCCGGCGTCGGTCATCTCGAAGACGCCGACCTCGCCGGCGGGCCCGAAGCGGTTCTTGATGCCGCGCAGCACCCGGAAGCCGGCGGCCGACTCCAGCGCCAGGGTGGCGTCGACGATGTGCTCGACCACCTTCGGTCCGGCGATCGCGCCCTGCTTGGTCACGTGACCGATGAGCACCAGCGTGCTGCCGGACGACTTGGCCGCCTGGCTCAGCAGCGCGGTGGCGTCGCGCACCTGCGTGAGCGAGCCGGGGGCGGCCCCGTCCTCGACCGTGAGGGTCTGGATGGAGTCGATGATCGCCAACGCCGGCGCCTCGGTCGCCAGGAAGTCGGCGATCGCGTACGCGTCGGTGCTCCGCAGCACTTCGACGGCGTCGGCTACGCCGAGTCGCACGGCGCGCAGCTTCACCTGCCCGGGCGACTCCTCGCCGCACACGACGACCGCGCGGCGACCCGCGCGGGCCGCAGCGTCGGCGAGCTGCAGCAGCAGCGTGGACTTGCCGATGCCGGGCTCGCCCGCCAGCAGCACCGCCGCGCCCGCCACCCAGCCGCCGCCGAGCACGCGGTCGACCTCGTCGAGGCCGCTGGGCAGGCGCGCTACGCCGAGGTCGGTGACGTCGCCGAGCCGCATCGCCGTCGCCGGCGCGGCCGCCGCCGGGCCCCGCGGTGCCGCCTCGGGTGCGGCGGCCGTGACCGTGCCCCACGCGCCGCAGCGCGGACAGCGGCCCAAGGGTCCAGGGCTGTGCGCGCCGCAGGCGCCGCAGACGTACGACGTCGTCACCCGCGCCACGCGGGCCTCCGACGCGGCGGTGGGACGGGGTCGCACCTCATGGTCCGCAGTCTAGTCCCGTCGGATGACGGGCGCATCACACCATCGGCACGGGCCGGGCGAACACCAGCAGGCCGCCCTCGACCGTGACCAGGATGGGGTCGGCGGCGCCCCGGTCGAGGAGCTCGATCGACAGCGGGTCCTCGACGTGCTCGCGCACCACGGCCCGCAGCGGCCTCGCGCTCTCGCCGGCGGGCAGCCGCTCCACCAGGAACGCCGCCACCTCCGGGCCGAAGCGCACCTCGACGTCGCGGCTCGCCAGTTCGCGCACGATGTCGTCGAGCATCTGGTTGGTGATGACGAACATGCCCTCGCGGTCGAAGGTCTGGAACGCGATGACCTCGTCCAGGCGGTCGAGGAACTCGGGCGAGAAGATGCGCTTCAGCGGGGCGTCCACGTCGACGCTCGGGTCGGCCTGGAAGCCGATGCCGGCACCGCGGTTGAACCCGGTGTTCGACGTCATGATGAGGATCACCCGCCGGAAGTCGACCTGCCGGCCGAGCCCGTCCGTCAGGCGGCCGTCGTCGAGCACCTGCAGGAAGGTGTTGTAGACGTCCGGGTGGGCCTTCTCGATCTCGTCGAGCAGCACCACCGCGAACGGCTGGCGGCGGACCGCCTCCGTGAGCCGACCGCCCTGTTCGTGGCCGACGTAGCCGGGCGGGGCACCGATCAGCTTGCTGATCGCGTGCGCCTCCTGGTACTCCGACATGTCGAGCCGCACCAGCGACCGCTCGCTGCCGAACAGCTCCAGCGCGAGCTGCTTGGCGAGGAACGTCTTGCCGACGCCCGAGGGGCCCACGAACAGGAACGAGGCCGACACCCGGGTGCGCCCGCCCAGGCCGACCCGCGCGCGCCGCAGCGCGGCCGCGAGGGCGGCGATCGCCTTGTCTTGCCCCACGACCGCCTTCTTGAGGCGCCGCTCCAGGCCCGCCAGGCGCTCGCCGTCGTGGTCGTCGACGTAGACGCCACCCCAGCTGTTGACGACGGCCTCCACGTCCTCGCGGCTGACGATCGGCGTGCCGTCCTCGCCCTCCAGGACCGGGAAGCCCAGCGACTTGTTCAGCCGTGTGCGGGCCGCGGCCTCGTCGATCAGGTCGATGGCCTTGTCGGGGAAGTTGCGCCCGGGCAGCGAGCGCTCGCCGAAGCGCACCGAGAGCTCCAGGATCGGGACCGGGATGACGACGCCGTGGTGCGCCTCGTACCTCTCGCGCAGGCCGTGGAGGATCTGCAGCGACTCCTCCGGCGTCGGCTCCAGCACGATCACCGGCTGGAAGCGCCGCTCGAGCGCGGCATCCTTCTCGATGTAGCGGTGGTACTCGCCCGTGGTGGTGGCGCCCACCACCTGCACCTCGCCGCGCGACAGGGGCGGCTTCAGGATGTTGGCGGCGTCCAGCGTCCCCTCCGCGCCGCCCGCGCCCACCAGGGTGTGCAACTCGTCGATGAACGCGACCACCTTGGCGCTCTTGAGCTCCTCGATGATCTGCCGCAGGCGCTCCTCGAACTCGCCCCGGTACTTGGTGCCGGCGACGACGTTCGACAGGTCGATGGCCAGGACCCGCACCTCGGCGAGGTTCGGTGGTACGCGGCCGTCGACGATCGCCTGCGCCAGACCCTCGACGATGGCGGTCTTGCCGACGCCGGGTTCGCCGATCAGCACGGGGTTGTTCTTGGTCCGGCGCGAGAGGATCTGGATGACCCGCCGGATCTCCTCGGTGCGGCCGATGACGGGGTCGAGCTTGCCGTCGCGGGCCTCCTTGGTGAGGTCGCGCGCGTACTCGTCGAGGAAGGGCGTCGCCACCGACTCCGGCGTCTTCTTGGGATCGGCCGCCGCCAGCAGCCGCCAGCGCACCGTGTCGACGTCGCGCGTGAGCTGCTGCAGGATGCGGTAGGCCACGCCGTCGCCCTCGCGGATGACGCCGAGCAGGATGTGTTCGGTGGCGATGACGTTGGAGCCCACGCTGCGCGCCTCGCTGCCGGCGAGTTCCATCACCCGGCGCGCGCGCGGGGTGATGGCCGCGGTCTCGTTCCGCGGCAGCCCGTCGCCGCGACCGACCATCTCCTCGACCTGCGCCCGGATGCCGTCCAGGGTGGCGCCGAACTCGGCGAGCACCTTGCCCGCCGTGCCGCCCTCGCGCATCAGGCCGAGGAGCAGGTGCTCGGGCCCGATCATGGCGTGGCCCAGCTTCGATCCCTCCTCGCGGGCGAAGTGGAACACCAGGCGGGCGCGGTCGTCGTAGCGGTTCATCCGGCTCCTCGCGGGTCCCGCGTCCCGCGAGCGGCCGTGGCGCGGAGAGCAGGTACGTCAGGGACGCGCGTCAGGGGCTGGACCGGCATGGTGTATAGTACGCGGTCGGCGCGAGCGCCGTGCGGGGGTCCGCGACAACGCCGTCCCCCAGCGCCTCCCGGATCGAGGCGCGAGCACCGTGACCGTCTCCGTCGGCGCGCGCTGGCCGCGCCGCCCGCGCCCGCACGCCAGGGAGCCACCATGACGTTCCAGGACCTGATCATGACCCTCGACCGCTTCTGGGCAGCGCGCGGCTGCGTCATCGCGCAGCCGCACGACACCGAGGTGGGCGCGGGCACCTTCTACCCGACCACCTTCCTGCGGGCGCTCGGGCCCGAGCCGTGGCGGGTGGCTGGCGTGGCGCCCAGCCGGCGCCCGGCCGACGGTCGCTACGGCGACAACCCCTACCGCTTCCAGTACTACTACCAGTACCAGGTGGTCCTGAAGCCGTCGCCCGCGGACGTCCAGGAGCAGTACCTGGCGTCGCTGCGCGAGCTCGGGATCGACCCGTTGGCCCACGACCTGCGCTTCGTCGAGGACAACTGGGAGTCGCCGACGTTGGGTGCCTGGGGGCTCGGCTGGGAGGTCTGGCTCGACGGCATGGAGATCACCCAGTTCACCTACTTCCAGCAGGTGGGCGGGCAGGACTGCCGACCGGTGAGCGTCGAGCTGACCTACGGGTTGGAGCGCATCGCCATGTACCTCCAGGGCGCCGAGCACGCCTACGACGTCGTGGTGACGGCGGGGACCACGATCGGCGACCTGCGCCGGGACTTCGAGCGGCAGCACTGCCAGTACAACTTCGAGCTGGTCGACACCGACCTGCAGCGCCTCCTGTTCGACCGCTTCGAGGCCGAGGCGTTGCGCCTGCTGGAGGCCGGCGTCGTGCACCCGGCGTACGAGTTCGTGCTGCGCAGCTCCCACGCGTTCAACCTGCTGGACGCCCGCGGGGTCCTGTCGCACACCGAGCGGCAGGCGTACGTGCAGCGCGTGCGCCGGCTCGCCGAGTCAAGCGCGCGGGCCTACCTGATGCTGCGGGGCCAGCTCGAGGAGGTGGCCTGATGCCGCGACTGCTGTTCGAGATCGGCACCGAGGAGCTGCCCGCCTGGTACGTCGCGCGGGGCGCGGACGCCCTCGCCGAGGGGCTGGCCGGCCGGCTCGCCGACCTGCGGCTCGCCCACGGCGCGGTGCGCACCTTCGCCACCCCGAGGCGCCTGGCGGTGCTCGTCGACGACGTCGCCGAGGCCACCGAGCGACGCGTCGAGGCGCGCCGCGGCCCGGCGGAGGGCGCGGCCTTCGACGCCGACGGGCGACCGACGAAGGCCGCAGCCGGCTTCGCCGCCTCGGCCGGCGTGCGGCCCGAGGCGCTGGTGGTCGAGGCGACGCCCAAGGGACGCTACGTGGTCGCACGCCGCGAGGTCGGCGGCGAGGACGCGACCGCGGTGCTGCCGACGGCGCTGGCGGCATTGGTGACGGAGCTGCCCGCCGCCCGCAAGATGCGTTGGGGCGAGGTCGACGCCGCGTTCGTGCGCCCGATCGCCTGGCTGACCGCCCTGTGGGACGACCGGGTGCTGCCGGTCGCCGTGGCCGGGCTCACCGCCGGGCGCGAGACCCGCGGCCACCGCTTCCTGCACCCGGCGCCGGTGGTGCTGGCCCATGCTGGCGACTACGAGGCCGCCCTCCTCGCCGCCGACGTGGTCGCCGACCGAGCGGCCCGCACCGACGCGGTGCGCGCCGCCGTGGCCGCGGCCGCGGCCGCCGACCATGCGGCGGCCGGCAGCGCCGTCGCGGACGGCGGCGCCGTCGCGGCCGCGCCGGACGCGCTGATCGACGAGATCGTCGACCTGGTCGAGCGCCCCTTCGCGCTGTTGGGGCGCATCGACGACGCCTTCCTGGAGCTGCCGGACGCGGTGCTGACCACGGTGATGATCCACCATCAGCGCTTCGTGCCCGTGCGTGACGGCGCCGGACGGCTGCGGCCGCGCTTCGTGGCGGTCGCCAACCATCGGGTGCCCGACGAGGCCCTCGTGCGTGCCGGCTACGAGCGGGTGCTCGCCGGCCGGTTGCACGACGCCCGCTTCTTCTGGCAGTCCGATCGGCGCAAGAGCCTCTCGCAGCACGCCTGGTCGCTCTCCGGCATCGCCTTCCAGAAGGAGCTCGGCAGCATGGCCGACAAGGTGGCGCGCGTGGGCGTCGGCGCCTTCGCGGTCGCGCGCACGCTGGGCCTGTCCGACGCCGAGCAGGGCACCCTGGAGCGCGCCCTGCCGCTGTTCCGCGCCGACCTGGCGAGCGAGATGGTGGCCGAGCTCCCCGAGCTCGAGGGCACCATGGCGCGCGCCTACGCCAGCGCCGACGGGCAGCCGGCGGAGGTCGCGCTGGCGCTGGAGGACGGGGTGCTGCCGCGCGGTCCGCACGATGCGCTGCCGGCCTCGCGGGTCGGGGCGGTCCTGGCGGTCGCCGACCGCCTCGACAAGCTCCTCGGGTTCTTCGCCCTGGGCAAGCGCCCGAGCGGTTCCGCCGACCCGTTCGCGCTGCGGCGCGACGCGGTCGCGCTCGCGCGCGTGTTGGCGGCGCAGGGCTGGCGCGTCGCGCTCGACGAGCTGGTCGCCGGCGCGGCCCTGGGGTACGCCGACGGCTCCGTGGCGGTCGACGCCGGCGTCGCCGACGAGGTGACGGCCTTCGTGTGGGACCGCGTCGCCGCGCTGCTGGCCGACGAGGGACTGCCGACCCCCACCATCCGTGCCGCCGTCGCCGGCAGCCGCTCGGTGGTGGCCGCCGCCCGACGCGGCCACCTGCTGCAGGCGCTCGCGGGGCTGCCGGCGTTCGCCGAGATGCTCACGCTCTACAAGCGCGCCGCCAACCTGGCGGAGCTCGCGGTGCCCGGCGCCGAGGTCGACGCGGCGCTCTTCCGGGAGGCGATCGAGGGCGACCTGCACGCCGCCCTGCCGCCCGCGCAGGCCGGCGTCGAACTGGTGCTGGAGGCGATGCACGCGCAGCTGCCGGCGTGGGACCTGGGCGCCGGCCCCAGCGGCGAGGTGCGCGGCCTCGACGAGCTCGCGGCCGAGGTCCTGCGGCTGAAGGCGCCGCTGGACGCCTTCCTCGACGGCGTGATGGTCATGGTGGACGACCCCGCGGTGCGCAAGAACCGCCTGGCGCTGCTCGCCGCGGTCGCCGCGACCCCGCGCGCGTTGGGTGCGCTGGAGCACCTCTCAGGCTGACGCCCCGCACGTGAGACGACGCCCCGGGGCCGGAGCCCAGGGGCGTCGCGCGTGGTGCCGAAGATGGGACTTGAACCCACACGACCTTGCGGCCACACGACCCTGAATCGTGCGCGTCTACCAATTCCGCCACTTCGGCCCGCACCACCGTGCGCTCGGTCGCGTAGCGACCCCGCGGCGATCGCCCGGCGATCGCCGCACGCCGCTCAGGCAGCGTCGCGAACGCGAGTGTACCCGAGGCGGCGGGACCGTCGCAAGACCCAGCCGTGGTCCCGCCGGCGCCGCGCCGGCGCGCCCGGCCTCGGCCCGGCGTCGCGCAGGACGGTCCTCAGGCGAGGAAGCGCCCGTCGCGCAAGAAGGGCTCGCCGTCCAGGAGAAGCTCGCCGCCGCGGCGCAGGTCGGTGATCAGGTCCCAGTGGATGGCGCTGTCGTTGGTGCCGCCCGTCTCGGGGTAGCCGCGGCCCAGCGCCAGATGCACGGTGCCGCCGATCTTCTCGTCGTAGAGGGTGTTGAGGATCGGACGGACGATGCGGTCGTTGGTCCCGATGCCCAGTTCGCCGAGGAAGCGGGCGCCGGCATCGGTGTCGAGCCGGGCGTGCAGCAGGTCCTGGCCCTCGTCCGCCGTCGCCTCGACCACGCGGCCGGCCTCGAAACGAAGGCGCACGCCGCGCACCACCACGCCACCGACGCCGCTGGGCAGGTCGAAGGTGACGACGCCCTCGGCGCTGTCCTCGATCGGGCCGGTGAACACCTCGCCCGACGGCATGTTGCGGCGTCCGTCGGAGTTGACCCAGGTGCGGCCCTTCACCGACAGCCGTAGGTCGGTGCCGGGCCCGACCAGGCGCACCTCGTCCGCCAGCGCCAGGCGCTCGATCAGCCGCGCCTGCAGCGCCCGCAGCTCGCCCCAGCGGGCGACCGGGTCGTCGTCGAGCAGGAACATCGCGTCGTACACGAAGCGCTCGAATTCGGTCAGGCCCATGCCGGCGTCCTGGGCGGCCGACTCGGTGGGGAAGAGCGTGCCGACCCAGCGCGTGCGGGTCATCGCCAGGTCCTGGACCGGCTTCGCCTGCCGCGCGAGCCGAGCCAGGCGACCCTTGTCCGCCGCCTGCAGCGCGCGCGAGTTGCTCGGCGCCGACACCCGGATCCGTGCGTCCAGCCGCCGGATCTCGTCGAGCTCGAGCAGCGGCTCGGCGTCGAAGTAGGCGTCGGGCGCGAGCTCGACGACGTCCTCGACGAACTCCGGGTAGCCGAGGCGCAGCACCGGCCGGCCGCCGGCCCGCAGGACCGAACGCGTCAGGGCCCGCGCCATCGGCAGCGCCGGCGCCTCGACGTGCAGCGCGACCCACTCGCCCGGGCGCACGGCGACGCAGTAACCGACGAGCAGGTCGGCGTGCCTCTCGTGCAGCGGATGCAGCATGCGGGACGCTACCACGCGCCCCTCACGCGTCCGTGATGGACTGGAGGCGTGGCGGACGAGCGCGAGCGACCCGAACCCGAGCGCCCCACCCCGGAGCGGCTGCAGCGCTACCTGGCGCGCGCCGGCGTGGCGAGCCGACGCAAGGCCGAGGTGCTGATCGCCGACGGGCGGGTGCGGGTCGACGGCCAGGTCGCGGCGCTGGGCCAGAGCGTGGTCGCCGGGCAACGCGTCACGGTGGACGGCGAGGCCGTCGTGGCCGCGGCGGCGCATCGCACCTTCGCGCTGCACAAACCGGCCGGCGTGGTGACCACCGCGGCCGACGAGCGGGGCCGGCGGACCGTGCTGGACCTGCTGCCGCAGCTGCCCGGCCTGCACCCGGTCGGCCGGCTCGACCGCGACTCCGAGGGGTTGCTGCTGCTGACCACCGACGGCGCCCTGACCCAACGGCTGACGCACCCGCGCTACGGGCAGGCGAAGACCTACCGCGTGTGGTGCGCGCGCGGCGCGCTGTCGCGGGACGCCTGCCGCGCCCTCGAGGCCGGCGTGATGCTCGACGACGGTCCCGCGCGGGCGCTGCGTGCGCGGCCCGCCCCCGGCGGCGCCGTGGTGGTGCTGGGCGAGGGCCGCAAGCGACAGCTCCGCCGCATGTGCGACGCGCTGGGGCATCCGGTCACGCGCCTGCTCCGCACCCACGTCGGCGGGCTCGCGCTGGGCGAGCTGCTGCCGGGCACGTGGCGGGAGCTGGGCGATGGCGACCTGCGACGGCTCGGGTATACTCCCCGCAAGAGCGCCGCGGAGCCGTCCAGCACGTCGCCGCGGCGGCTCGGATCGGGCGTCGGCGAGCGCCGCGGTTCGGCGCGCCGGTCCGGTCGGCGCCGGGAGGAGCCATGAGCGACCCCACCACCAGCACCTTCGTCACGGGCCCGGGCGCCGTCCAGCTCGACCGCGAGGCGATCGCGGTGCGGGTGGCCGAACTCGGCGCCGCCATCACCCGTGACCACCGAGGCCTGCCGTTGCACCTCATCTGCGTGCTCAACGGCGCCTTCCTGTTCATGGCCGACCTGGTGCGCGCGATCGACCTGCCGCTCACGATCGACTTCATCTCCGTGGCGAGCTACGGCTCGCGCACCGAGTCGTCGGGCGAGGTCCGGCTCGTGAAGGACCTCGACCAGTCGCTGAAGGGCAAGCACGTGGTCCTGGTCGAGGACATCGTCGACACGGGCCTCACCATGCGCTACCTGCTGCAGTACCTCGAGGGGCGCGGTCCGCTGTCGGTGAGGGTCGCTGCGCTGCTGTCGAAGCCGTCGCGTCGACTCGTTCCGGTCGCCATCGACTACCTCGGCTTCGAGATCGACGACGCGTTCGTGTACGGGTACGGGCTCGACGTCGAGCACCGCTACCGCAACCTGCCGTTCGTCACCAGCGTGGCGCCGGAGTCCGAGGGTTGACCCGGCCACGCGCCATCTGGGGCGCCGCCGCGCTGGCGATCGCCGTCTCGCTGGGCGTCGGTGTCGGCCTGGCGGTGCGCGAGGGCGCGCCGCCCGAGCTGTGGCTCGAGGCGCCATCCGTGGTGGTGGCCGGCGAGCCGTTCGAGGTGCACGTGTCGGCCTCCAAGCCGGTGACCTTCGTGTTGCGCTACGCCGACGTGCGCATCGAGGAGGTCGCGCAGGAGCTGCGCGCCTCGTTGGGGGCCGTGCCGGGCCGGGCCGTGCTGCAGGTCGATGCGGTCGACGGCGCCGGCGGGACGGCGTTGGTGGCGCGCGAGGTCGAGGCCCGCTGGCCGCCCGACCCGTGGCTGGAGGCGCCCGCGTCGCTGGAGGTGGGCGACCCGTTGGTCGCCTGGGTGCGGGTGGACCCGCCGCCCCCCGGCGTTACCCCGATCGAGGTCGCCGACCTGCGCCTGACGCTCGACGGCGAGCCGCTGCCGCTGCTGGCGCGCCCCGATGGCTGGGTGGCGCTGGCCGCGGTGCCGCTGGAGGCCGCCGCCGGCGAGCGGAGCCTGCGGCTGCAGCTGCGCGACGAGTTCGGGCGCCGGATCGAGCGCGAGCAGCCGCTGCAGGTGCGTAGCAACCCGCGGCCGGTGGCGCTCCTCGCCATCCCCGCCGCGACGCTGGCGGTCGTGACCTCGGAGGCGCGCGCGGAGGAGGCGGCCGTCCTCGCGTCCGCCCTGGCCGGCGTCCCCCCGGAACCCCGCTGGGCGGAGCCGTTCCAGCTGCCGCTCGACGGGCGCGGCACGTCGGGCTTCGGCGACCCGCGCCGCTACGGCGTCGGCGGGAACGTCTCGTACCACCTGGGGACCGACATCGCCGCGCCCACCGGGACGCCCATCGTGGCGACCAACGACGGCATCGTCCGGGTGGCCGGCTTCTACCCCATCAAGGGCGGCTGGGTCGTGCTGGACCACGGCCAGGGCGTGACCAGCCACTACTTCCATCAGTCCGCGGTGTCGGTGCGGGTGGGCGACGTCGTGCATCGCGGCGACGTCATCGGCCTGGTCGGGTCCACGGGCCTCTCCACCGGACCGCACCTCCACTGGGAGATGCGGGTCGACGGCGTGCCCACCGAGCCGCTGGCGTGGGTGGGGCAGCGCTACCCGGTGGTGGTGCGACCGTGAACGCGTCGCCGCGCACCTGCGCGCGGGCCCGCCGGGCGGCCCTGGCGGTGGTCCTGGCGGTCGTCCTGGGCGCGGCGGCGGCGCAGGCGACGCTGCCGGCCAGGGCGCTGGTGCATGGCGCCCCGGTGGCCGCGCCGCCCGCCGAGCGGTGGGCGACCGACCCCGGCGACGGCGTCTACTACCAGGTGTTCGTGCGCAGCTTCCAGGACTCCGACGGCGACGGCATCGGCGACCTGCGCGGCCTGGCCGCCCGGCTGCCGTACCTCGCCGACCTGGGCGTCAGCGGGCTGTGGCTGACACCCATCCACCCGTCCCCGACGTACCACGGCTACGACGTGACCGACTACCGTGCCATCCACCCCGAGCTGGGCACGATGGCCGACTTCCAGGCCTTCGTGGCCGCCGCCCATCGCCACGGGATGCGCGTGGTGCTCGACCTGGTCGTCAACCACAGCAGCGACCGGCACCCGTGGTTCGTGGCTGCACGGGCGGGCGATCCGCGCTACCGCGGCTGGTACCGCTTCGAGCGGGACCCCGCGCCGCTGGTCGGCACGCTCGGCGGCAGCGCTTGGCACGACGCCGGCGACGGGACGCGCTACCTGGGCCTGTTCGTGGCGGGGATGCCCGACCTCGATCACCGCAACCCCGAGGTGGTCGACGCGATGCTCGACACCGCGGCCTTCTGGCTCGACCAAGGGGTCGACGGCTTCCGCGTCGATGCGATCCAGCACGTCGTCGAGGGAGAAGACGGCCGCATCGCCAACGCCCCGGCGAACCTGGCGTGGGTGGCCGAGTTCGGGTCGCGGCTGCGCGAACGGCACCCCGGCGCCTTCCTGCTGGGCGAGACCTGGACCGCGACGCCGACGATCGCCGCCTACCACCGCGACGCCGACCTCGACATGTCCTTCGACTACCCGCTGTGGCGCGCCCTGCTGGGCGCGGTGCAGCGCCGCAGCGCCATCGACCTGGGGGCACAGCTGGAGGTCAACGAGGCCGCCTACCCGCCGGGAAGCCGGCGCGGCATCTTCGTGAGCAACCACGACCAGCTCCGCCCGGCTTCGCAGGTCTCGTTCCTGCGCCGCGACCCCGCCCGCGAGGCGCTGCTGGGACGCCTGCTGATGGCGCTGCCGGGCACGCCGTTCCTCTACTACGGGGAGGAGATCGGCATGCCCAACGGGCCGGGCGACGACGACCGCCATAAGCGCACGCCGATGCGCTGGGCGGCCACCGAAGACGGCGGCTTCACCACCGGCGCGCCCTGGTTCCCACCGTCGACGACCGATCCCGCCATCAGCGTCGAGGCCCAGCGTGGCGACCCCGGCTCGGTGCTGGAGGCGTACCGCGAGGCCATCGCGCTGCGCGCCGCGCACCCCGCGCTGGCGCGCGGGGACGCCCGCCCCCTGCGGGGCCTGCCCGGCGCGCTGCTGGCGGTCTGGCGCACCCTGGAGGGCGCCGAGCCCGTGCTGGTGCTCGCCAACCTCGGCAACCGCGAGCTCGAGCTGGCCGTCGCCGACCTGGCCCCGCCGGGCGGGGCGGTCGGCGGGCTCCGACCGATCGACGCTCTCGCGGCCGACGGCGATGCGCCGGACGTCGTGGTCGTGCCGGCCAACACGCTCCGGTTGCTGCGGCCCGCACGGTAGACTCCCCGCCATGGATCACCCCGACGCCGCGGCCGCGCCAGCCGCCGCACCCGCCGCCGGCGCGCGCCATCGACCGCGCGTGTTCTCCGGCATGCAACCGACGTCGGAGCTGCTGCACGTCGGCAACTACGTCGGCGCCCTCAAGCACTGGGTGGCCGGTCAGCACGAGCGCGACAACGTCTTCTGCGTCGTCGACCTGCACGCGTTGACGATCCCCGAGGCCGTGGACCCCGCGGACCTGCGGGCACGCAGCCGCTCGGTGGCGGCCCTCTACCTGGCGGCCGGCATCGACCCCGAGATCAGCATCGTGTTCGTCCAGTCGCACGTGCCCGAGCACGCCGAGGCGAGCTGGCTCCTCAACTGCGTGGCCCCGCTCGGCTGGCTGCAGCGCATGACCCAGTTCAAGTCCAAGACCGAGGGGCGCGCGTCGATCGGCAGCGGCCTGCTCACCTACCCCGCGCTGATGGCCGCCGACATCCTGCTGCACGACACCGACGAGGTGCCGGTGGGCGAGGACCAGATGCAGCACGTGGAGCTGACCCGCGACCTCGCCATCCGCTTCCATCACCTGTTCGGCGACGTCTTCGTGCTGCCGCGGGCGGTCGTCCCGGCCGCCGGTGCCCGCATCATGGCGTTCGACGAGCCCACCGCCAAGATGAGCAAGTCGATGGCCGCGGAGCGCCCCGGCCACGCCGTCCTGCTCCTCGACCCGCCCGACGTGGTGCGCAAGACGATCATGTCGGCGGTGACGGACTCCGGGCGCGAGACCCGCTTCGAGCACGCGTCGCCTGGCGTGCGCAACCTGTTCACGGTGTGGCAGGCGCTCGACGGGCGGCCGATGGCGGCCCTGGAGGCGGAGCTGGAGGGCAAGGGCTACGGCGACCTGAAGAAGCGCGTGGTGGAGACGGTGATCGCCGGCCTGGCGCCGATCCAGGCGCGCTACCGCGAGCTGATGGACGACCCGGCCGAGCTGGACACGCTGCTCGCCCGCGGCGCCCAGCGGGCGCGGGCGACGGCCGCCCGCACCCTCGCCCGGATGAAGGCGGCCGTCGGGGTCGGCAGCTGAGCCACCCGGTGTTGCTGCTGTTCCTCGACGGGGTCGGGCTCGGCGCGCCCGACCCCGCGCGCAACCCGTTCGCCCGCGCGCACGCGCCCACCCTCGCCTGGCTGGGCGGCGGATCCTGGACGAGCCGACTCGAGCCCGTGCGCGACGCCGACTGGTCGGTGGTGCGGCTCGACCCGACGCTGGGCGACGCCCGCCGCCCGCAGTCGGCGACCGGCCAGTCGACGCTGTTGACGGGCGCCGACGCCGTGGCGCTCATGGGCGGACCCTACGGACCGTGGCCGGGGCCGCGCCTGCGCGGCCTACTGGCGGCCGGCACGCTCTTCCACGACGCGTCGGCGGCGGGGGCCGGCGGGGCCGCGCTGGCCAACGCCTACCCGGCCGTCTACCTCGAGGCGCTGGAGCGGCCGCAGGGCCGGCACCGGCGCGCCCGCGCGCCGGCCGCCGTGGTGGCGGCGCGGGCGGCGGGGGTGCCCCTGCGCGGGCTCGCCGAGCGGAGCGCCGGCCGCGCGGTGGCGGCCGACCTCGACGGCGGCGGGCTCGAGCGGTGGGACGCCGGTGGCGGCGCGGCGGACGCGGCGCGCGAGGGGCGGCGCCTGGCGGCCATCGCCGGGGACCACGCGTTCACCTACCTGGACGTGTGGGTGACCGATCACGTCGGTCACCGCGCGGACCTCGCGCTGGCGACCAGCCTGGTCGAGCGCCTCGACCGCTTCGTGGCGGCGGTGTGCGACGCGTTGGCGCGCCACGTCACGCTGGTGGTCACCTCCGACCACGGCAACCTCGAGGACGCCGGCGAGCCGCGCCACACGCGCGCGGCCGTCCCGCTGATCGCGCGCGGCCCCCGGGCGGGCGCCTTCGCCGGAGCGCGCGACCTGCGCGACGTGGCGCCCTCGGTGCGCTCGGCGTGGGGCGGTCAGATCCCGAAGACGACGATGAGCACGGCCTCGTACCAGGCGCCGACGAGCAGCAGCAGCCCGGCCGGCACCAGCAGCGAGGCGGCCGACCGCACGGCCTGCGGGTAGGCCCCGAACCCTCGGCGGAACAGCGTGCCGAGCACGATGCCGCCACCCGACACCACCAGGAAGTAGGCGGTGAACTCGAGGAGCAGCAGCACCAGCAGTGGCAGCAGCGCCACGATGGATGCGCCCAGCACCAGGCCGAACGGCAACCCCAGCACGAAGAACTGCGGGACCGCCAGGAGGTAGCTGGGGACGCCCAGCAGC
>Ga0209498_1000442_pt1 | contig 25290 bp, 43 predicted proteins | sample WalLakDeSediment_FD_184131 | JGI IMG/M metagenome (GOLD analysis project Ga0209498, IMG submission 184131) | Lake sediment microbial communities from Walker lake, Nevada to study Microbial Dark Matter (Phase II) - Walker Lake 11/02/13 Deep... | ecosystem: Environmental > Aquatic > Freshwater >...
TACACAAGCATTAAGCAGATCATGGAAAGCTTCACCATTCCCGGTGAGACCAGGTTTCTGCAAGTAGTACTGGTCGAATTCCCCAAGAAGGGCATGCGGGTCATAGGGTTCGTTACGAGCGAATCGACTACCCCTTCGGGAGAGCAGTTGCTCACGGTTTTCATACCGACATCTCCGAATCCGACATCCGGCTACCTCGAGATAGTACGGGAAAGCGAGGTCATACGTACCAGCGTATCGATCGACGACGCGCTCAAGATGGTCCTGTCTGCCGGGAAAGTGTCACTGAAGGAGGTAACCGATAGATTGGGAGCGGAGATTGCCGAGAAGTGAGCGGTGGCACCTCCGCAGCTCCCGGTTGCTGGCTGATGACTGCCGGCCCTTAGACATCCATACCGAAAACACGCGCCCGAAACCAGCGCCTCGGACGCGCGCACGACTATCTTAGGATAACAACAGCCCTCACCCCGGCCAATGCTCAGGACTCGCTTATCAGCCCGTAAGCCAGAAGACGCTGGCGATGACCAGGAGCACAAGGCCCAAGATCAGCGAGATCCTGCCACCTACCTGCCAGGCACCAAGCCATGGTCGCTCCGGATCATGAGTTAGAGACTCCTTGATATCCTTCCTGGTCAACAAGATGGAATCGTAGTATCTACTCTTCTCCCTCCTGTTCCAGATGATCAGAATAGCACCCAGAAGCAGGAAGAATCCGCCCATACCCAAGATAGCCTGGTGAGCAACCGACGGCATGTTCTTAGCCCCCTCCTCGGCGGCGGAGTAATCTCCAGGACTACCCTATTTGACCTCGACAGTTGCCCCGGCAGCCTCGAGTTTCTGCTTGATCGTCTCGGCCTCTTCCTTGGGAACGCCTTCCTTAACTAACTGCGGAGCAGCTTCTACCAGGTCCTTAGCTTGCTTTAGCCCCAGAGTGGTTACCTCGCGCACTGCCTTTATGACCTCGATCTTCCTCTCGCCGAAGCTCTTCAACGTAACGCTGAATTCTGTCTGCTCCTCCGTCTCGGGCCCTTCTGCTGCCTCTCCAGGTGCCGCAACCGGTGCTGCCACTGCCGCCACGGGAGCAGCAGTAACCCCGAATTCCTGCTCCAAAGCCTTAACCAGGTCCGCCAGATCCAGCACAGTCATGTTCTTGACGGCCTCGATGATGTCGTCTTTAGTCAAGCCCTTGACCTGCTTCTTCGTCTTTGCTGCCTCCTTGACCTCCTCCTTCTCCTCCTTCTTCGCTTCCGGTGCTTCCGTCACCTCTTTCTCTTTGGCCGCCTTCTTGGGCCTGGGAGTCTTCTTCACCTCCCCTTCCTTGACTTCCTTCTCCAATTCCTCTGCTGGCATATTTCCCTCCTTGGTTATTGCCCAATAGTATGAGCTCTGTTCTGTAAAACATACACGAGTGCCCTCAGTGGCGAACTGAGAGCATTATGTAAACTGCTTACGGGAGCCTGCAACTGCCCGATCAGCCTGGAAACAAGCACCTCCCTCGGCGGCAGATTCGCCAGGCTTGCGACTTCCTCCGCCCTCAGAACACGATCCCCCAGCAGGCCTCCCCTTATCTGCAACGGCGACCCTCCCGACTTCACGTACTGACTGAGGACCCTGGCCGTATTAGCCACGTCATCATAGCCAAAGGCCAACGCCACGGGCCCCTCTATTACGGCCATGATCTCCAGTCTTCCTGCCCTGTCGGCAGCGCGGTAGACCAGGGTGTTCTTGACGACCTGATACTCGATGTTCGCCTTAGTCAGTGTCTGCCGCAATTCAGTCATCTGCTTGGCCAGCATACCCTGATAGTTGGTTGCGATGATGATAGCACTTCGCGATAGATTATCGGCCAGATCGCTGACTACCTGTGCCTTCTCTTCCTTCAACATGTTCAGCCTCTCTCTGCTTCCCTCCTATAGAGGACCAGTAGCTCTACAACAAAAAACCCCTGTGCCAGCGGACACAGGGCAATCCCAAGCCTCGGCAGGCAATCGCTTTAAACCCACACACGGGTACCTGCTGTCACTGGCAATGGTCATTATAACACATGAAAAGGATTATCCCAAATGGCGGGCAAGCGCCGCCCATTTCCCTCACATGCCGGATAAGTGCTAGAATTCTGCTTCAGGAGAGACGCTGATAGTGGGTGATATTCTGGATGAAGTGACGGCGATTGTCCGCTGTCGGGAGTGCCCGTGGTATAAGAACTGCTTAACCCCGATACAGGTCGGGGCTGATGACATGACACAGTTCAGGACGGTGATGCAGGCCACGAATCTTCCGGAAAATACCAAGGGCGAACTCGACCAGCTAATGGAGAACATGGCCTCTCTAAGTCAGGAGATGATACTGCAGAGTTGCCCCGTGTTCACCCAGCGGCTCAAGGAGGACGCGGAGCTAGCCGGCAGGATCAAGGAGATCATGAGGAACTGGGGAACAGAGGGGGACACCGGTGAGCATCAACGGTGAGACGCTCGCTGACCTTCAGGTTGCTGAGGCCGACAGACATATGGGCCGCACTCATGCATCAGGCGATGCCTTCTGCGAAGGATAAGATCCATGTCACAGGAACTGGGTAAGATAGAGAGGCCTGAAGCTGAGCGCTTCAGACGGGGAAAGAAACTGTACCTTGTCCCGCTCGTGTATTCGAGTGAGGAAGCACCCGATGAGTACAGAGAGAAATACACTCGCTACTGGCAACAAGTAGCGGAGCAGCTACACAATCTGGCATCCAAGATCGGCAACGTCACGAGGATCTATCATGAATCAGTCTACCAGGATGGCGAGGACGGTATGAAGGCTGTGGAACGACTGAATCCGAGCAGTCATCAAATAGCCAGAGGCCAATGCGATAGCGGCGCCACCTTCGAACCTCTTGAGGCGAAGGAACTGCTGGAGGAGGTCATGGATTGGCAGAGATGCTTGATGCTCGGATTCATGAGTACGAAGGTGGAGCGAAAGGTCTTCGAGTTCTATCTTGATGCGACGAAGATAAGAGATCAGGCTATGGCCGAGAAGATAAGTGAGACACTACAAGACGATGAGGCGGGACTCCTGTTCATCAGAGAGGGGCACTCGGTCCAGTTCCCGTCCGATATCGAGATCTTCAGCGTTGTGCCGCCCGCTCTCGACGAGATACATCGCTGGTACCGCGACCAGTCAAGGCTGAGACGGGAGGAGCAGCCCGCCGATGAGAAGGTCGGAAGCACAACTACAGAACAGGCTGCAAAGGGCAGGAAGAGAACCGGAAAGAAGGGCCAGAAGAAGCCCTGAGGATCAGGACCGATCCGGGCAGTTGTACTGTGAGGATAAGGAGACCGGCTGTTTCCGGCGTGTTCTACGCCGGCACTCCCGAAGGGTTGCGGGCACAGATCGACTGGTGCTACACACATGAACTCGGCCCCGGAACCCTCCCGCAGGTCAACAACGAAGGCCCGCGGGATATCGTCGCTATCATTGTACCCCACGCCGGCTATCAATACTCCGGACCAATAGCCGCACATGCCTACAGGGAGCTTGCCCGTGACGGGGTGATCGATACAGCCATAATACTCGGCCCCAACCACACCGGATATGGGCGTCCCGTTTCCGTATCGACGGAGACCGTCTGGCGCACCCCACTGGGCGACGCAGAAGTGGACGAGGCAGTCGCTGAGAGGCTACTGGGCGACGTCATAAGGGCCGACGAGACAGCTCATAAGAACGAGCATAGCATAGAGGTTCAGCTCCCGTGGCTTCAGTATCTATATGAAGAAATAAGAGTAGTGCCCATAGCAATGATGGCCCAGGACATAGAGACGGCCCGAGCAGTAGGCAGGGCAATAGCGCTTTTAGACAACGCCCCGATCATAATAGCCAGCAGTGATTTCAGTCATTATGAGCCGCACTCCGCAGCCTCAGAAAAAGATAGCTCAATAATACAGGCCATCGTTGCCCTGGATGAGGAAAAGCTGTATGAGCGCTGTCATCGCCTCAACTGCACCATGTGCGGATATGGCCCCGTGGCAGCAGCTATCGTAGCAGCCAAAGAGATGGGGGCCAGAACCGCCACACTGCAGAAATATGCCACCAGCGGAGAGACGAGCGGCGACTTCTCACGCGTGGTTGGGTACGGCTCGCTAGTCATGAGACGATAGCCCGTACGCCTCCTGGCGTGAACTCACGATCTCACCCTTCACCACTCCATCATCAACCGTAAGGATACCGAAAGACTCTGTCGCCGTTCCCGGGTTGAACAAGAGAACGCCATCGATGACCTTATTCTGAGCCAGATGGGAGTGACCGTAGACGATCACATCTACCTGATCGCCGTCGAACATCGCCCTTACCCTCTCATCCATTCCCCAGGGACCACCCGACCCGTGGGTTATTCCGATCCTCTTCTCCTGTACCTCAATCACATCCTTCACCGGGAGTATGGTCTTCAACTGCATCGAGTCCATGTTACCCTGGACTGCCCTAACCTCTTTGAGGCCCTTCAGCCCCATCAGTGTCTGCAGGTCCGTGAAATCACCTGCGTGAAAGATCAGATCCACCGTGGATATGGCATCGACTATCTTTGAGCCAATGCTCTCGAGTCGGCTCACATGAGTGTCGGCCAGCACAGCTATCCGCATGAAAACCCTTTCTGAATCGGCTCAGCCGAGGTGACAATCGCTGGGGGTGGCAAGATCCACGTCAACAGTCGACTCGGGAGGTGACCTCTCTCACCATCTGCATGGTTCTGTCCGCACTAGACAGCGCGAAAGACAGTCCCAGTTGTCGCAGTTCTTCGTATCCCAGTCCCTGGAACAGCTTCCTTCCGGCTACCCTGGTCATCTCGTCGTAAATAGCCGGCCACTCGGCACTACGCCTCTGCGCACAAAACAGAACAAAGTCACGAAGCTTGGGGGGTACATCATCCACGACTTGGGTATTCTACGCCCGGAATCCTCACGCAACAAGCCTGCTCATCCCCGCTGGAGGCGCATACCCCCCGTTAACCCACCTTGCGTGGTACCCCCTTCAAGGCTGAGACCTCATCTCTGTCGTTTGCCACTCATGAACGGCGCGAAAATAATGGGCGAGCAAACCTGTAAGCCGAGTTCTGTACCCCGATCAAATCGAGATGGTGACCATCCATCTAGCCCTGATGTTGCCATCAGGGTCAAGCGACCAACCCGAGGGCTTCGGCCGAGCACCTTAGACTTGAACCAGAGCCCGAAGACTCTGGAGCAGCCAGCCCACCTATTCGGTCTTGCTCCGGGTGGGGTTTGCCTAGCCAGCCAGTCTCCTGGCTGCTGGTGAGCTCTTACCTCACCATTTCACCCTTACCGGTGCCGGCAAAGCCGGACGCCGGCGGTATGTTTCTGTGGCACTTTCCGTAGGGTCACCCCTCCTGGGCGTTACCCAGCACCCTGCTCGGTGGAGCTCGGACTTTCCTCCCTGGACGTTCAAGTCCAGAGCGGTCACCCAGTTTACTCGCCCGAATCCATTCTATAGCCAGGCACAACAAAGGTCAAATCTCAACGACCACTCAACCAGATACGCAAAGCCCCCTGTCTCCCGATTTTAGCTTCAAAACAGGGGGCAATTCTGTCATTGGTAGCGCATACGGGATTCGAACCCGTGATCTCCTCCTTGAGAGGGAGGTGTCCTAGGCCTCTAGACGAATGCGCCACGGTGGCTGGGGATCCAGGATTCGAACCTGGCCTAACTGATCCAGAGTCAGTCGTCCTACCGCTAGACTAATCCCCATCAGGCCAGTATTATAGCTACTTATGCTCTCCGGGGCAACGGCAGGAAGGCGACGGCAACAGTGTCGGTGGGACAAGTCGACTAACGCTTGGTGTACTGCGGTGCTTTCCGAGCACGCTTGAGTCCGTACTTCTTGCGCTCTTTGATCCTGGCATCCCGCGTGAGCAGACCTTCCTTCCGCAGCATGGACCGGAACAGGCCATTCTCTTTGACCAGAGCTCGAGCGATGCCGTGACGAATCGCCTCAGCCTGACTGCTGAGACCGCCACCGGCCACCTTCGCCGTGACACGGAACTTGCCCACAGTTTCGGTAGTAACAAAAGGCTGCTCGATCTTGCGGCGATGCTCAAGGCGGGTGAACGCCTCTTGATAGGGCTTTTCGTTGACTGTGATCTCCCCCTGCCCGGAGAAAAGCCTGACCTGAGCTATCGCACACTTCCTCTTACCTGTTCCCCAGATGTAGCTTTCCTCGCTCATGAGTTATCACCTTTCCTTTGAGTCAATCCTTAGCCTCCCCAGACCCCTCCCCTTCCGGGTCACGCTTGATGTCAGCGGGAGAACCGACATCGGTATGGAAGAGGGCAGCCTGAGCTTGATGGGGATGCTCAGCACCCGCATAGACCTTCAGTTTTCTGAACATAGCTCTGCCAAGGCTGTTGTGAGGCAGCATGCCTTTGACCGCGAGTTCCACCACACGGGCAGGGTTCTTGCCGAATAGCTGCTCGTAGGTCGGACTCTTCAGGCCTCCCGGATATCCGGAGTGCCTGTAGTAAACCTTCTGTTTCGCCTTATTGCCGGTCACCCTGACTCTGGCAGCATTGACTATGACAACGTAGTCACCGGTATCAAGATGAGCGGCATACATAGGCTTATGCTTCCCCCGCAGTATGTGCGCTGCCTGCGTCGCCATCCTTCCCAGTATCATGTCTGCAGCATCGATCACCCACCACCGACGCTCTATGTCTTTAGCTCTAGGACTATATGTTTTCATCTCTAGCTTCCCAGAGGCGTAGCATAGTTGACCTTCATAAGGCACAACCCGCAAGCGGGAGATACCGGGCCGGCCAATCCTACGCGCCTTGCCTCTATTATATCACGAAAATCACGAATGCCTATCTTGCCTAGCCCCAGCCTGATCAGGAGACCTACGGTGCTGCGCACCTGGTGAGGCAAGAACGAATTGGCGACAATCTTAACGACGGTGAACTCGCCCTCCCTTTCAACTCTCGCCTCATGCACGTTTCGCAGCGTGCCCTCACCATCGTCCAGCGAGCTGGCAAACGACGCAAAGTCATGCTCACCCTCGATAAGCCGACAGGCATCGTTCATCGCCTCCGTGTCAAGCGGCCTGGACACAAGCAGGGAGAACCTGCGACTTAAAGGTGATCGCGTGCTGCTATTGAGAATGCGATAGTGGTACTCCCGGCTTACAGCACTACCCCGAACACTGAACTCAGACCCGGCCCTATAGGCTGCCTTAACAGCAATATCATCCGGCAGATAGTGATTAACCGCTCTAACTAAAGCCATTGTACTCAGATCTGATCTCGCCCAGAAGCTCGCCACCTGACCCCTCGCGTGTACACCGGTATCGGTTCTACTGGCTGACATGACACGGCCAGCCCGTCCACAGAACCGCACTATCGCTTGCTCAAGCTCATCCTGAACAGTGGGTAGGCCGACCTGCCACTGAAAGCCGTGATATAGAGTGCCGTCATATTCTACGAGCAGGACGAACTTACTTGACCAGTTCAATTCGAACCATAGGCGCGTTGTCGCCGACGCGAGGTCCCAGCCTCAGCATTCTTGTATAGCCCCCGGATCGATCAGCATAGGTCGGAGCTATCTCGGAAAACAGCTTCTCAACTACCTTCTTATCGGTGACAAAGCCCAGGGCCTCACGCCGTGAGGCAAGGCTGCCACTCTTACCCAGTGTGATCATCTTCTCGGCCAGGCTGCGAACTTCTTTGGCCTTAGCCTCAGTAGTCGTAATGGCCTCGTGTGCCAGCAGCGATCTAACCTGATTTCGATACAAAGCCAGCCGATGCTCCGTTCTTCTGCCCAGTTTCCTTCCTGCTAACTTGTGTCTCATTCCTTCTTCTTCAGAGCAGGAGCCCCCGTATTTGCCATCAACTCCTCTACCTCCGCTCGAGACTTCGCACCCAGACCGGGCAGAGGAGGCAAACCCTCCCTGCCTTTCTCTATCAGCTGCCCGAGCGTGAGAATACCCGCTCTCTTCAGGCTGTTGTAGGAGCGAGTCGACAGATTCAGCTCCTCCAACGGAGTGTCGTATTGCTCCGGCAAGATCGACAAATCTCTGGCCATCGGAACCTCAAGGTCCCTGAAGGCACAGAACTGGTTAATCAGAATCGTAGCGCTCTGGCTGAGCGCCTCCCAGGGAGAGATAGTAGCATCCGTCCATATCTCCAGCACGAGTCTCTCCGGGCTATCTTCCTCGCCTGGCCTGACAGACTCCACAGTGAAGTTGACCTTCCTCACGGGTGTGAAGATGGCGTCTATCGCCAGAGCCCCAACAGGCAGGCCGTCGGTCGACTTGGCAGGCACATAGCCTCTTCCCATCTCGACGTTGAACTCGACGTAAAGCCTCGCCTCTGAAGAATCAAGAGCAGCCAGAAAGAGCTCGGGGTTGGCAATGCGAAAGTCAGCTGATGGCCTGATATCACCGGCACTGATCTTGCCTTCCCCCTGTGCCTCGAGGTTCAGTTGCCCCGGCTGCTGGGAGAGAGGATAGAGCCTCAACTGCTTGACGTTCATAAGGAACTCCATGGCATCCTCTTTTGTGTGAGGAATAGGAGAGAACTCATGCTGAATGCCTTCGATCCTGACCCATGTCACAGCAGCACCGGGCAACGAACTGAGAAGCACCCGTCGCAGGGTATTGCCCAGCGTAGTGCCAAAACCCGGCTCCAGAGGCTCTGCAACAAAGCGACCATGGGTGCCCGTGCCTTCAATACATGTTACAGCTGGAATCGATAATCCCGTCATAGCTTACCTTGAGTAGAACTCGACAACGGCTTTCTCGTTGAACCGCGGTTCCACGTCGTCCCTGCTGGGCAGACTCGAAACTGTGCCGGTCATACCTTCCTTGTCCAGGCTCAACCAGTTAGGGATGAGTCTTCCCTCAACCTCCTCGGCTATCCTCTTGTAGTATTCGGTCTTCACGCTGGCGTCGCGCCACCTGATAATGTCTCCCGCCTTCACTATGAACGACGGAATATCGGTCTTCCGTCCATTGACAGTTATATGACCGTGACAGACTACCTGCCTGGCTTGAGGGCGAGAATCAGCGAAGCCGAGGCGGTAGACCACATTATCCAGTCTCCTCTCCAGCAATGTGAGAAGGTTCTCTCCATGGGTATCTGACCCCTTTTTCGCCTCAGCAAAGACCCTTCGAAACTGCCGCTCCAAAACACCATAGCTGAACCGAACCTTTTGCTTCTCCCTCAGCTGAAGCCCACGATCAGATATCACGTTACGACCCCGACGAGTCCTAGAGCGCCCGGTGGGTGCTGCGCTTCTCTTCTCCACGGCACACTTGGGTGTAGCACACCTCTCGCCCTTGAGCATTAGCTTATCCCCAAAGCGGCGACATTTTCGACACACGGGACCTGTGTAACGCGCCATACTATGTTCTTCTCCTACCCCGCGGTCGACAGCCATTGTGAGGAATGGGGGTAACATCTCTGATAGAGGTAACCGTGATACCGGCTGCCTGCAGTGCACGAATCGCTGCCTCGCGTCCACTACCCGGGCCTTTCACGTACACCTCAACGCGGCGCATGCCGCCGCTACCCGCCCGATGGGCGGCATCCCTGCCAGCTAACTGAGCCGCATAGGCAGTGCCCTTTCTCGAGCCCTTGAAGCCCGCACTCCCAGAGCTACCCCACGCGATAACATTGCCCTGCATATCGGTGATTGCGATACTAGTATTGTTGAAGGTGGACTGAATGTATGCCTTACCTTCGCTGACCTTCCTCTGCGCTTTGCGAGTCTTCTTCTTCTTAGGCATTGGTCAAAACAAGCTCCTTACTTCTTAGCTACGCCGCGCCGCTGTCCGCGACCCGCAACCGTCTTCTTCGGCCCCCTCTTGGTACGGGCATTCGTGCGTGTCCGCTGTCCGTGAACCGGTAGTCTCATACGATGTCGCGTGCCTCTGTAGCAGTTGATCTCAATGAGCCGCTTTATGTCGGACTGAACTTCTCTCCTGAGATCACCCTCTACTCTATACTCCTTATCAACGACATCGCGAATCCGTCCCACCTGCTCTTCACTGAGGTCCTTGACCCTTATGCTCGGATCGACATCGGTAGCAGTCATGATCCGCTGGCTTGCAGTAGCACCGATGCCGAAGATACGCTGAAGCGCTACTCCAACAGGTCTGTCCTTAGGTAGATCTACGCCTGCAATACGTGCCATTTACTAACCCTGCCTCTGTTTGTGCTTCGGGTTCTCACAGATTACCCTGACAACGCGCTCGCGCCTGACGACCTTGCACTTTCTGCATATCGGCTTCACCGAAGCTCTCACTTTCATCTTAATGTTACCACACAGGCAAACCCTGTTATCTTACGCTTTCTTAGGCTTCCTGTCAAACTACTTCAGCCGATAGGTAACCCTGCCCCGACTCAGATCGTATGGTGACAGCTCAACCAGAACTCTATCACCGGGCAGAATCTTGATATAGTGTTTCCTCATCTTACCTGAGATATGAGCCAGTACCTGATGCCCGTTGGCCAGTTCCACCCTGAACATCGTGTTAGGCAAGACGGTAGTGACCTTACCTTCGACTTCAAGCCGTTCCTTCTTAGCCATATGCCTGCTTGTGCCTAAACGAGGACCTCAACCCCGTCATCGTTCACAGCAACTGTGTGCTCAAAATGCGCTGACAGGCTACCGTCGGCGGTGAGTACTGTCCATCGGTTATCTGCCACCCTGGTGTGCCAGTCTCCAGCGTTGACCATGGGCTCGATAGCTAGAGTCATCCCCCGTCGCAGCAGGAGTCTCTTCCCGGTCGAGAAGTTCGGTACTTCAGGCTCTTCATGAAGATCTCGTCCTACTCCGTGACCGCTGTATTCTTTTACTACAGAGAACCCCCTTGATTCTACGTGCTGCTGGATGGCAGCTGAAACGTCATCAACCGACGCCCCCTTCGAAGCCCGGGCTATTGCCGCCTCAAGGCTACCCTTAGTGACCGAGATCAACTCCTCAGCATCTCTGCCTATCAGGCCCACACCCATAGTCACTGCGGCATCAGTATGAAAACCGCCGAGATTCACCCCCACATCCAGCGACACGATGTCTCCCTCCACCAGAAGGCGCTCACCGGGAATGCCATGTACTATCTCGTCATTCACAGACACACACAAGTTTGCAGGGAAGCCACGATAGCCCCTGAACGAAGGGACGACCCCCCGTCTCTCTGATTCTTCGGCCACTATTCCGTCGAAAAGGTCGGTCCTGACGCCGGGTCTGACCTCCATTCTCAGTCTATCAAAGATGCCCGCAAGAATTCTGCCACACCTTCGCATGGTGGCTATCTCTTCATCAGATTTAATCACTACCATCTGATCTATTCTACCGCTGCCCGGCTGCGTTGTCATCCTTCAAGGGCAGTCACGTTCAGCCGGGTCGATACCTGCGATCTTAGAGCAGAGCCTATCTCATCCGCTACCCCATCAATCCCCAGGTTGCCGTTTATCCTGATCAGCCTGTTCTGACTGTCATAGTGTTCGAGCAGCGGAGCGGTCTCAGCCAGAAAGACACTCAGCCGCTTCCTGACCGTCTCCTTTGTATCATCAAGGCGTTGATATAGTTCGCAATCACACCTATCGCACCTGCCCGCTGTTCGGGGTGGCGAACTGACATCATGATAAGGCGCCTGACAGGTCCGGCAAAGCCATCTCCCGCTGAGGCGCCTCACCAGTTCGTCATCCGGCACTTCGATGTATATAGCCCTGTCTATGCGTCTGCCCCGCTCATCAAGGGCTTGATCCAGGACTTCCGCCTGATGCAGTGTGCGCGGAAACCCGTCAAGAACACATCCCCGGGCACAATCCGGCTGGCTGAGCCTCTCCATAATCATCCCTATGGCGATTTCATCCGGAACAAGCAGCCCCTTCTCCATGTAACCCCTGGCCACGAGGCCTATCTCGGACTCCTCCTCAAGTGCCTGTCGGAACAGATCACCTGAAGCCACGTGAGTTAGACCAAGCTCCCTGGCGAGAATATCCGCCTGTGTGCCCTTACCTGCGCCAGGAGCTCCCAGCATAATGATATGCATTACTTCAGGAAACCCTCATAGCGGCGCATAGTGAGTTGAGCCTCCAGCTGCTTCATGGTGTCCAGAGCCACGCCAACGGCAATGAGCATGGCGGTGCTCTGCAGAACGAGCATTCCCGATCCTGTCAACTGTGAGGCCACAAAAGGCATGATCGCCACAACCGCGAGGAACAGAGCCCCGCCGAACGTGATGCGTCTTATGACTTTGTTCAGATACTCGGAGGTAGCTTTGCCCGGCCGAACACCGGGTATGAAGCCGCTCTGTCGCTGCAGAGTCTGAGCCAGGTTCATCTGCTCGAAAATGGTCAGGGTGTAGAAGAAGGCGAACCCGATCACCAGAAGGAAGTAGAACCCCTGATAGAGGGGGGAATCAGCCACGAATATCTGAGAGACCCTGTTCCAGAAATTCGGGGCGTTCTCGGGCCCCATGAAGAAGCTGGCGATCGTGGCGGGAAACTGCATTATGGCCAGGGCAAAGATGATGGGTATCATGCCGGCTGTGTTGACTCTGAGCGGTATGTAGGTTGACCCGGACTGACGATACATGCGGCCAGCCCGAAAACTGCTCCGGGCGTACTGCACAGGAATACGACGATGGGCCTCGACAAACACCACTATAAGAACCAGAGTCGCCGCGCTGAGTGTCAGGAAGACAGCCACCTGCTCGGGATCGGGAGTCAAGAAGACGCGTCCAAGCATCGACGGCAGCCCGGCCAGAATGCCGCCGACGATTATGATCGAAATCCCGTTTCCTATACCTCGCTCCGTGATCAACTCGCCCAGCCACACAAGAAACATCGTGCCGGCCACCATAGTCGCCAGGATTGTGACTATGGTCAGATGTCCGAGCGGCTCATAAGCTGCGGTAATGCCCTGAACACGCAATATGGTAAGCATACCAAAGCCCTGCAGACCGGCCAGGGGCACGGTCATCATGTGGGTGATCCGGTTGATCTTCTGCCGGCCGACATCGCCCTCTTGAGATATCGCCTGTAGCCTGGGGATGACCGGAACAAGCAACTGCATGATAATGGATGAAGTAATATAAGGATAGATGCCGGTCGCAACAATGCTGAAACTCGACATGGCACCCCCGCTGAAGAGGTCGATCATGCCGAAGAGCAGGTTTTCCCCGAAAAACTCGGCTAGCGCGCCCTGAATGCCCGGCAGAGGCAAGGGAACATGCGCCAGGAACCGAAAAATCGCCAGCATGCCCAGAGTGAAGAGGATCTTCCGCCTCAGATCAGGCAATGCCCATATGTCCATCATTGCCTGTACGAGGCGAGGTTGGGTTCCTTTGCGCTGCATGCTAGGCCTGCCTCGTCTTTCCTCCGGCGGCGGCGATCTTCTCCGCTGCCGATGTAGAGAATCTGTTCGCTGTAACCACCAGCGGATGTCGTATCTCGCCTTGACCGAGCACCTTAATGGGGCGATCCAAAGTGCTCACCAATCCCGCCCTGATGAGATCGTCGGGACCCACCTCAGTTCCGGGCGGAAACACCGAAAGCTTACCCACGTTCACGATACTGCACTCAACCCGAAAGATGTTGGTGAAGCCCCTCTTCCTCGGCAACCGCTGTATCAGGGGCAACTGGCCGCCCTCGAAACCAAGACGAACCCCTCCACCAGATCGAGACTTCTGCCCCTTGCACCCCCGCCCTGAATACGTGCCATGTCCACTGCTATCCCCGCGACCTACCCGCTTTCTCCCGTGCTTCGCGCCTGCAGGTGGCCTGAGCTCATTCTGTTTCATCTGCCGCTGCCTCCAAAGGTTCCACATCCGTCTGGACTTCATCCTGCTCACTCTGCCTCAAGTTGGACAGAGCGAGGATCGTTGCCTTAGCCACGTTAATCTTGCTCGACCCGCCGAACGACTTGCCGAGTATGTCCCTCACCCCCGCCAGTTCGAGCAAAGCTCGAGACGTGTTGTTGACGATCAAGCCTGTTCCGGGTGCCGCTGGCTTGAGCAGAAGCCGCGATGCCCCGAACTTGGCCACGATTTCATGAGGTATAGTGCCATCCTTCACAGGCACCCTGATCATCTCCTTCCTCGCGGTTGCACCTGCCTTGCGGATCGCCTCAGGAACGGCAGACGCCTTGGCTGACCCGAACCCGACACTGCCCTGGCCATCGCCTACCACCACTGAGGCCCTAAACCTTAGGTGCCTCCCGCCCTTGTGCACCTTGGTCACGCGGTCGATACCCAGCAGTTTCTCCTCGAGAGTCATGTCCGATGCATCGACTTTCGGTCTCTTCACTCTTACTCTGGTAACAGGTTTCATTGGCTCGCTCTCAAAACTCCAATCCAGCTTTCCTGGCAGCCTCGGCCAAGGCCTTGACTCTGCCATGGTATTTGTGACCCCCACGGTCGAACACCACCGACCTGATCCCTTGGTTTAACGCCTTCTCTGCAATCAATGTGCCCACTGCCTCGGCCTTCCTGGTCTTTCCCACTACATCGGTCTTCGTTCTCAACGCGGCGTCGAGTGTGCTCATTGAGACCAGTGTGCGGGCCAAGGAATCGTCAACCAGCTGGGCATAGATGTGGTTGAGGCTGCGGTAGACACACAGTCTAGGTCGTGACTGACTGCCTACGACTGTTCGCCTCACCCTCCTGTGGCGAATCTCCCTGAATGTAGCTGAACTCTTCCTGCTCATCTCGATAACTAGCTCTTACTTCTCTTGCCGGCTTTTCCGGGCTTCAGATGTAGCTGCTCATCAGAGTACTTGATCCCTTTCCCCTTGTAGACATCAGGAGGGCGAACCGCCCTGATCCTGGCAGCAGTCTCTCCCACTAGCTCCTTGTCAACACCGGCAACGCGAACCCGGTTGGTCCCTTCTACAGTGATGCTGATGCCGGAAGGAGGCGCAAACTCCACCGTATTGGCGTATCCCACCTGGAGCACAAGCTTCTCGCCGCTCTTCTGTGCCCTGTAACCCACACCGTTGATCTCCAGGACTCGCTCAAAACCCTCGCTAACCCCTTTGACCATATTGGCAAGAAGACTACCTGTAAGCCCGTGGAGCGACCGGTGTGTCCTACTGTCAGTGGGTCGACTCACATACAGATACCCCTCGCGGGAGGCAACGGAAATGTCAGGGTGGAAGCGGCGACGCAGTTCTCCCTTGCCGCCCTTGACGACCACTTCACTCCCCTGGATATTCACCTCGGTACCTTCGGGTATCAGTATGGGACGCAAACCAACTCGAGACATAATCTAAAGCTCCTGAATCAACCTACCACACATAACACAGGATCTCACCACCAAGATGTTGCCGCCAGGCCTCCCGGCTTGTCATTATCCCCTTGGACGTCGACACGATGGCAACTCCCAATCCCCCATAGACCCGAGGGATCTTGCGGCTCTCCGCGTAGACTCTCAGACCCGGCTTACTCACCCTTTCCAGACCCAGGATCGCAGGCTGGTTCTCCGCGTACTTGAGGTGGACCTTGATCATCGACTCCGGCTTCCCTTTGATAACCTCATAACGGTCGATAAAGCCTTCTTCCTTCAGTATCTTAGCGATAGAGAGCTTCATCTTGGAGGAAGGCACAAGTACAGCGTCGTGCCCTACCATAATGGCATTCCGTATACGTGTCAGCATATCAGCAATCGGATCAGTAACTGTCATTCATCTCACCAACTTGACTTTCTTACCCCGGGAATCACCCCGCTAAGGGCCAGCCCCCGGAAGCAAATCCGACACAGGTCGAATCTACGCATATAGGCTCGCGGCCTGCCGCACAACGCACAGCGATTGCGCTGCTGCACCTTGTGCTTGGGCGGTCTCCGTGACCTGGCAATCTTTGATAGCTTCGCCATATTAAGTTCTCCTGAAAGGCATGCCCATAAGCTCCAGCATGGTCCTCGCCTCATTATCGTTCGGGGCAGTGGTAACAATGGTCACCTCGAGCCCGCGGATCTTGTCTATCTTGTCGTAGTCGATCTCGGAGAACACGGCCTGTTCCCTAATGCCGAGGTTGTAGTTCCCTCTCCCATCAAACGAATCCGGCGATACTCCTCGAAAGTCCCGTATCCTCGGCAGAACGACATTCACGAGCTTGTCAAAGAAATCGTGCATCCTCTTACCCCTCAGCGTAACCATCATGCCAATCGGCATGCCAGCCCTCAGCTTGAACGCCGCGATGGGCTTCTTAGCTCTTGTCGTAACCGGGTGCTGGCCCGAGATAGTCGCTAGATCCCTCTCGGCTGCTTCAAGAGCCTTGCCATCCTGCACGGCCTCGCCCAAGCCAATGCTCAGCACGATCTTATCCAGCCTGGGCAGCCGCATTACGTTACTGTGCCCTAGTCTGGCCTTTAGCTGTGGCACCACTTCGGTTGCATACTTCTCTTGCAGACGAGATCTCATAGTCAAAACCATCAGTCAATCACTTCTTGGCACGAAATGCAAATCCGCACCCTCTTGCCATCCGCCAGAGAGCGGGAACCGACCCGCGTACGTTTCTCACACTTGGCACACAACAGCATTACGTTGGACGCGTGAAGCGGCGCCTCCAGTTCGATTATGCCGGCCTGCCGGGTGGCTCTCCGAGCACGAGAGTGACGTTTGATCATGTTGAGCCCCTCCACCACCACTCTGTTCTTGTCGGGGAACACCCGGCGCACCTTTCCGCTCTTCCCCTTGTCCTTGCCGGTTGTTATCACTACCGTATCGTTTCGCCTTATCTTCATCTCAAAGGACCTCCGGAGCAAGCGACACTATCTTGGTGAAGCTCTTATCTCTGAGTTCCCGAGCTACTGGACCAAAGATGCGACTACCTCTAGGGTTGTTCTTATCACCGAGAACTACAGCGGCATTTTCATCAAACCTGATATATGAACCATCAGGACGACGATAGGCTCTGGCCACACGTACAACCACTGCCTTTACTACCTCGCCCTTCTTAACCATCCCGTGTGGCATAGCCCGCTTCACCGTGGCCACAATGATGTCGCCTATGCGTGCGTCCTTCCTCGCTCCGACAAGCACGTTGATACACATGATTTGCTTGGCCCCGGTATTGTCGGCTATCTTGAGTCTAGTATTGGACTGGATCATCTCTCTTGCTCTGGCCTGGTCTCGGCCATCTCCTTGTCAGACAGTATCTCTGATACTCGCCATCTCTTTTCCCTGGATAATGGGCGAGTCTCTGAGATCTTCACCTTGTCTCCCACCTTGCAGGTGTTATCCGCGTCATGAGCCTTATACTTCTTGGTAACTTTGACCGCTTTCTTGTAGAGCGGGTGTATCTTCCTCGTCTCTACAGCAACGACCACGGTCTTATCCATCTTATCGCTCACCACCAAGCCTTCTCTGACCTTTCTTCTACCGAGATCACTCATCGTACTATGTCCAGTTCCCTTTCCCTTAGAATAGTCCGTATTCTAGCGATCCTTGCCTTGACCCTGGGAATCTCCCTGTGATTCTCCAGTTGCCTGGTGGCCAGGCGAAAGCGGAGGTTGAAGAGCTCCTCATGGGCTTCCTCGAGCTTGGTCAACAGCTCCTCGTCGCTGAGAGCCCGGACTTCGCTAGCCTTCAACTGTATGCTTCTCCCTCGTCACAAAACTAGTGGCAATGGGCAGCTTATAAGATGCAGAATGCACCGCCTCCGCAGCCACATCCTCCTTTACACCCGCAATCTCAAACAGGATTCTGCCTCTCTTGACCACAGCCACCCAGTGGTCTAGCGCTCCCTTACCGCTACCCATCCTGACCTCTGCGGGTTTCCTGGTAACAGACTTGTCAGGGAACACTCTGATCCATAGCTTGCCACCGCGCTGCAAATGGCGCACAATGACGCGACGGGTTGCTTCAATCTGTCGCGCCGTTATCCAGGCAGGCTCCTCAGCCCTCAAGCCATAGTCGCCGAAGGCAATGGTATCTCCGCTCTGGGTAATCCCCTTGCGTCTTCCTCTATGTACCTTGCGGTACTTCACCCGTTTCGGCTGTAGCACTTGTCTCCTTCTTCACTTCGGGCACAATATCACCCTTGTAGATCCACACCTTCACGCCGACAAGACCCATCATAGTATGCGCCTCAGCAAGGGCATAGTCAACGTTAGCACGCAACTTGTGCAGAGGCATCTGACCCTGGCGGAGGGTCTCATTTCTGGCTATCTCAAGCCCGCCGAGTCTCCCCTTACACATGATCTTCACACCCTTAGCGCCCGCCTGCATTGTGCGGAAAGCCGCTTGCCTCATAGCCCGCCGGAAGGGAATTCTCTCTTCCAGACGCCCGGCTATGCTCCTGCCCACCAGAAGGGCCTCGAGTTCAGGACGTTCAACTTCCCTGATCGTCAACCTGATCTTCTCGCCAGTGACCTTCTCCAGACCCGATTTCAGAGCTTCCACATTCTGCCCACCCCTGCCGATGAGAATGCCCGGGCGACCGGAGTAGAGCGTCAGATACACCTCGTCTCCCGAGCGTTCGATCTCAACGCGGGCAACTGCCCCCCCGGCGCACTCCTCGTCAACATAGTTACGCAGTCTCAGGTCATCCAGTAGAAACCGGGCATAGCCCTTACCTGCATACCACTTGGCCAGCCAATCCTGGTTGACACCTAGCCTGAAACCGTACGGATGAACTTTCTGTCCCAAAACTACTCCTCACTTTCAGCGACGAACACTGTGATGCGACTGGATCGCTTGAGTATAGGACTCGCCCTGCCCCTCGACTGCGGGCGGTACCTCTTCAAAGTGTGCCCCTGATCAGCGTATATCTCTGTGATCCTTAGATCGGCAGGCGCCATCTGGAAGTTGTTCTCCGCATTAGCTGCCGCAGACTTGATCACCTTGGCCACAGCTTTCGCTGTCGGAGTGGGGACATACCTCAGTATGTCCAACGCATCATCAACCTTCTTCCCTCTAACCATATCCACCGCCAGGCGGATCTTCTGAGGCGAAATGCCCACGTCCTTAGCCACAGCTCTTACCTTCATAGTGCTCTATTTCTTCCTCGCCGGCGCGGTTGCCTTAGTCTTAGCGCCATGCCCCCTGAATGTCCGTGTAGGGGCAAACTCGGCCAGCTTGTGCCCTACCATATTCTCAGTGATGAATATGGGCACATGTCTCCTCCCATTATGCACCGCTATGGTGTGACCGATCATCTGAGGCATAACGGTGGAGGCGCGAGACCATGTCCTTATCACCGCTTTCTCGCCGGAATCATTTAGCCCCTCTATCTTCCGCAGTAGCTTGGCATCACAGAAAGGTCCTTTCCTAAGAGACCGTGACATTCTGCTTCCTCCCCTTCAGTATCATTTTGTCTGAAATCCTACGGCGACGCGTCTTTCCGCCCAAAGCTAGCTTACCCCACGGCGTCTTCGGCGGCATACCCCTCGGCGCTCTCCCCTCACCACCGCCGTGCGGGTGGTCACGCGGAGTCATCGCCGAGCCTCTCACCGATGGTCGCTTGCCCCGCCATCTACTGCTGCCTGCTTTGCCCAGAACGATGCTCTCATGATCGACATTCCCGATTTGACCAACAGTAGCCCAGCACTTCTGGTGAAACTTCCGCAACTCGCCTGACGGGAGCTTGAGCACAACGTACTTGTCCTCCTTACTCATGACCCGAGCAGCCCCCCCGGCACTGTGCACAAGCTTCCCTCCCTTCCCTGGCTCGAACTCCACGTTGTGCACAGAAGTTCCGATGGGAATGCCCGCCAAAGGCAGTGCGTTGCCGAGTTTTATGTCAACAGCCTCACCGGATTGTATCACGTCTCCTAACCCAATGCCCAGAGGAGCCAGTATGTACCGTTTCTCTCCATCCACATAATGAATCAGGGCGATACGGGCCGACCTATTGGGATCGTACTCCACAGAGGCCACCTTGCCCGGTACGCCGATCTTGTCCCGTCTGAAGTCTATTATGCGGAGCTTGCGCTTGCTACCACCACCTCTGTGGCGCACTGTGATCACGCCCCGGCTATTGCGCCCCCCCTTCTTCCTGAGCGGAACCAACAACGACTTCTCAGGAGCGACCTTGGTCAGCTCCTCAAAAGTGGCCCCGATCATGGATCTTCTGCCCGGAGAAGTCGGTCTATACTTCTTCAGTCCCAATACTCGCTCCCTATTTGTGAGTCCTTTGCCAGCGCGTCTTCTTAAGCAGCTTCTTATGCCTGTGCTTGGACATCTTGCGCTTTCTCCACTTAATTACTGAACCCATTAAACACCCTCAAAGAATGTAATCTTATTCCCTGGCACCAGGGTGACTATTGCCTTCTTCCAGGACGAGCCGGTCACCTGTCTCCTTCCGAACCTCTTCGTCTTCCCGGGCACCGTTATCACGTTGACCTTGTTCACCTGTACCTTGAACGCTCGCTCCACTGCCTCTTTTATCTGACACTTGCTCGCCCTGCGGGCCACCTCAAATGCATATTTGTCGCCCTCTTTGAGCAGAGTTGCCTTCTCTGTGATCAACGGACGCCTAAGAACTTCGTAAAGATGCAATTCATTCACCCCAGTTCTGCTCAATCTTACGTATCGCAGGTACGCTGGCTATCAGCATCTCGTGAGTAAGCAGGTCCAGCACATTAACAAGGTCCGAGGGAAGCACCTTGACATCAGGCAAGTTGGCCGCCGACCTCACCACCTCCGGTGTCGACTGGCCAGTGAGGATCAAGACCGAGGAATCGCTCCCCAACGAGGACAGGACACCGGCCATGTACCTCGTCTTAGCTTCCTGAAAAGCAATGTCCTGCACAACCTTCATGTTCCCCTCTCGGGCCTTGGCAGAAAGCACGCACTTCAGCGCAAGCCTCCGCATCTTCTTGGGCATCGCCTGGCGATAGCTGCGGGGCTTGGGTCCAAAAACCACACCACCTCCTCGCAACAGAGGCGACTTGATGCTCCCTCTCCGCGCCCTACCGGTGGACTTCTGAGCATAGAGCTTCCTCTGGCTCCCCTTGACCTCGCCTCTCGCCTTGGTAGAGGCTGTGCCCTGACGTCTGTTCGCCAACTGCCTCACCATCGCTTGATGAACAACAGCCTCGTTGAATGGCACACCAAACACAGCTTCGCTAAGCTGTACATGGTCGACAACCTGACCGCTCAAATCGTAAACTGGCACTTCCACTTCTTGCTACCTTGCCTTCTCGATTATCAGTAGCCCGCCGTTGGCTCCAGGCACTGCACCTTTAACCAACAGCAGGTCACGCTCGGGATCAGTCTGCACAACCTCGAGACCGCGCACTTTCACCCTGCTGTCTCCCATATGTCCTGCCATGCGTTTCCCCTTCAAAACTCTTCCGGGAGACGTGGTAGCACCGATCGACCCGGGAGCACGGTGACGATCGGTCTGCCCATGAGTCTTAGGCCCGCCGGCGAAGCCGTGTCGCTTCACCACTCCGGCGAACCCCTTGCCCTTAGAGAACCCGGTAACACTGACGGTGTCACCCGGCTTCAGGAAACCGACGTCGATCTTGTCGCTACGCTTGGCTGTGTCGCCCCCCACCGCATCGGGATCGATCCTGAACTCGCGCAGATGGCGCACCCTGTCTATCCCCCTGAGGTGACCCCTCTCTGGCGAGTTGAGCCGGCATCGCTTGCCTTCGTCGACAACGAGCCCCAACTGGATAGCATCGTACCCGTCGCTGGCGCGGGTCTTCACCTGAGTCACCACTGAAGGCCCCGCCTTGATGACCGTGACCGTCACGGCCTCTCCACCTTCACGGAAGACCCGTGTCATGCCTATCTTTCTACCTAAAATCCCTGGGTACATCATTACACCTACAGTCTGATGTCGATCTCGACTCCTGACGCCAGGTTGAGTTGACTCAACGCATCTATGGTCTTGGAACTCGGCTGCAATATGTCAATCAGCCTCTTGTGCGTCCTTATCTCAAACTGCTCCCTGGAGTCTTTGTCAATGTTCGGAGAGCGAATCACGCAAAACTTCTCGATATGTGTGGGCAACGGGACCGGGCCGACCGTTATGGCACCGGTACGTTCAACCGCCTCGACAATCTGCCTCACAGCCTGGTCGGCCAGTCTGTGATCAAAGCTCTTGATCTTTATGCGAACCTTTTGCTCACTCATCTGCTTCTCCCCGTTCTAGCGACAACCTGTTCCACCAGGCTCTGAGGTAGTTCTTCGTAGTGATGAAACTGCATTGTATGGCTCGCCCGACCCTGACTCAGCGACCTCATATCCCCCGCGAAACCGAACGTTTCCCCCAGAGGAACGAGGCTTCGGATGGTAGACGAGTCATCACGACTCTCGATGCCCTCAATGCGAGATCTTCGGGAGTTCAGATCGCCGATTATGTCCCCCGTAAACTGATCGGGAGTCAAAATTTCCATCTCCATGACCGGCTCAAGGATGATGGGCTTAGCCTTAGCCAGGCCGTCCCTCATAGCCATAGAGGCTGCCATCCTGAACGCCACGTCTGAAGAATCGACCTCGTGAAAACTGCCATCATACAATGTTACCTTCACATCTACCACCGGATAACCGGAAAGCCCACCACTCTGCAGGACAGACTTGACCCCGGTCTCAACGGAGGGAACGAATTCCCTCGGTATAGTCCCGCCCTTAAGCTGCTCACGAAATTCAAATCCGCTGCCACGCTCGCCGGGTTCGATTCTGAGCCAGACATGCCCGTACTGACCTCTACCGCCAGACTGGCGAACGAATCTCCCTTCGGATTCCACGGGAACCGTGATGGTTCCCTTGTAAGCCACCTGCGGCTTGCCGGCATTCACCCTGACTCCGTACTCACGGAATATCCGCTCCATGAGCACTTCGAGATGGAGTTCCCCCATTCCCGAGATCAACGTCTGTCCGGTCTCCTGATCATGGTATATCTTGAAGGTAGGATCCTCTACAGCAAGCTTGGACAGCGTATCGTCCAGTTTGTCCTGATCAGCCTTGCTCTTGGGCTCAACGGCCATGGCAAGCACGGGCTCAGCAAAATGTATCGGCTCAAAAAGAACCGGCCTTGCCGGTTCACAGAGGGTGTCACCCGTCGAGGTCGTCTTGAGTCCCAGCGTAGCCACTATGGTCCCCGCCTCACTAAGAGCGACCTCTTCACGATGGTCGGCATGCATAACATACAGCTTGCCCAACCTCTCCTTCTTCTCTGTGGTGGAGTTCAGTACCTGGGCTCCCGCTCTCATCCTGCCCGAGTACACACGCAGGTAAACCAGTCTGCCCATAAAAGGATCGGACACCGTCTTGAACGCCAGAGCAGAGAAGGGTTCATCATCGCCTGTTAGACGACGGACTTCCTCTCCGGTCCTGGGATTTGTGCCCACAACAGGAGGAGTATCGACCGGCGACGGGAGATAGTCAACAATGGCGTCCAGCAACAACTGGATACCTCTATCCCTCAGCGCACTGCCACAGAGAACCGGGACAATGCGGCCGGCGATGGTCAACCTCCTGATCGCTGCTCTTATCTCAGAAGCAGAAATCTCCTGCCCATCAAGGTAAGCGATCATGATCTGATCATCAAGCTCTGCCAGACTCTCGATCATCTCCTGGCGCTGTCTGGCCAGCAGAGCTTCGCTCCCTTCCTCACTCGAGCCTGAACCGGACCCCTCTTCGAAGAGAACCACCCTGCCCTCAATCAGATCGATGACGCCTCGGAACTGCTTCTCGCTACCTATGGGAAGCTGTACGGGCAAGGCCTTGCTCCTCAGCCTGTCACTTATCATGGCCACAGTACGGTCATAATTGGCGCCCAGCCTGTCCATCTTGTTGACGAAGCAGATCCTGGCGACGCCGTACTTGTCCGCCTGACGCCAGACGGCCTCTGACTGAGCTTCGACTCCAGCCACACCGTCGAAAATGACCACACCGCCGTCAAGTACGCGCAGACTGCGCTCTACCTCGGCCGTGAAATCCACATGCCCGGGCGTATCTATTATGTTTATGCAGTGCCCGTGCCACTGGCATGTGGTAGCGGCTGCTGAGATGGTAATTCCCCGCTCTCTCTCCTGATCCATCCAGTCCATCACCGCGGTTCCCTCATCCACCCTGCCGACCTTGTAAGTACGTCCCGCGTGGTGGAGGATCATCTCAGTAGCTGTGGTCTTGCCAGCATCTATGTGAGCGATGATTCCTATGTTCCGTATCTTGTCCAATGGAAACGTCCGCGACATAGCTTTGTCCTTTGCTTCAAGTAATGCTTTCGCCACAGCTTATCACCAACGATAGTGAGCAAAGGCCTTGTTAGCCTCTGCCATCCTATGAATATCCTCGCGCTTCTTGATCGTAACTCCGCGGCCCTGGATAGCATCAACCAGCTCTGCGGCCAGCTTCTCAGCCATCGACTTGCCGCTCCGAGCCCTCGCAGATGCAATGAGCCACCTCATCGCCAGGGCGCGGCCCTGATCCTCAGCTACCTCCATAGGCACTTGATAGGTAGCCCCGCCTACACGACGCGACTTGACCTTGACCAGCGGGGTAGCGTTTCTAATCGCGCGCTGCAGAGCTTCTTCCGGCTCACTGCTCACCTTCTCGGCGGCGAGTTGCAGGGCATCATAGACGATGCGCTCGGCCGTGGCCTTCTGCCCTCGAACCATAAGCCGGTTTATAAACTTGGAAACGGTGACACTATCGTGCTTGGCATCCGGTAGCGTCACTCTTTTGACTACTCTTCTGGCGTCTCTTGGCATCTAAATATCCCTTCTATTTGGGGGCTTTGGTGCCATACCTGCTGCGGCCCCGCCTCCGATTGGCCACTCCCTCGGTATCCAGTGTACCGCGGATAATGTGGTAGCGGACTCCCGGAACATCCTTGACCCTGCCGCCGCGAATCAGCACAACCGAGTGCTCCTGCAGATTATGCCCCTCACCCGGTATGTAGGCGGTCACCTCCATGCCATTGGTCAGCCTGACACGGGCGACTTTGCGCAACGCCGAATTAGGTTTCTTGGGCGTAACAGTCTTTACCTGAATGCATACGCCTCTCTTCTGAGGCGCTCCCTGCCCCCAGGTGACTCTTGACTTCATTGTATTTCGCACGTAATGAAGCGCTGGGACATCGCTCTTCTTTCCCAGTTTCTTCCGCCCCTTGCGAACAAGCTGATTCACTGTCGGCATTGCTATTCTCCCTATTCTAGGCAAGTGAAAAGCCGTCTGGCTAGTCGCCGGTCTACTGTAGGAAAACTCCGTTCGGCTTCGGCCAGCCGGCCCTTACATTTTCTTAAGCCTTTACCTTGTAGTAGACACCAACTCCCCAATTTAGCACAAGCAAATGAGCATGTCAACCGGCGCGCCTGACAGTGTCAAGACTCTTTAGAAATGTCCTCC
>Ga0209498_1000443_pt1 | contig 25281 bp, 34 predicted proteins | sample WalLakDeSediment_FD_184131 | JGI IMG/M metagenome (GOLD analysis project Ga0209498, IMG submission 184131) | Lake sediment microbial communities from Walker lake, Nevada to study Microbial Dark Matter (Phase II) - Walker Lake 11/02/13 Deep... | ecosystem: Environmental > Aquatic > Freshwater >...
AACAATAAAGGGGAATTAGTCGAATTTGATATGGGCGAGGGCTTATCAAAAATGGATGATTTGATAAAAGATTTGAATAATCAGGGAATTGAGATTGATATTATAGAAATAGAAAATTCAAACCTGAAGGGTTTTCAGCTCGCTGAATAAAACAAAGCTCTTGACATTGCTTTTTAAAAAAATTAAGATTAAATTGTCTTTAAATAAAAAGTGATTGAAACGGCCACCAACCGTTTAGCCGCTTTTAGCGGTTCAAGCAGCCGTAAGGCGCTTGCTAAGCTTTTAGGGACAATAATTAAGCTGTCCTCTGTTTTAAGAAAATTAGAGGAAACTTGGGTGGAACCGCCTGTAAAAAAAACAGGTCCCAAGACGATGATTTTTATTGAGATTTTATCGTTTTGAGACCTGTTTTTTAATGACCAATAACCAATACTCAAATTTTAAATAAATTTTGATATTGGATATTAGAAATTATAAATTGTTTGGTGATTGGTTATTGATTATTAATATAAAAAATATGTCAACTGAAAAAAAACAATCCAATTTAGACATCATGCGCCATTCAGTTAGCCATGTAATGGCAGCCGCGGTTAAACAGATTTATGGCGATAAAGTTAAGTTTGCTATCGGACCAACAATTGAAGATGGTTTTTATTATGATTTTGATTTAGGCGAACAAACTTTTTCCCAAGCTGATTTAAAGGAAATTGAAAAGAAAATGAAGCATATTGTTAAGCAAAATTTAAAATTTGTAAGAGAGGACGTTAGTATCAAGGATGCTTTTAAAAAAGTTAAAGACCAGCCTTATAAACAGGAATTAATTAAGGAATTGGAAAAAGAAGGTAATAAAAAGGTTAGTTTTTATAAACTAGGCGAGATTTTTGAAGATTTATGCTCTGGACCTCACATTGAATCTTCAGCTAAAATCGGACCGTTTAAGCTTATGAAAGTGGCAGGCGCATACTGGCGAGGCGATGAAAACAATAAAATGCTGCAAAGGATTTATGGTACGGCCTTTGAAAGCAGGGAAGAACTAGACAATTATTTGAAAATGCTTGAGGAGGCAGCCAAAAGGGACCATCGTAAAATCGGCAAGGAGCTTGATCTTTTTACTTTTTCTGATTTAGTTGGAGCAGGCTTGCCGCTTTTCGCGCCTAAAGGGGTAATTATTATTGATGAATTAAAAAAGCATATTGAAGAAGTCTGCCGCGGCTATGGGTTTGAAAAAGTCATGACCCCGCATTTAGCTAAAATTGATTTGTATGAAATTTCCGGTCACGCGGCCAAGTTTGGGGATGAACTTTTTCATGTCACCTCAAAACGCGGGCATAATTTTGTCATTAAACCTGTCCAGTGTCCTCATCAGACTCAAATTTACGCTTCGCATAAACGGTCATATAAGGATTTGCCTATCAGGTATATGGAATCTGAAAAACAGTATCGGGCTGAAAAGCCTGGCGAGGTTGGCGGTTTAAACAGAGTTTATGCCATTACTGTGGAAGACGGCCATTCATTTTGCAGGCTTGATCAGGTTAAAGATGAAGTTAAAAATATGATAAACATTATTAAAGATTTTTATTCTGCTTTAGGCATGTGGGGCAACCATTGGGTTTCTCTTTCGGTGCGCGATTATGACCATCAGGAGAAATATATTGGCGAGGAAAAGGATTGGGATAAATGCGAGAAAATGTTGGAAGATATATCTAAAGAAATGGAACTTGGAGCTAAAAAATGCGAAGGGGAAGCGGCTTTATATGGACCTAAGCTTGATTTTATGTTTAAAGATGCTATTGGCAAAGAAATCCAGATTCCTACTGTCCAGCTTGATTTTGCCACTCCCAAAAGATTTAATTTGGTTTATACCAATGAAAAAGGCAAGGAAGAAAATCCTGTAATGGTGCACCGAGCCGTACTGGGTTCTTATGAGCGGTTTCTCGTTTTGCTGATTGAGCATTTTGCCGGCGCTTTTCCCGTCTGGTTATCTCCGGTTCAGGTTAAAATAATCAATATTGGCGCTGATCATAAAAAATATTGCCAGGAAGTTGATGAGCGGTTACGAGCGCAGGGCATTCGCACAGAACTTGATTTGGCTAATGAAACCGTTTCCAATAAAATCCGTAAAGGTGAAAAAGATAAAATTCCTTATATTTTGGTTATTGGCGATAAAGAAGTTAAAAATAAAGAAGTGGCAGTTAGAAAAAGAAGTGAAGGCGATTTGGGGCCGCAAAAAGTTGATAAATTTATTGAGCGGATTAAAAAAGAAATTGAGGATAAAATAATATAATTATTTGAATTTATGCCCTGCTTTAGCAGGCAATTTGCCCGCTAAAGCGGGGTGTATTTATTATAATCATGAAATACTTTATTCAAATATTCGGCTGCCAAATGAATTATTCTGATGCTGAACGTTTTGCCGCAAAATTAGAAGAGATAGGCTATAAAAAGGCTTCTGATGACAAAAAAGCTGATTTAATTGTGTTGCTAACCTGTTCTGTGCGCAAATCAGCAGAGGATCGGGTTTATGGAGCAATTAATAATTACCGTAAAAAGAAACTTTATCCCAAGTTGAAAAAAATTATTTTAAGCGGCTGCATGGCTTTGCGTCCGGAAGTTGTTAAAAAAAATGATAAGGCCGATATATTTATGGACATTAGAGACCTCAACCGGTTGCCAGAATTATTGAACACAAAAATTGAACAACAAAAAAATGACAAGGATTCTTATTTTTCAATTAAACCAAAGTATCAAAGCAAGTTTTCTGCTTATGTGCCAATCATGACAGGCTGTAACAATTATTGCGCTTATTGTGTTGTGCCTTATGTTCGGGGCAGGGAAATATCGCGTTCTCCTCAAGAAATAATCGCGGAGGTGAAAAATTTAATTAAAAAAGGCTATAAGGAGATTATTTTACTGGGGCAAAATGTGAATTCGTATAAACCGGTTTGTAAAGTTGAAAGTGGAAAGTTAAAAGTCAATGATTTCTCGGATTTATTGGGATATCTTGCAGATTTGCCTGGTAATTTTTGGCTTCGCTTTTTGACCAGTCATCCCAAAGATTTGTCAGATAAATTAATTAAAGTTATTGCTAAATATGATAAAATAACTAAATATATAAATTTACCGATTCAGGCTGGTGATGATCAGATTTTGAAAAAAATGAATCGTAAATATACAGTGGCTCAATATAAAAATTTGGTTAAAAAAATCAGAAAATATATTCCTAATGTGGCGATTTCCACTGATGTGATTGTCGGGTTTCCAGGCGAGACAAAAGCGCAATTTAAAAATACTTGTAAATTATTTGAGGAAATTAAATTTGATATGGCTTATATTAATAAATATTCGCCTAGGTCGGGGACTGCGGCTTTTAAACTTAAAGATAGTGTTTCTAAGGCGGAAAAAAAAAGACGGGATAAGGAATTGAATATTGTTTTAGCTAAGACCGCTTTAGTTAATAATCAGAAATTGGTTGGCCAAACGCTCGAAGTTTTGGTTGAAAAAAAGGGCAAGAGTGATATTTGGTTGGGCAAAACCAGAACTTTTAAAGTGGTAAAATTTAAATCCCGGCAAAATTTATTAGGTAAATTTGTTAAAATAAAAATAGCCAAAGCAAACAGCTTTGGTCTGGAAGGAGAGTTAATAGTATAATAATTATTTTGTAAATCTGAGAACATGAAAATATTTTCTGATGGTTTTTTTACTCTTGATTTATTTAATTTCGGCATAATGGCATTTTCGTAATGCTTAAATAAATCCTTTTAAAAATGGCTTGTTATGTCTAATAAAAAAGCTTCAACACCGGAAAGTGTTGAAGCTTGAATCCGGTTTAAGGTCTTCTTTTGAGAATCAGCTTCCCCTGTTTAGGAAGTTCGGGATCTGCTAGTCCATAGGCTGCTTCGAGGGCACGTTTTACGCACCCGAATTCTTCAAGATCCCTGGTCTCAAAGTTGAAAAAATCCGTGAGACCGGCATTAGCCTTTTTTATGGCTGCTTCATCACTTAAGTCCACGAGCTCTACACAGATTATCGCAACCACCCTCTCCTTTGCCATTGCCATGATTTGTTCCTCCTTCTTTTTAAATTTTAAGTTAAAGACGCAAACCCACCCCTAAATTAACAGAAGCTTTAAAATATGTCAATAATTCTGAATCTATGTCAATTATTTCATCTAAAATTTTAGTCATTGTCGGCCCCACGTCTAGTGGCAAAACTAGTTTGTCCATTAAACTGGCCAAAGATTTTAACGGGGAAGTGATATCAGCTGATTCGCGCCAGGTTTATAAAGGTATGGATATTGGCACTGGCAAAGTGACTAAAAAAGAAATGCAAGGCATTAAGCATTATCTTTTGGATGTTGTTTCTCCCAAAACAGAATATAATGCAGCTAAATTTGTTAAGGCAGCAGAAAAAGCCATTAAGCAAATACAAAAAAAGGGCAAATTGCCTATTATTTGCGGAGGCACCATGTTTTGGGTTGATGCTTTGCTTTATGGTTTGCCTGAAACAGTAAAGCCAGATCCGCAATTACGCAAAAAATTAGAAAAATTATCAACAGAAAAGCTTTTTATTAAATTAAAAAAAATTGATCCGACCAGGGCAAAGACAATTGATAAGAATAATAAAAGGCGCTTGATCCGCGCCTTAGAAATTGTTTTAAAAACAGGCCAGCCCGTGCCAAAACCGCTTAAAAAATTAAAATACGATGCCCTTAAAATAGGTGTTAAACGAGATAATCAAACATTAAAAAAGTTAATCCATAATAGGTTAATAGCCAGAATGCGGCAGGGAATGGTTGCTGAAGTTAAAAAATTGCACAAACATGGCGTTTCTTGGCAGAAATTGGATGATTTTGGTCTGGAATATCGTTGGCTTTCCCGTTATTTAAGAGGATTAATTACTAAACAAGAAATGTTAGAGCGGCTTGAATTAGAAATAAATCATTATGCCAAAAGGCAAATGACTTGGCTTAAGAGAGATAAGGAAATTGTCTGGGAAAATGATTATAAAAAAATTGAAAATTTAGTTAAAAAATGGTATTAGCGCCCTCTGGCATTCCGAACAAAGTGAGGAATCTGCTTGGAAATGGGTGATAAAGAGATCCTTTGCTTTGCTCAGGATGAGGACAGAGGGCTGAAAAATAGTGAAAAAATGGGTTTAAAATAGTATTTGACAAATTTGTTTTTTTGTGGCGTTATGAATTGACAATTCATATTTTTTCTGTCAATTTTAAAGTAGAAAGTTATTGTTCTTAAAATTTTAAAAACAAAGGAGGTGAAAAAATGGTACCCTATTGCTTAGGCTTAAAGCAGCCATTGACAGCAGTTGTTATTGATGATTTTGAAGAGACTTTAAAGCGTATCAGCGAAGTAGAGTTTTTGCCTGGCAAGGTTTTAATCAAACTGATTGCCGGCAATCATTCTGTCAGATTCAGCATCTTGCTTTTGGACATGAAAGTTATTGGCCAGACCAATGATTTCCCCTATGTTTCAGGTAAATTTGATCTGACTAAGGAATGGCTGGAAAAGTTTGTGACTTTTGATGAAGAGCAGCTATCTTTAGTTATTCCAATACCTGGCGCGCAGAAATTAATCTTGTCAGACAGTAAAAACTCTGTTGTTTTCATTCGAAAAGACCTAAAATAAATCCGACCATTTGTTCGTGGACAAAGGTCGGATTTTTTATTTTGCCTGCCTTAGATTATTTTTCCAGTTCGCTTTCCCAAAGAGAAAGAATTTTTTCCAGCCTTTCAGTCATATTGTCAATACGTTTTTTCAGGTCATCTAATCGATTTTTAGCAGCTTCTCTGGCTTGAGCCTTGGCTTCAGACTCTCCTTGGTTCATATAAGGCCGGAAGGCTTGGAATTCAGGCGTAAATTCAAAATGAATCAATTTGTCAACTGCCAATAAATCAGCTTCTATCTCTTTGCCAAGATCTAAAGCTTCAGCTGGTTCAGTTCCTATCCGTTTTTCTTTAGGAATTCTTGGTTTTTCAGGCTGTGTGTTCATAAAATTTTCTCCTTTCATAAAAATTTGTAGTTAATTTTCAGGTTGTTATTATAATAACATATATAAATAAATTTGTCAAGAGCAAGGCCTTGACAAATTTATTGTTTTATTGGATTGTGCATTGACTGGGTTTGTTTTTTATGTAAAAATTAAAAATTAAATAGTTCTTAAAAAATCCTTATTGGATAGAGAAAGGAGGGGACCATGGCTTTTCTATTAGGAATTAAAGATGCTCTGTGGCGTGGACCATGGGTTCGCGTTATTTTTACTGATAATGATAAAAAATCTCTTTTTGAAGAAAAAGCCTATGTGAAATTTTTTTGGGGAGAAGATTGTAAAATAGAAGGAGAGGCTAAGACCTTTATTGATTTAGGGGATGCTTTTGGCGAAAGTATGGATAATGCGCGGCTAATGCTTGACATCTGCCAATGGCAACTTACGATTAGGCAGTCGCCCACCAAGATGGTTGTGGAGTTTGAAGGCCAGACTTATGAAATAGAGGTTACTTTGGATCCAAAGTAACCTAAATCAGACTGTAATTAATTTTTGAAAAAAAATAAAGAGAGCTTTAAACAGAAGCCCTCTTTTTTAGTAGTCTGTTGCAATTCTTTATTTATAATTTTTGATTATCAAGCAATTCTTCTACTGCAGTAAAAAAACTTATTAATCTTTTTAGCTCATCCTTGTTAATATCAGGCTTATTATTAGCAATGTTAATTTCTTACCATGCTTTTTTAAGTTTTGTTCTAATTTCAGGGGCGTCAGCTTTAGAAATCCTGTCATGTTTACTTGTCAGTTTTTTGACGTCAATCGCCAGATTGTTCAGATAATCAATCGGTGATAATTCTAAACTTTTAAAAGCTTGATTCAGGTCTTCTTCTGTAATTTTGCCAAATTTATCTTTTAAGCCTTTTTTAACGAGTTCTTTGACTGCCAAAGCGCTAGGGCTTAAAATCTTTTCTTCATAAGCTTCTTTTTTTGCTTGTTCTTCTTGTAATTCTTCTATTGTTTTTTGTTTTTGTTCAGGCATTTTATTAAAAGTTGGCATGGTTTCAAATCCTTTCATAAGTTTAGTAGTTAATATTAATATTAGCGGTATTTTTAAATTATAACACTTTTCAAGCTTCTTGTCAATATTTAGAGTTTATTTTTTAGTAATTTTAGAGCAATTTCAGGGTTGGCTTTGCCCTTTGTTTGAGCCATGACTTTGCCGATTAAAGCTTGCAAGGCTTTTTCTTTGCCTTTTTTATAATCTTCAACCGGTCGAGGATTATCTTTAATAACTTTGTCAATTATATTTTCCAATTCCTCCTCATTGGAAATCTGATCCAGGTTTTTTTCTTTAATTAAATGAGAGGGGTCTGCTCCAGTGGCAAGCATTTCTGCTAAAATTTCTGTGGCCGTGGTATTGTTGATTTTTTTGGTAAAAATTAAGGTTATAAGCTCAGCCATATTTTCTGGTGTAATCTTGATTTTTTCAATCTTTATTTGTTTTTCTTCTAAAAGGGGAAATAATTTATTAATCAGCCAATTGGCAGCTAGTTTAATTAATTGCGGCTTATATTCTTGCCAGATATTTTCTTTTTGTCCGGCTTTTTCCAAATGATTGACCCAATCATGAAGCTCTGAAATAACCTGTTCAAAATAATCAGCGTTTTTCTTGTCTTCTATCATTATTCTGACTTCTTCATAATGAAGTTCGTATTCAGCCATAAACCTTTTTTTCTTATCATAGGCTAGTTCTGGCAAGCGGGTTTTTAGGTTCGCAATATTTATATTTTTTCCATTATCTTGACCTGGTTTTTCAGCCTGGATAAAAAAATGGATGGGCGGAATATCTGGTTCGGGAAAATAACGGTAATCATTGGCCTCTTCTTTTGACCGTTGTTCTTCGCTAATGCCTTTATCATCATTCCAGCCCCTGGTGGTTTGTTCTTTAGGCGGATTGCCTTCCAGCCAAAGCTTGGTTTGGCGGGAAATTTCGTATTCCAAAGCTTTTTCCACCATTTTGAAAGAATTTAAATTTTTAATTTCGGTTTTGGGATATAAACTTTCCTCCCCAGCCGGCTTAAGGGAGATATTGGCATCACAGCGCAAATGGCCTTTTTCCATGTCAGCTTCAGAAACATCTAGATAGCGCATGATTTGCCTTAATTCCTGCAAAAACAATTTAGCCTGGCCTGGGTTTTTAATATCCGGCTCTGTCACGATTTCTATTAAAGGCGTGCCTCCGCGGTTAAAGTCAATCAAACTGTATTTTTTGCTGGGATCATGTAAAAGCTTGGCAGCGTCTTCTTCTAAATGCAGGCGGTTTATGCTGATTTTTTCTTCTTCATTGCTTTCGGGATTTAAAACATATAAAAAACCGTTTTTGCCAATGGGGTGGTCTAGTTGTGATATTTGGTAAGCTTTAGGCAGGTCTGGGTAAAAATAATGCTTGCGGTCAAATTTAGAATATTCAGCAATCTGGCAGTTTAAAGCCAAGGAAGCTAAGGCAGACCATTCAATTGCTTGTTTATTAGCCACAGGCAATGTTCCGGGATGGCCCAAACAGATTGGGCAAATGCAAGAATTAGGCGGCATATTTTCTCCGCTGTTATTGCAAGTACAAAACATCTTGGTTTTGGTTTTTAATTGGACGTGTATTTCTAAACCGATGATAGGTTCTAATTCCATATTTTTATTTTATATTCAATTTATATTGGTTGTTGTTTATAGCGACAAGCCTAATTTTCAAAAATTAATTTTCTGTTTCCTTGCCTTGCGCCTGCTTGGTTTGTTTTAGGCTGTGGTATAAAAGTAGGATAAAAGTCACAAAAAGAGGGGATAGCATTGTAAAAAAAATACTGGTAATCAGATTATAAACAAGGCTTTGTTCATAGGCAAGCAGATCAACTTGGCCGCCAGTAATTAAAAAAATAAGAGCGATTATGACCAGCATTGCTATTAAATAAACAAGCGATGCCGGCAAAATTAACCGCCAAAAAGTTTTTCCCCAGCGTCCAGCAACCAATTCTTTGCTGCTTTTTAAGGCCTGCCAGCCTTTATTGTTTTTGTCTTCTAAAACATTGATATAAACAGCAAAAGCGTACCAAACCGCAAAAATAATGCCCGGGATAATCAGTAAAATAAAGCCGATGACAGTGATTAATCCGGCTAATAAAGCCACGATAAAGTAAGAAGGGATTTTTCTGAAAGCTGATTCATAAATTTTAGTATTTTCAATCGGCTGGTTTTTGTAAATTTTGTCAATTAATTCTATGAAAACAATTATAACCCAAAAATTTATGACAATCCCCAAAGCTGTTAAGATAATAACCAAAAGATTAGCGGTGGGCAAATCAAAATATTGAACAATAAAAATCAGGATATAGGGGATCAGGCTGATAATTATAGGGTAAAGGAATTTTGGAAAATTATCCAAATAAGTCTGCCAGCCCTTTTTGATTATTTCTTTAGCTGTAATTAAATTGTGTTCCATTTTTTTATTTTTTTAAATTTAATAAGGGATTATTTATTCAAGGTAGGTTATTTTGCGCTTAATGATATCAACTATTTGTTCATGGACTTCTTCAATTGCTTGGTTTGCGTTAATAACGTGCCAATTAAAATCTTTGGCTATTTCTTTAAAAGATTGGGTGGCTTTTTGGAGCAGAGCCATATCTATTTCATGGATGTTATTTTCGTCCAAATCTTCAGGAAACGGCTCGCCTTCAAATAAAATACCCAAATCTTCTTTTAATAAATGGGAATTAAGGCGGTAAAGCAGGTTTTTATTAATGCCATTGGCCATGCCCCAGGCAATGCCAGTGCCGACATAATCTTCAGCTATAATCCAGGCCCCTTTGCCTATTTTAGCTTTTAGGGTTGGTTCATACTGTGTCCGGTTGAGAATTTGCAGTATTTGGAATTCCCGGGGTGTAAATTGATAATCGTTTCTTTGCCTTAAATAGTCGTTAATTAAGGGTCCTGAAGGCTCAAGATTATAGATTGCATATTTCAGATATTCGGCGCTTTTATTCATATTAATGATCAGGTATTCTACCAGTTTTTTAGCCTGAGTGGTTTTGCCCAGATTATTAGAGCCTAAAATAGTGATTAATTTGCCTTTTTGATTGTTCATAGGATTTATATTTTTAGTATTTTAGAATTTCAGAGTTCTAGTATTTATAATCTGATTGATTTAACTAAAACGCTAAAAATCTAAAACGCTATAACCTATATACAAATTTTAGCAAAAAGGCCGGGGGAGGGAAAGCCATGATTTAGGGCTGGGTTTATTCTAAGAATTTTTTTATTTCTTGCCAGAGCAAATCATTAATTTTGTCAATGCTAAGCAATTTGTTGTCAGGCGCGCAATCAATAGTGAGCCAGTTATATTTTTCAGCCACATATTTATAAGCTTGAGCCGCATCCATCAAATGCTGTAAATCAGCCTCATGGATATCCCGTTTTTGCCCGCCGATATAATCGCGGCTGCCTTTTTTATCAACCAGTCTTTGGCCGATTTTAGGCGGCAAATAAAGGAGTATATTTAGATCTGGCCGGGGGATGTTGAAAATATTGAATTCTAAGTCAAATAGCCAGTTTAGAAATTTTTCTCGTTCTATCAGATCTTTTATTTTGCCGGCTTGATGCCCCATATTGGAAGAAACGTAGCGATTAGCTATGACAATATTATTTTGCTCGAGCCATTTTTTTATTTTGGGCGCGGCAGCATAACGGTCGCAGGCATAAAAAATAGACGCCCGATAAGGCCCAACTTGATTGGCATTTCCGAATTTACCGTTTAGATATTCTTCGACTAAGCCAGCGCTTTTTTGGCCGTATTGGGGGAAATCAATCATTTTTACTTGGAATTTTTCTTTTTTTAGTTTGGCAACTAAAATTTTGGTTTGAGTAGCTTTGCCAGAGCCGTCTGTGCCGTCAATAACAATGAATTTTCCTGATTTTTTTTTCATAATTTTAAAATTTTATATCATGATCTTGGACATAAGGAATGTTTTTATCCAATGCTATTTCAGCCTTCATTAATTCACTGCCTAAATCCAAAGCATGCGGTATCTCTGAAATAAATGTATGGATCTGGTGTTGGATTTCTTTCCTGTTTTTGCCTTCAAATTTTTGGATAAACTGCCCGTCAGGAGTAAAATGCTCGGCTATAATTTTATTGTTATTGATATTTATGACAAAACTGCCGCGAGGATCCTGGACGCATTCGATTTGTGGTTTATGCTGGCTTATCATTTCCGAAGCAGCTAAAAAGTCTCTTTCGTAAATATGGGCGGAATTTGAGATAATGCATAATTTGCCCATTTTAAAATTTAAGGCGTCAGCGATTTCTTTTTGAATTTTTCTTAAGGCAAAAGCATTTTGCGGCCAGGCTCTGTACATGTCATTGGAGCGGATGTAAGTAGTTAAATAAACTTTTTCCCGCTGAACCAAGGCATTGATTAAATTAATGCACGGGCTTTTGGGATTGCCTGTATCTTTCATAACATCCCAGGTAAAAGCAATAGCCCGGCGACTGAAATTATTGGCTTTAAGGTCGTCAACAACAGCCTTAATTTGGTTTATACCATTGAAATTTCTTAGCCGGCTGCCATAAGTGTATTCAACGCCTTCAAAAATATGGTCAGTCATTAATTGAGGATAATAATTGTCCAAGTCCTGTTTGTTAAAATATAAATATTCGGGAAGATGGGGATTATCCGGATCCTCATCATTGATAACTGTCGTGATATTAATTAATTCCCTTTGCATTTCCGCGTATTGGCTCATTTTATTGACTCCGAATTTCAATACCCTGTCCAGGACTTTTAGCCACAAATCAGCGATTTTTTTGTCTTCCAGCCTGAAACATATTTCCTCTCCGGGGAAATCAATATTTTCTCTTTGCTGCTGGTCGGGAAAATCAATTGCCTCTAGAATCCATTTTGTTTTTTCGTTTTTTTGGCTTTTTAGCCAGTTATCAATTTCATTTTCCGCGAGAAAATAGGCGTTATTTTTAAACCAGGCGCGGAATATCTGGATTTTTTCAGCTGGAATTTCTTGATGGATAAAATTTAAGCCCTGGTTGTCATACAGAAATTTTTGAAATGATTTCAAGCTACCGGATAAGTCATTGCCAGTAATTGCCAGTTTGCATAGGCGGGGATTTAAAAAAAGATTGCGGATAATGTAATTAATGCCTTCTTTGCTGTATAATTGGCCGATTGCTCCGATTTTATTTTTGTTCTCTGCTGAGATTATTCCGGCTAGCTGCTCTTTTTTTGTCCAGCCGCTGATAATGCCAATAAAACCTTCTTCTGAAGGTTTAAGGATTTGGTTGGCGTAATATTTGGGCCAGCTCATGGTTTTACTCTGATAATTGTTTTAATATTTTTTCTAGTTGGCTGTAAAGATTTTCTTTTGGCCCGTCATTGTTTAGATGGAATTTGGCTGTTTGGGCCACTTTTTTAATTTGAAGTTCTGGTTCCTGCAATTCATCATTTTGAAATTGGTCAAATGTTTTTTTTCGGTCATCAATGTTTTCACTGCGCTTAACCAGCCTTTGATAGCGGATTTTTTGTTTGGCATTGATTTCCACCAGATAAAAATTTGGCATTTCTTGCAGGTATTTGATATCTGCCTGTCGCCTGACCCCATCCAAAACTACAATTTTGGCTTCAGAATCTCTTGCGTCATTAGCCATGGTCTTGGCCATCAGGTCTTCGCCAAAAGTTTGGCGCAAAACAGATGATAATTTCTGCATATTTTCCCTGTTTTGTTCAATGTAAAATCTGTCTAAAACATCTCTTAGCATGGTGGAAAAACGCAGAGTTTGCGCTTGGTGTTTTTCTTTGAGATATTCGCAGACAGTGCCTTTGCCTGCGGCAATCGGTCCCACTAAGCCGATAATTATTTTATTGTTTTTCATATTGCTCTATATTATCCTCAAAAAAATCAATTTCAATATCTGCCAGTTTAAATAATTCTTCGCTTTCCTGCCCGGCGTGGTATTTTTTTTCGCAAACCACCCGCTTAATGCCGGCATTGATAATCATTTTAGCGCAAGTTGAGCAGGGAGTCATTTTGCAGTAAAGAGTCGATTCATTTATCGCAATGCCCAATTTAGCCGCTTGAACAATAGCGTTTTGTTCAGCATGAGTTGTTCTGACGCAGTGTTGAGTTTGGTTGCCATTTTCATGAATCATGGTTTTCATTTGGTGCCCGACTTCATCACAATGGGGCAATCCTTTGGGAGAGCCGACATAGCCAGTAACCAGTATTTGTTTGTCGCGGGCAATTACACAGCCTGATCTGCCTCTGTCGCAGGTCGCTCGTTTTGCTACGGCCCTGGCTATTTCCATAAAGTATTCATCCCAGGACGGTCTTTGGTATTTTGTTTCTTCATCCATAAAAATAAAAATTACATTAGTTAGTTTATAATTTGTATTTTAGCAAAATACTCCGGGAAAGCAAAGTTTTTTCAAAAAGACGCTGGTGATTATTTTAGCGCCTTTTTAATCTTTTAACTTTGCACTTTTATACCGGGCCCCATTGAAGAAGAAATTGTAATATTTTTAATCAGTATGCCCTTGAAGCTGGCTGGCTTATTTTTATTTAAAGCTTCCATAAAAGCTTTATAATTCTCTATTAATTTCTGCTCGTCAAAAGAGGCTTTGCCTATTAAGATATGGATATTGCCGGTATCATCATTTTTAAAACTGGCTTTGCCTTTTACCAGGTCGTTAATTGTTTTTTTAAGATTTGGGTTGACTGTTTCTGTTTTAGGGTTTGGCATTAAGCCTTTGGGGCCTAAAATTTTTGCGACTTTGGCCAGTTCTTTCATCATTTCCGGCACGGTTACCAAAATATCAAAATCTATTTTTTTTGTTTTGCTTATTTTCTCAATCAATTCTTCGCCGCCCACTATATGAGCGCCAGCTTCCTTAGCTTCTTTTTGCTTGTCAGGCGGAGCAATGGCGGCAATTTTAAGTTTTTTGCCGGTGCCATGGGGCAGATTGACAGTCGCGCGGATTTGCTGGTCGCTTTTTTTAGTGTCAATGCCGGTTCTTACTGCCAGGTCAATTGAGGCGTCAAATTTTGTGGTCGCTGTTTCCTTGGCCAGTTTGATGGCTTCTTCAATGGAATAAATTTTGTTTTTTTCTACTTTTGCCTTTAATTCATCATAGCGTTGGGAATGAGGTTTTTGTTGAGTCTTTTTTTTCATAAGATTTGAAATTAAGATTTAAAATATTAATTTATTTGAAGATATAAAAAACGGTGTATGCGCAATACACCGGAATTTTAGATAGGGTAGTAGTATTGCGTGGTGCAAGCGCTTTTTAGCTCCCACACTTTTTAAATGGATAATAAATGATGGACAATGAATAATTATTCAATTACCAGGCCCATTTGCCTGGCTGTGCCTTCAACAATTTTCATGGCTGCTTCAATGCTATCCGTATTCAAATCAGACATTTTTTTTTCAGCAATTTCGCGGATTTGGGCTTTTGTCACTTTGCCTACTTTTTCCTGCAACGGCTTGCCAGAGCCTTTTTCTATTTTAGCGGCTTTTTTCAGCAATTCAGCGGCTGGCGGCGTTTTTAATTTAAAATCATATGATCGGTCTTCGTAAACAGAGATTTCCACCGGAATAACGTCTCCCATTTTGTCTTTTGTCGCTTCGTTAAATTTGGCGCAAAATTCCTGGATATTCAAGCCGTGTTGGCCTAAAGCAGGACCAACCGGAGGAGCTGGGTTTGCCTGGCCGGCTTTGATTTGTAATTTGATGATTGTTTTAATTTGTTTTGGCATAGAGTAATTGGGTTAACTGAACCACGAAAATATTATCAGGAAAAGCACTAAATCAGTGAGAAGCTTATTAGATTGAGTGGCACTGGATAGCGTTTTTGTGTAATTTCGTGAAAAAATTTAATGGTTAAGTTATCATATCTTTTTAATCTGTAAAAAGTCAAGTTCAATCGGGGTTTCGCGCCCGAACATGGAAACCAATATTTTGACTTTGCCTCTGGCTTCGTCAATGGACGTGACTTTTCCTTCAAAGCCTTTGAATGGCCCGTCAACAATTTTAACAGGAGATCCTTCTGAGACATCGATTTTAAATTTAGGCTCTTCCTGGCCCATCCTTTTGAATAAAGATTTAACTTCTGCTTCGGAAACAGGAGTCGGCGTTGTGCCTGAGCCGACAAAGCCGGTGACATTAGGCGTATTTCTGACAACATACCAGGAATCGTCAGTGACAATCATTTCCACCAGCAGATAACCCGGAAAAATTTTTTCAATTACAGTTTTCCTTTTCCCATTTTTTATTTTAATTTTTTTTTCAGTAGGAATAACAACATCAAAAATTTTATCTTCCATGTCCATGGTTTCTATCCTTTGCCTTAGATTTTCAGCCACACTTTCTTCATAGCCTGAATAAGTGTGAATCACATACCATCTTTTGCCTCGTGAAATTTGTTTTGCCATATTTTTATAGTTAAGTGAGACACTGATTTTTTATTGATAAAATTGATAAGAAGTACGTATTTCTGAAAAAAATTCGTGTTTCATTATTACTATTTAATAATTTGTCCCATGCCAAAGGATAAAATGTAGTCAACAAGCCCGATAAAGGCGGCCACGGCCAGACTAATGCAGACTACCAGCAGGGTATAATTAGTTATTTCTTTTTTTGTCGGCCAGGTGACTTTTTTCAGTTCAGCGTAAGATTCTTTGATATAATTGATAAGTTTTGAAAAATATTTCATAATTTTAATTAGGTAGTGCGTAATTAAAGTAAATTAAAAACTAAGCTTAGCTATCTTAATTCATTATACTCGGCTTGCTCCGGCTTTTAAAATGGTTTTTAAAAAGACCTTTGCCAGGTCTTGTTATATCTTTAATTTACTATGCTTATAAAAATTTGTCAAGTTTTGGATCAGATTTTTAGATTATAGCATCTTAGATTATGGATTTAAAAAATAAAGACGCCAAAATCACGGAGCATGGGTTGTTTTTTTTGTTTTTATTTTAAAATTTGTTATAATACTTACAGCCATTGGCCAGAGGGTCAAATAGCTATTGGCTAAATGAATATATGATTAATTATCAGGAATTAAAAAAAATAGGCCTTTCAGATAAAGAAGCGAAAATTTATTTGATTTCTTTAACTCGCGGGCCTGAAACTGCTTTGAATTTGGCTCGGCTGGCAAATATCGCGCGGCCGACTGCTTATGTTATTATTGACAGCTTATTAAAAAAAGGCCTAATGAGTTCTTTGTCTAAGGAAAAAAAGACTTATTATATTGCTGAATCACCAGAGCATTTATTAAGCTTAATCAGGCTGCAAAAGCAGAAAATTAGCGAGGCAGAAAAATATTTTACCCGGCTTTTGCCAGAATTAAAGGCAATGGCCAATATCAAGGGGGAAAAGCCCCAAGTCCGGGTTTTTGAAGGCAAAGAAGGCTTAAAAACCGTGATTGAAAGCATTTTAAAAAGCAAAACCAAAATGATTTACAGCATAGTTCCGGCTGATGAATTATTCCGGCTTTTCCCGCCCAAAGAGCATAAAGGCTTAATGGCTGATCCGCGCGTTAATAAAAAAATAAAAGCCAAAATTATCTATACCAGCAAAAAGGGCAGAATTTACAAATTTAAAGATCCTAAAAATTTAAGGGAGGCTGTTTATATTGATGAAAAAAAATTCCCTTTTAAATGCGGCATTGATATTTATGACCATCATTTGGCTTTTTATTCTTATAAAGGCTCAATTATGGGGGTGATGATAGAAAATAATGATATGGCAGAAACAATGAAAATGATTTTTGAAATGCTTTGGCAAAAATACAGCTAAAATAATTATGGCCCCAAATGTCAATTTTTGTTATTGACATTTTTTTTATTTCGTGATACAATGCAGGATTAAAGGTTGTTTGCTTTGGGCAGATAGGGAGGTGAATAAAATGGGAGGAGCTTAATTTACTAAAAAAGAGAAAAAATGACTTGGTAGGATCTGGAATAGCAAAGGCTATATTAGCTCTTCTGAGCTTAAAAATAAGTTAAAATTGTTTCGTTTGGGAAATCCAAAAAAGAAAAAACAAAAAAGTCTTGTCTTGCCCTCGAGTTATTGCTCGGGGGCTTTTTAAAATAATAATTATTTTGTTGTTTATATTGTTTTTTGACTTATTTTTTCCTAAAAAATACGCTTATTTTAGCTGTTTTATCTTTTTTTGAAAGAATATTATCCAATGAGCCTTGACAGATTTTTTTTGATGTGCTATGATGCCCTATTAACTTTAATAAGTTTTTTTATAAAGAAAATATCAGGAAGAATTATGCAGATAAGGCGCAAGTTCTGATTCCCATAAGTCATAAACAATTTGGAATCGCTTGGCCTTATTTCCATTATTCTCTTTGATAGCAAAGAGATCCCATGCTTATCGGTGGAAAACATAATTTATTTATGTTTCTCGCCCTAAGATTACAAGTTTTTATTTGTAATTTTAAGGTGAGAAAAAATGTTTGGACAGGGGGCGGGTTTACAGCCTTGAATGAATATTGCGTTGGGTTAAATTCAAGTCGCAAAAAGATTGAAATTAATCTGCCATTTATTGCGCGGAAGAATAAAGTTTTTTCCGTTTTTTATATGCTTAAAAATTAAAATATTGCTAATTCAATAATTTGAATTTTTTTATTTTTAATGATTTTGGAAATTTCAACTCTTTACATTTTTTTAAATAAATGCTTTAATATATTAAGTTTAGCACGGCGTGGTATTAGAGCTCTAAACTAAAAAGAGGAGGCGGAAAATGGAGAAAGAATTGGGGCAGAAGCAGGGAAGGGAAGTGGATCGCCGGACTTTTACTATCAGGCTGGGCAAGGGAGAAATTGATTTTTACGAAGAAATGACAGCAGAACTTGGCATTTCTTTGAGTTTTTTAGCCCGGACCGCGATAAAACTTTTTATTGTTCTTTTTAAGAATTACAAGAAAGGCGGTCGGTTAAAACTTGTTCATGCCAATGGCGAAGAAGAATTTTTTGCTATTTTGGAGTTAGAAGGAGTTTTTGTTGAATCCAAAAAGGAGGATTGAAATGAGGAAAGAAATCAAAGCTTTGCTCACTCGGGCAGATGAGATTAGCCGCCAGACAGAGCAAAATCTGCGGGAGGTCGGGCAGTGTCTTTTTGACCTCTGGGAATTAATTCTAGAGGACGAAGGCCTGGGGCTGATCAATTAATCTGCGGAATTTCAAAAAGGGCCAATGCAAGATTGGTCCTTTTTTAATTGAAAATTTCATAAGGGAAAAACCTGGTTTTAGATTGATTTTTAAGCTTAATGGAGGTTGCTTGATATTTTAGCTTAAAAATGATAAATTTGAATTAAAGAGAATTAAATTTTATGTTGGAAAAAGAACCAAAAAATTTACCTCTGATAAAAAAAGTCGCTCCTGCTGAAAAAAAAGAATATGTTAGGCCAAAAGTGAAAGAGGTGCCTAAACAGGTCTTGCAGGAAACTTTATCAGCTGAAGAAAAAAGGCGCATGATAGAAGCCTTAGAAAAGATTCACGGTCCGAAAGTTAAAGCTAAATTGCAGGAAGATCTTCAAATATCTGAACAACCGGAACAGGCAAAGGAAGAAGCTGTGCGGCAAGTTGAACAGGAGCTGACTTTACTCCAAAAGATTGCCCAAAAGACAAAGGATCCTTTTTCTTATTGGTCTTTTTTAAATTCCCGCTATTTTAATCAAACAGGCCTTTTAACGCCCTGGCATGTTTTGTTCAGAAAAATAGGCAGGGCTGAGATTAAAAGCCAAGGCTTTGAATCTTTTGAGGCCGTGGAAATAGACGATATTAATATTAGTAAAATTGAAAAAATGGCGAGGAAAAATGCTTGGGAACCGGGAATGCATTATGAAACCAGGGGGGAAATTAAAGGAGAAGCTAATATTCGCGGAGCTTTATTCGGTCCTGATCAGATTAAACTCAAATGGGAGGCAGATTTGGCAGAGCTTTTATTTGAAGGCAGTTTATTAAAATACGAGGTTTATGTCGGATTTAAACAAAAAGAAACTGATCTTCAGGCAACCGTAAGCGATTTGGCTACTTTGGAATCAGTTAATAAGATTATGGAGAAATATCATTTAGACGAACCCATAGCGGTCGGCCGACAAATTTATCAAAAAGTTTTAGAAAAATTAACTAGAGAAATAGAGACCTATGCATTGGCTAAATGTATGCCTTATGAAATTTACAGATATGATCGGGCATTGGTCCGATCAAAATTTGAAACGGATATTTCTCAAGGACTTGATCAAATAAGAGAGCAGGAAATTATTGAGGGGCTAAAAAATCGCCAGTTTGATGAGAAAATATTTTATTACGGTCCCGGAGCTGAAAAGTATCTGCAAATCCTTAAAAGTCCGGAATATAAATTGGCCAATTTGGAAATAGAATTAATTAAAAAGCATCTGCCCGAATTAGAACCTTATTTGCAAGGCAGAACAATTTATGATTTGGGCGCGGCCAATGCGCTAAAAGCCATTCCTCTTTTGGAAAAGCAAATGGAAACGCAGGATCAGGTAGATTATGTCCCAGTTGATATAAATCCGGCTTTTGTTTTTGAGGCTAGCGCGGAAATCAATAATCCCAAAGTCAATATTGAAGGCAAGATTCTGGATTTTACCAAGCCTTTAGCCGGAAAGTTGGGTGATAAGCCGAAATTATTAACTCTATTAGGCAGTACTTTGGGCAATGGCGATCAAGTTTGGCAAGAAAAATTACTGAAAAATTTAGGTCAGGTTATGACAGCTGATGATGCTTTATTGGTTGGCGTTCATTTGCATGAGTATTTACAGCAGGTCTTAAAATTATATGATAATCCGGCTGGCCGGGAATTTGTCATGGCCACAGTCAAGAATTTGGGTTTTCCTGAAAATAAAATTGAATTGGAAATGGTAGCTGACGAGGGAGCCAGACAAATCAAGCAAATCATTCATATTAAGGAAGATTTGGTGGTTAAACGCAGGGAAACCGAGATAACTTTTAAAAAAGGCGAGCAAGTGACGATTTTTGTTTCCCAAAAATACGAAGTTGGCGAATTGGAACTATTGGCGCAAAAAGCAGGCTTAACAATTGAAAAATCATTTTTTGATCCTAAAAAACAGTGGGAGTTGGCGGTGTTGAGGAAGAAATAAAAAAGACAAAAACAAACCGTCATTCAGAACGGAGTGAAGAATCCAGGAGTTCATGGATTCCACGCTTTGCTCTGAATGACAAGGACGGTTTGTTTTTGTCTTTTTTATTTCGTGTTTTTCCAGAAAAATTTATGGATCAGGCCCATGGTTTTGGCGATTTCTTGAGATTCAATAATCACTGCCATTAATTCTTCTGATTTATAAGAGATGAAAGCCACTTTATTGCCATAAATATTAATTTCAATGGAAAAAGGATAATCTTTTTCAGGAACTAATTTGGTTTGCCTGTATTCTTTGGCATCGCGCTTTTTATATTCTTTAGCCAGAGAAGAATCAGGGGCAATGACTTTGGCCATGATTTTTTTGGCTGTTCTTTGCTGGACATATTGTTTGGTTAAAAAATCAATCAGTGGCGATTTATAACCCACGCCAACCGCAGTAAAAGCCAAAATTTCTTTATTTTCTTTGATAGTATCAGCATAAACAGTTTTAATGCCTTCTTCACCTTCGTAAAAGCGGATTTTGGGTTTAATAGGGGAGACCTTGCTTAAAGCTTCCAGTTCAGGCATCATTTTGTTTAAAATTTTCTGTTTTTGGCTGATTAATTCAGCCAGTTTGGCTGGTTCAGCCGCTAAAAAGAAACGTTTTTTGCCTTTGGGAATTACTGTAATTAAATTCTGCCTGATTAAATCTTCCATAATTTCATAAACCGTGGAGCGTTTAATCTGGGCTTTTTTAGCAATATTTTGAATAGTGGTCAATCCTAATTCCAGGGAAGCCAGGTAAATTTTGGCTTCTTTTTGGTTGAGACCTAATGCTTGTAATTGTTCGTTTAGAGACATAATAGTAGGTTCTATAAATGGGTAAAAGGGGTAAGAAGAGTAAGAGGAGTAAGAGGGGTTTTCCGTAGCTCCCTTTTTCCTCTTTTTGCCCATTTTTCCCTTCTTTCCCTTATATTAAGTTATTCTGTCGGAAAAATCGTTAAAATCTCATCTAAATCCATCATAGCATATCCAAAAGCATTTGTCAATATTTTCGCCGACATTTGCAGATTTATGTCGGAAGTATTGACATTTTTTATCATTGCTGATATAATAAAGCATTTAAGGATGGGTCTTTGAAAAGAAACAAGTACAAGTATTTAAGCGACGGCTATTTGCCGTAAACAGGTAAGAAAAAGGAGGACAAAGGATGGATCAAAGTGATCGCGAGGCAATTCGTAAAGCTCTTTTATGGGTTGCTGGCTTCTTGAGTGTTGTGGGATTTATTCTCATTGTGGCTTTACCGCCGCATGAAGGAGCCGGAGTGATGAGCTTGGTTGCAGCCCTGTTTTGGACACGTGAAATTCTTCTGTTCAAAATAGAAAAAACCAGCGGGAAAAAGGAGGGATAAGATGAATTTCTGGAATTGGCATAAAGCAAGATTCGGCAGCCCGCCTTATGGCCTTTTGGCCATAATCGGCTATGCCACTGGCATGTTGATCGGGCATATTATTTTTTGAAACATTGGGCGACCCAGAGTCGCCCATGCCCGAGCGAAAGTTCGGGCATCAACTCCAGCCCACGACATGGTGTGGCGGGCTGGAACATGAAAAACGTTCTTTGAAAGAAAAAAAGGAGTCAATAATGGATAACAATAAGCCCAGAATTTCTAAATTTGAAACCATGTCTCTCTTGGCACTTGTGCTAATCTGCCTGGGTAGTTTTTTCACTTACGTTTTGGCAATAATAGGACGATGGCTAGGCTACGAATTTATAGGTCCTGAATTTGACCAGCACATTATAAATGTGGCATGGGTGTTTTTTTTGGGACTGTTAGTCTATGCCTTTTGTATTGCTATGGCTACAGCCCAAAGAGAGCATGAACTAAAAGAGAAAAGACAGGAACAAGAGCGGGAAAAATTTTATGCCAAAGTCAGGAAGAGTTTACGGGATGGCGAGGAGTATGAAAAACGGATGAAAGAGCCCAGACGAAAGCTTGTGGAAGAAATTAATCAACTGCGCAAGGAGGAGGATCATAGACGTGAAATAATTGAGTCTTTGAAAAAATAAAATATGTAGGGCGACTCCGCCGTGCGGAGGTCGCCCGTCAACTCGAGCATGGGACATGGGGTCGTATGTTCGAGCATGAAAAATGATCTTTGAAAAAGGAGGAAATTGTAATGAGTGCAAAAGCTGAATCTTTTTTGGCCTTGCTCACTAATCTAAGAGATATCTTTATAATGGGACGTCGGCGTACAATTTATCCCCATGTTCGCGAATTTTTTGGGAGTTGGAAAGAGCTACCGATTGAAGATAAAAAATATTGCAGAGAAACAACAGAAAAAATGCTAGAAATTTTTATTAATACGATTTGGGGTATCTGCGGCTATGAGTTTGCAAAACAATATTGGGATGCTTTTGCCAAAGGGGATGAACCACTCGACCTGAGTTGGGATGCTTTAATCAAAGGAAATGAACCACTCGGCCTAGAATATGAAGTTGCGAATACCTTACCAGGATATCAACGTATTCAGGAGGTCGTGGGGATTTTTCAAGAAATGTTAGCAGAAATAAAGGAACTGCCAGCGTAATAAATTTTTCAGGGTAACTTCGCACAGCGGAGTCGCCCATTGGCCAGAACCCATCGTGGTTCTGGCCTTCAACTCGAGCATGTGACATGGGGTCGTATGTTCGAGCATGAAAAACGTTCTTTGAAAGGAGAAATGCAATGAAGAAATCCATTTTGCATATTTTGGATAATCTGGCTGCTGATTTTGCGTCATATCCTTGGCGCATAGAGGGAGTATATCAAAGGGCTTCTGTACTTGCCGCTGTTTGGCTATCTCTTGATTCTACTGACAAAATGACATGCAGAGAAAAGATTAAGGAAGTTCTCCCGCCAGTTATTGGCAATCTTAAAAATTTCATTGAAAATTGTTCAGCTATTTCAAGAATTGACGGACAAGATCTTGTGAAAGAATACATTATTGTTTCAACGCTACGCTTTTTTGAAGGCATTTTGGCGGAAATACACGAGATTCCAAAGGATTAAATATCCCGGGCGAGTCATTTCTGATTCGCCCTTCAACCCGAGCCTGTCACTTGGGGTGGCGGATTCGAGCATGAAAAACGTTCTTTGATAAGCCTTTGCCAAGGCTACGGCTTGTGAGGAAAGGAGAGAAAAATGAAACTGCTGATTTTCTTGAAACGACTTTTTTGCCGGATTTTTGGACACCATGGCGAAGAAAAAATAATTCCGGGGACGCAGATTTGTGAAGATACTCGCTTTGATGCCCTGATAGAAGATGGTATCTGTATCGGCGGCAATGAAAAAAAAGTCTATAGCAATGAGTATGAATTCAAGTGCGCCCGCTGCGGTTTCACAAGGCGGGAACGTAGGTAAAAACAGTCAGTTAAAAAGGAGGGAAGAGATGAAAGATAAAGGCGTGCAATTGGTTCTGTTCTGGCTGGTTTTCATTGTCAGCCTGGGAATGTACTATCATGGAACTGTGGTGATGCAGTGTGAGGGTGGCGCGCTGGGATTTCTCAGATCCTTGCTGGTGCTGTTCGGCGTCATAGGATTTACTTTGTTTGGCCTGCTGGCTTTGATAAATACTGTCAAAGCCGTGTGCCCGGAGGAATAAGATGAAATTTTTGAACTGGTATAAGGCAATATTAACCATGAGGCCTATGGGCATCCCGACCTTAATCGGCTACCTAATCGGCTGGTTTATTGCGGGCAATATCGGCTATGCCGCGGGCATGCTGATCGGGCATTTTATTTTTTGAAACATTGGGCGACCCCGCCACGTAGTTCTCGAACGACGTGGCCCGCGTCGCCTATGGCCAAAATCAATCTTGGTTTTGGCCTCTTTCTCGAGCCCGTGACAAGGTGTCGCAGGTTCGAGCATGAAATTCCGCACATTTAAAACAGAAGGAGGAAATGATATGGAAGGATTTACCCCCATATTTTTGGCAGTGGATACAAGTTTTGCGCTACTTTTTATCATTGGGACACCCATAATGATTACAAAAGAGGTGAAAGAATTCCGGGCAAAGCATAAAAATGCCAAAACAAAACCGAAAGTTACAGACTTGGTAAAATTCATCTTAAGGCAATTCGCACTTGCCTCAATCGGTTTAGTGGGTATTTCTATTCTGTTGTGCCTTGCCTATGCTTTTTGGCATGCTTGGCCTAATTGGTAATGATCTTTGAAAGGAGGCAGAGATGTTTAAACAAATTAGTTTTCGTATTGGGATTGATAAGAAAGGAAATCTGGCCATTAGGGAACAAAAGGATGACGACCTCAATCCTTATCGGGATATGTATATTTGTTTAACCGAAGAACAAGCAAAGTTGCTGGGTGTAAAAGAGGATGGAAAATTTGATTTTACTTCCGTACATAACTTTATTAAGGAGACAGTAATCGCCAGTTTTCAATTTGGCGTACAGTGTGCAAGGGAGAAATTAAAGGAGTTACCTGCTTAATATTGTAAACTGGGTGAAACTCGATGAATAATTAAAGCCTGAATCCTTGCGATTCGGGCTTCAACTCGAGCATGGGACATGGGGTCGTATGTTCGAGCATGAAAAATGATCTTAAACAACTTAAAAATCAGAGAAGTGACGAAGGCCCGCCTTTGCTCCTGCGGAGCTTTGGCGGGCGAAGGGAGGGAAAAATGAAATTAAACGAAAATTACTGTTTAAACAATCTGCTCATAATGGTTTTTGGAGTGCTTGTAGTGTGTATGCTGATTGTGGCATGTTTCTTCTTATCTATGGTTGCAGGAGCAGTTTGGCCGGAAATTCAAAAGTCATTGTTTGTCGGATTGATGTTGTTAGTTTTTGCAGGCCCATTCATCTTAATAATTGCAGTTAATGTTATTGACCTGATTGGGGAGTGTGTATATATCCCAATTAAAAATTGGCTAAGCAACTTCTGCAAAATGTCGCACACTTAAATGATATTTTTAAAGGGCGACTCCGCGTCGCCCATTGGCCAGAACCCATCGTGGTTCTGGCCTTCAACTCGAGCATATGACATAGTGTCGTATGTTCGAGCATGAAAAATGATCTTTGACAAGTCTTCGCATGAAGCTACGGCTTGCGTGGA
>Ga0209498_1000445_pt1 | contig 25202 bp, 18 predicted proteins | sample WalLakDeSediment_FD_184131 | JGI IMG/M metagenome (GOLD analysis project Ga0209498, IMG submission 184131) | Lake sediment microbial communities from Walker lake, Nevada to study Microbial Dark Matter (Phase II) - Walker Lake 11/02/13 Deep... | ecosystem: Environmental > Aquatic > Freshwater >...
TCGCCGAGAGGGCTCGCCTCCCACAAGGGGCACGGCTGCAAGTCGCCGAGAGGGCTCGTCTCCCACAAGGGGCACGGCTGCAAGTCGCCGAGAGGGCTCGCCTCCCACAAGGGGCGCGGCTGCAGGTCGCCGAGAGGTTGCCCGAGCGGAAAGCGCCGCGGCGTTGCCATTCCGCGACATTCCGGCGTGAAGTCACAGGGCCTGGGTGAAATCGAAGTCCATCTGCTCACCGGGCGGATGCACGAAATAGCCCTGGACCAGGTTCACGTTGAGGCTGTAGAGGACGGCCAGCGTTGCGGCATCCTCGACCATCGGCACAATGATCTGCTTGCCCTTGGCATGCCCGCCCTCGGTGAAACTCCGGATGGCCCGCTGGCTGTGTTCGTTGCTCACGACATCGCGTACGAAGGCGCCGTCGAGCTTGATGTAGTCAGCATCGACGTAACGCAGGATGTGGAACGGGTTCAGGCCGTTGCCGAAGTCGTCGATGCACAGGGAGGCGCGCATGGCCTTCAGGCTGCGCGCGGTGCTGATGGCGGCCTTCAGGTTGGTGACGATCACCGCCTCATTGATCGACACTACCACGTTGCTTGCCGGAACCCGTTGCTTGCGAAGGAATTCCTGTAGCCAGACAACGACCGACCCGTCGATCACGGAACCTCGGGTCAGCTTCAGGAAAAAGGTGGTCCTGGGATCTTCCTTCAGTCGCTCGGCCAGGGCTTCGATGGCATGTCGGATGATCCAGCGGTCGATCGCTGCGGTCATCCCCGTCCGTTCCGCAGCCGGCAGGAAGTCGCCCGGCTCGTAGACCGCGCCGTCGGGGCCGGACAGACGCATATAGACGTTGAAGCGTGAAGAGTCACCGCCGTGCAGGTTGACCACCGGCTGATACAGCAGCGTCAGGCCCTGCTGGGCCATGGCATTCTCGATGCGATCCTTCCAGCGCTGGTCCGACTCGGCCCGGGCCTTCGTGTCCGATACGAGATTCTGGAACCTGTGGCCGTTGCCGCCGGCCTGACGCACTTCGTCCAGGGCACGATGAACCTGGTCCAGCAATTCCTCGATCGTCGGCGCCGACTCGTCGGTAATCACTGCAGCACAGGAGATCGAGGCCGTCAGGGAACCGTGTCCCAGGTTGATTTCCCGGTGGGCCGCGCCCTTCACCAGCGCAGCAAGGCGCCGATCGAGTTCAGCCCGCCGGACGTGGGGCAGGACGATCCCGTATTCCTCGTCGCTCAGCCGCGCGACGGTGGCAGGGTGCGGGAAGTGCTCCTTGAGCAGTAAAGCGATATCGCTGAGCAGAATGTCGGAGCCGCTGAACCCCAATTCGTCCTGAATTCGTTCGAAGTCATCGACGGATGCCACGATGAAGGCGAAGGGCAGATCCGCCCGCGCGACGCTGGCCAACGTATCCTCCAGCGTCTGGAGCAGATACCCCCGGTTGTGCAGCCCGGTCACAGGGTCCAGTGCAGACAACTGTCCCGCCCCGGCGGATTCAGCGTTCAGCGATACCCGTGCCGCGATGGCCCTCTCCCCGTCCAAGGTGGCGTCGGAAAGCACCAGTTCGGCTTCGAAGCTGCGGCCGTGCAGGGTGCGCAGCCGCACGATCCGACGGGTCTCGCCGGCATCGGCCCGTTCGCCGAGTTCCTTGGCCATGCTCTCGACGAGCGCGTGTTGCTCGGGGACGATGAAGTCGGTCAATGCGAAAGCGGCAAGATCTTCGGTCGCGTAGACCTGGAAGTACTCGCGCCAGGCATCGTTGGCGGACAGGCACCGCCCATTGCGGATAAAGATGACAGGATCAGGGGAACTCTCGAGCAGGCGCAGGTAGCGGCGTTCCGACGCCTTCAGGCTGCTGTGCAGGTGATGCAGCTGGGTGCGGCAGAGATTGAATTCGACCGCTTTCAGGATCAGGATTGCCGCGAGGTCCTCCAGCGCGATGTCGATGGAGGCGAAGGCGCCCGCCTCGTAGTCGGCCACGCGCTCCGCTTCCGGGCGGCAGGTCATCACGAGAATCGGGGTCCGGCGGCCGGAGTTCTGCATGGCGCCGGTAATTGTCTGCATGCCTTCGGCAATATCGGAATCCACCAGCACGATGATGTGGAAGCGGTGCGAGAGCATTTGCTGCTCAACCTCGGCCTTGTCCCGGGCCTGCGACGCGCGCACGGCCTGGCCGCGTACGCGGACGGCACTGATCAGGCGTTCCGCCAGTTCAGGATTGCGGGTGACGAAGAGGATGCTGATGGATTCTCTGATCTGGGCCATCCGGATTCCTGGATTCTGGGTATCCACGCGCGTTGGTCGGAACGAGCGGCCGACGCAGTTCCACGCCTGGGCGGGAGAGGCTGTCGAAACTGTTCCTGGGGACAGGCCGCACCTGCACCGCGTTTTTCTTCTTTCCGGTGCAGTCGGGAATCTGGACGGCCCTCCTGCTGAAGAAGAGTATCAGAAGACGGGCAGGATGCCATGCAGGCGGCGTCAAGCCTGCTTTTCGGGCCGATTCAGGATGCCGGGGGGGGCTGCATGACGAAATCAGCACGGCTGAAGCTGTGGCTCCCCGGTTGTACCGATTCCAGCAGCACCACCCGGTGCTCGCCGGCGAGGTGAAACATCACGCGAGTGCCGGCGGCAAACGCACCCGGCGCAAACAGCAGGCTGCCGGTACCAGGCTGGTCGCGGCGTGGAAAGAACAGCCCCGGCTGCGCTTCACCCGACGGCCTGTTGCCTCGGTAGGATTGGATGTCCGTCGGGACGCAAGCCGGTGCCAGGTAATTGATGCCGACGGCAATGCTGCCGGCATCCTCGTGACGCAGCCAGCGGATCACGCCCAGTTGCCACCGGATGTTTCCCATGGGTGCGGTGCGGATGGCAATCAGGTCGCCGCTGAAGATCTTCTGCGTCGGCGACTGGAGAACCAGCTTGACTCCCCCCGCCCCGAGGTCACGAAGCCGCGCGGCGCTGGGCTTGAGCATGCGGATCACCGGCGGCTGCCTCGCGAGGCTTGGGTGGGGATCGATCCCCCGTATCGCGTTGTTCCAGGCCGCACTGAGCCGGTTCAATCCCTGATCCGACAGATTCCCGGGATCGTCATCGGGCCGGGAACCCGGCCCGGAAGCCTGCAGGCTGAACGGCTCGATCTCGTCGGCATCGCCGATGCCCAACGCGAAGGCGGCGGGGGTGTAACCGGGGTCAACGGAGGTCGGATCGGATGTTGTCCCACCCTGGATTCCGGAGATCTCGCCGATGGCGACCTTTCTCTGGTGCCGGTAATCCGCTCGGACCAGCGCATGAATATCCCTTAGGCCGGTGACCGTGACTATCGGCCCGGTATCGGCCGGCTCGCGGCTGTAACGCCGCTGGGGCGGGGTCACCCAGAGACTCAGCAGGCGCCGATCCAGGCCGCCCGTGACCGGATGCCAGGCCTCTGCCGTCGGGCCGATGCGGATCGCCGCCACAACCGGGCGCAGATCGACCAGACGTGTCCCGTTCGTTGTCCCGGGTTCGGGGCGCCCCAGGGTGATCGAAGGTGCACGGTCCGAGTCGACCGAAAGCCGAAGCATGGGTGTGGACTCGTCAATGTCTGCCGGTACTTCGGCGCAGCACTGCAGGGGCACTTGCAGCAGCCAGCGGGTCAGGAACCCGATCTCCCCATGCCGGAGTGAGTAGACATCCGCGGCGCCGAGCACGGCGATGCGCGCGACAAGGCCCGTGATGCTGTCCGAAGATGACGCCAGGCCACCTGGCTCTGCCGCCGCTGGTTCGGATGCGACTCCAAGCCGTTCGGCAAGGAGCAGGATACGATACATCTGCAGCCATGAGCCGTTGGGCAAGGGCTGATAGAGACGCCAGAAATGCAGGCATTGCTGGCCGGCGAGGAGCAGGGCCCGGTACAGGTAGGGCGTGGCATCTCCCTTCGGAAGACGGTGCTGCTCGAGCCCCTCTTCCACCAGGCGCAGGCAGGCGATCCCGAGTTCCTGGAGCAAGCCCTCGTAAGCCGTGGCAAGGGCCTGGCTCTTCCGCCCCAGCGGGATGGGCAACTGCCGCATGTGCGCGTCGATCCGGTCCAGGACCGCAGGGATCCGCGCAAGCAGCACGCCGGTCAATCCGACCAGCCGCGTGTGCTCGATGGTCGTCCGGTTGATGGACCGCACCGCCCCCAGCAGTGCAGACGCGGTAGCGGCGAGGTCGGGCGACTCCTGGTCGCTGATACACGAGTCGAGCTCGTCGGGTTGCCTAGGGGTGAAGTCATCTGCGCCTGCCGGATGGCGCGGCGGGAGGGTGAATCCAGATATCGGATGTGGCTCGGTCACAGGGGTCCCGTTTGCTGCCTGCGGCAAGTGCGCCATGTTAGAACAACGGCGTCGGAACCGCTACGGGTTGCCACGCGTTGCCTGCTGGATCCGGCGGGTTGAGGGTGCCACAGTATCCGTGCACTCGACGGGCATCTTGCCGGGCGCACCCGGAATCTCCCTTACCAGGCGCGGCAGCAGATAACCGGGGAGACGGGTCCGCATCCCATCGTGCAGGGTCCGCGCCCGCGCTTCAGCAACCTCGAAATGGGCAACCCCACGTGCCCGGTCCAGCAGGTGCAGGTAGTAGGGCAGGATCCCGGCGGAGAAACAGGCCTCCTGCAATCGGCACAAGGTCTCGATGTCGTCGTTCACTCCGGCGAGCAGCACCGACTGGTTCAGCAGGGTGACGCCGGTGGAGCGCAGCCGCGCCAGAGCTGCATCGGCGGGGGCCTCGAGTTCCCTCGGATGGTTCGCATGCAGCACCAGCACCTGTGCCAGTCGGCCCTTGCCCAGCCACGACAGCAGTCCATCGTCCACCCGCTCCGGCAGCACGATCGGAAGGCGGCTGTGGATGCGCAGTCTGGTCAGGTGGGGTATCGCTTCCAGTCCATGCAGCAGGTCTTCGAGTCGCCGATCGGGCAGGGTCAGGGGGTCGCCGCCGCTCAGAATCACCTCGGTGATATCCGTGTGGCGGCGAATGTAGTCCACGGCTGGTTGCCAGTCACGCGCGGCGCTGAACGCGCCGTAGGGAAACTCGCGCCGGAAGCAGTACCGGCAGTGGATGGCGCAGGCGCCGGTGGTGACGAGCAGCACCCGGTGCCGGTACTTGTGCAGCAGGCCCTGCGCCGCCATCGCGTCGCCATCGCCCACCGGGTCCGCCACGAATGACGGGTGATCCGATGCCTCTGCACCCTGGGGCAGGACCTGCAAAAGCAGCGGGTCGAAGGGATCGCCATGCCTGATTCGGGCAAGATAGCTCTCCGGCACCCGGGTCCGGAACAGGCCGTGGGCATGTTCCATTTCGGCGAGCAGCGAGGAATCCAGTCCCAGGCGGCGGAGCAGTTCACGAGGATCCGAGATGGCACGGGACAAGGCCTGTTGCCACGAAACACTCTGTGCGAGCACCGCGGGTCGAGGTATCATGACGGGATTTGTGGGCATGGTTACCTCGATGACCGGCCATTTCACTTGGATTTTCAGGCGGCGGCGCCGCCGCGAGGACGACAAGACATGCCAAGTTACAGTACCAGCGAATTCAAGAGCGGGCTGAAGATTCTACTCGATGGCGATCCGCAGACGATCGTCGAAAACGAGTTCGTGAAACCGGGCAAGGGGCAGGCCTTCAGCCGGGTTCGGGTACGTAACCTGCGCACCGGCCGTGTCCTGGAAAAAACCTTCAAGTCCGGGGAGTCGGTCGAGGCTGCCGATGTGATGGACACCGAGATGCAGTACCTGTACACCGATGGCGAATTCTGGCATTTCATGGTCCCGGATACCTTTGAGCAGTACGCCATGGGACAGGTGGCGCTTGGCGATTCGGCACAGTGGCTGAAGGAGCAGGACGTCTGCACGGTGACCCTGTGGAACGGCGAACCGCTGTCCGTCACCCCGCCCAACTTTGTCGAACTGAAGATCGTGCAATGCGATCCCGGCCTGCGTGGCGACACCGCGCAGGGCGGGACCAAGCCGGCGACACTGGAGACCGGGGCGGTGGTCAAGGTGCCGCTGTTCGTCGAGGAAGGCGAGACGGTCAAGGTCGATACCCGTTCGGGCGAATACGTCTCCCGGGTCTAGTCGGACTTGGGTGCCCGTAGCGAACCGCGTGGGAGGGCGGTCCCTGCGGCCGATCATGCAGGCCCCGGCGAAGACTGCGCCGGTGCGCCGAAGCCGCTGCGCGGGATCGAACCGGGAGCAGCGCCGTTGAGCTGGCGCCCCGGCGCCCCGAACGCTCGGGTTCACCGGGCGCGCCTGAATGCTGCGCTACGCTCGTTCCTTGCCAAGCGCGGCCTGCTCGAAGTGGAAACGCCCATCCTCTCCAGCGGCGCGCCACTCGATCCCGGGGTGGAGAGCTGGCGCGCCGTGGCTCCGGATGGCACTGCCGGCTATCTGCAAACCTCGCCGGAGTACCCGATGAAGCGCCTGCTCGCAGATGGGGCCGGTGACATCTTCCAGCTCGCCCGGGTCTTCCGTGGGGAGGAACAGGGTCCCCGGCACAATCCCGAGTTCAGCATGCTGGAGTGGTATCGGCTGGGTTACGACCATCGGCGTCTGATGGACGAGGTGCTGGAACTGGTGCAAACGGTCGCCGGCGCGGATCCGGCCTGGATTCGGCCGCGTGGGCCGGTGCGGCATGTCGCCTATGCGGATCTGTTCCAGGCAGCGCTGGGTCTGGACCCACTGTCCTGTAGCGTCGGGGAATGCATGGGCGTGGCGAAACGCGCAGGCTTGAACATCGTCGGGCAACTCGATCGCGACGGCTGGCTCGATGCGCTCATGGCGCTGGTGCTGGCACCGGGCTTCGCGCCCGGAAAGCTGACCATGGTCTTCGATTACCCGGAAAGCCAGGCGGTGCTGGCTCGACCCTGCGCGCACGCCCCGGGCTACGCGAGCCGTTTCGAGTTGTACTGGGGTGACCTGGAGCTGGCCAACGGTTTCCACGAGCTGAACGATCCCGCCATCTTCGCCGCCCGGTGTGACCAGGACTGCGAGCGTCGGCGCCGTAACGGGCAGACGACCCCGGAGATGGATGGCTTCTTTGCGATGGCGATGCGTTCCGGGTTGCCCGACAGCGCCGGCGTCGCGTTGGGCGTCGATCGCCTATTGATGTGCCTGCTGGGTGAGACCCATATCGCCCGGGTCATCGATTTTCCATGGGGCCGCGCCTGAACCGGTCAGGCCACGGCGATCCGTGCGACCTCCTGGCGAATTCTCAGGAAGGTTTCCGGGGCGAGGGTGGGGGCGAAGTGCAGGGGATGATCGGGCAGCAGCAGGACCACGGATGAGCCCAGATTGAAACGCCCCATCTCTGCCCCGCGCTGCAGGCGAATATCCTGGTCCCCATAATCGGTGCGGCTGATGACGCGGCCGGAGGGCGGGGTGACCTCGCCTGCCCAAACGGTTTCGATGGAACCGACATTGATCGCGCCGATCAGGGCCATGGCCACGGGGCCGATCGTGGTGTCGAAAAAGGCGACGACGCGCTCGTTCCGGGCATGCAGGCGCGGGGTGTGGGCGACGATGCGCGGGGCCACTGAGAAGAGCCGTCCCGGAACGTGCAGCATCGTGGTCAGGCGACCCGAGACCGGCATATGCAGCCGGTGGTAGTCGCGCGGTGCCAGGTAGACGGTCAGGAACGATCCGCGTTCATAGGGCCGGGCCAGGTCCGCGAAGCCGCCAAGCAATTCGGTGACGGTGTAGGAATGCCCCTTGGCCTGAAAGATCTGGCCGTACTCGATCGGTCCGAAGGCACTCACCCTTGAGTCGGCAGGGCTGACGACGCTATTTTCGTCGCCTTCGAGCGGTCTTGCGTCTGCATGCAGTGCCCGGGTGAAAAGCGCATTGAAGCTGGGATAGCGCGCCGGGTCCGGTTCCGCCGCCTCGGTCATGTCCAGTTGATACTGCCTGATGAACCAGCGCAGCAGGACCTGGACCCGGGGCGATTCCCAGCGCGCAAGCCGGTGCGTGAGTCTGGAAATCCCGTGATGCGGCAGTAGCCGGAGCAGTTGCGCGAGAAGGGTGTCGAGGATGGCCATAGGGGTCGGGTCCGTGAACTGGGATTGCCGGGCGCAGCGCCCGTGTGGGCTGCCGGGCTCTGGGGTTTCGGTGAGCGTGGCGAGCGTGTTGTGTCGGGTGAGCAGCGGCCGGAATTCGATCAGTCAGGACTAAAGTGCACTGGCGAAGTCGAAATCCAGCTGTTCGCTGGGAGGTTGCACGAAGTACCCCTGTACCAGGTTGACTTCCATGCCGAACAGGATCGCGAGGGTCTCAGCGTCCTCGACCATCGGGACGATAACCTGTCCACCGGATTCATGGATCTTCTGCGCGAGCTCCTTGACGGATTCCTGGGCGGCATCATCATGAGCGAGTCTGCTGACGTAGGCACCGTCAAGCCTGATCAGGGCCGCGCCAACCTGTTTGAGGAGCGTGAACGGGTCAAGGCCGTTGCCGAAGTCCCCGACGCACAGACCGACCCCCATCTCCTTCAGCCCCCGGGCCGTTGCGATCGCGCTTTCCAGTTGGGTCAGCAATGTGGCCTCCTTGAACTCGACGACCACGTTCGCCGGCGGTACCTTCGATCGGTCGAGAAACTGCTGCAGCCACGCCACCACCTGCTCTCCTTCGAGAGATCCCTGGCTGAGCCTGACGAAGAAGGTCGTGCGCGGATCGCGCTGCAGTTCCTTGGAAAGCGACCCGACGGCGTGCTGAATGATCCAGCGATCCAGGGGCGCTGCAACCCCGCTGCGCTCTGCGGCCGGCAGAAAATCGCCGGGTTCGTAGGTTTCGCCCCCCTCCGACTCGAGCCGCACGAAGACATCGTATCGGGGCGAGTCCTCCCCCCGGAGGCTGACAATGGGCTGATAGACAAGCTTCAACCCGTTCTGCTTTACCGCGTCCTCGATGCGTGTCTTCCAGATCCTGTCCCCTTCGGCGTCGCCCTGTTGAATCCCCGGGGGGCCGCGAAAACGGAAACAACCACCGCCGCTGGCGCGGGCCTCGGCAAACGCCTGTTGGCACCGATCGAGGAGTTCCTGGGCAGACGACTCCGTATCGTCTGCGAGCACCACACCGCAGGAGAGGGAATCGGTGACGGCGACCTCGTCGTTTCCGGCGCGGATGGTCTGGCCCCGGGCCTGCTTCATCAAGACGTCGAGCAGTGCCTCGATCTCCGTGCGCTTCGCATCAGACAGAACGACCCCGCAGTGGCTCTTCTCCAGGCGGGCAATGGTCGCCGACTTCGGAAGGCCCTGTTTCAGCATTTCCTGAAGTGCATCGCCAAGGATGTCGAGCGTTTCTCTGGGTTGCCGGTCCTTGGTATCCAGTGCGCACACCAGCAGGCCGAGAGGTCGCTCGGAACGGGAGGTGTCCGCAAGCATTCTTTCGACCGTTTGCAGGAATTCCTTCTGTCGGCGGATGCCATCCATCGGCTGCGGAGTCGGTGGGGGGCTCGTCTGGGTCCCACTCCCTGCCCCTGCCCCTGCCGCTTCGCGAGGCTTCGCGGCCTGTTCCTTTGCTGCGCCGGGTTTCCCGGTGCCTGGCGGCGGGCTCTCCCGGGTCGGGTCGGAGAAGTGTCCCAGGCCGCGATCGGTGCCGAGCGATGCAGTCGCGGGGCCGCTCAGTTCCTGAAGAGCGGGATCCCCTCCTGAAAACGACAGGTGAACGACGGTACAGGGCTCTCCCCCGATGACTGCTCCGGTAAGGAGAAGATCGGCATCGAATGTCTGGCCGCGACGGGTACGCAGGGTCAGCGTCTCGCAGGTCTCCACGTTTTCGGGCTGATTCTGCCGGACGCGGAGGATGTGGCTCAGATCTTCGTGCTGATCGGGCACCACGAGATCCTGCAGGGTGAGCCGATCCAGGCTCTCGCTGAGGTCCATTTCGAAGCAGTCCCGCCAGGTGTCGTTCGCGTAGGTCGCCACCCCCTGGTGAAAACAGGCGATGGGATAACGGGAACTGTCCAGCATCAGCAGGTAGCGCCGGTCCGCTTCCTGCAGCAGCGTTCGGAGATGGTTGATCTCCCTGCCCTTGTTGAGGTACTCGACGGCCTTGAGCGTCATGGCCGCCGCCACCTCGTGATTCTGCGTGTCCACGACTGCGAAGGCCCCGCTTTCCACCGCGCTCAGGCGCAGTTCCTGCGCACGGTCGGTGAGCATCACGATCGGGGTCTGGCGACCCGCCCGATGCAGTGCCTCGGTGAGTTCTTCCAGGCCAAGATCCAACCCGGTGTCGATCAGGACGACTGCATCGAAGCGATGGCTCTGCAGCAGCCGCTCCAGGTCCCTTGCGTTGCCGGCCTGTTTCGGGCGCACTGCGTGACCGCGGTAACGGATACGGCCGATGACCTGCCCGGCAGGTTCCGGGTCTCGGGTCACAAACAGAACGCTAATCGAGTTGATCATCAATGCCCTCTTGCGGCCTTGCGCGCGGCGCCTGCGCGTTGATCGGCCGGCGGGGTTTCACCTAATGGCCCCGGCGCGTCCGCCAGCGGCCTTCGCGGCGTTGGTGCCACCGCAAAGCCGGATTATACGAAAGCCCACGGACCAAGTGCTCATCCCTGCGCGCATGGCAGCCTCTGCACTGCGGCTCCTGCAACCGGAATGTTGTAGAGTGCGGCAATCCGCGTGGGGATGCCAGCGTGAGCGTGAAACCCCGATGCCGCTGGTGTGTCCTGGTCAGTCCGCGCGGTTTCCGGCAACTTCGTTCCTGCAGGCTTCCTATGGATCCGGTCACAGATCTGCGCACGATCCGCGATTTCATTCGTTTCGGCGCCAGTCAGTTCCGAGCCGTCCGGCTGAGTTTCGGTCACGGGACCGATAACGCGATCGACGAAGCGGCCTGGCTGGTACTGCATGCCCTGGCCCTGCCCCTGGATCTTCCGGAAACCTGGTGGGACAGCTGTCTGGCACCCGCCGAGCGGCGCCGGGTCGAAGCGTCGCTGCGCATGCGGATTGCCACGCGTAAACCGGCTGCCTACATCACCCGCGAGGCCTGGTTCATGGGGCTGCCGTTTTACGTCGATGAGCGTGTCCTGATTCCGCGTTCGCCGATCGCAGAGCTGATCGAGGCAGGCTTCAGCCCATGGCTCGACCCCGATGCCATCGGCAGTGTGCTGGACCTCTGCACCGGCAGCGGCTGTATCGGGCTCGCAACGGCCACCGTGCTGCCCGAGGCCGAGATCTGGCTTGCCGACGTGTCGCCGGACGCGCTCGCGGTGGCGCGTCGCAACGTGCGGGAGCATGGTCTGGAAGAGCGCGTGACGCTGGCTGTCAGCGATGTCTTCGAGGGTCTCTCAGGCACGCCCGGGTTCGACCTGATCGTTTCCAACCCGCCGTACGTCGACGCCGGCGAGATGGCGGCCCTGGCGCCCGAGTACCGGCACGAACCTTCGCTGGGTCTTGCCGCGGGGGCGGACGGCCTGGACATCGTCAGGCGCATACTGGCCGGGGCGAAGACCCGGCTGAACGCGGGGGGCGTGCTGATCGTCGAGGTCGGCAACAGCCAGCCGGCGCTGGAGGCCGCCTTCCCGGAATTGCCGTTCACCTGGCTGGAGTTCGCCGGGGGCGGCGAGGGCGTCTTCCTGCTGGCACGGGACCAACTGCCTGGCTAAGGGGCATTCCACCGTTGCCGCGTCGGGGTTCAGCACTGTTCCCAGGGCAGGCCGTGAAAGCGCCAGCCCGCAGTCGTGGAACGGCGGTGCTCGCTGTCCAGCGGCCCTTCGAACCCCTCGTCCACCGAAAAGACGTTGTCGATCCCGTCCGCGATCAGGGCCTGTCCGGCAGCCAGTGACCGTTTCCCGCTGCGGCAGATCAGAAATACGGCGGGGGCGTCCTCGCCCTCGTCACCGATGCCGCCGAGGAGCAGTTTGCGGACCTGGGCAACGAAATGCGGGTTCTCGACCCAATCCGGTTCATCGATCCAGGGAATGTGCACCGCCCCGACGGGGTGACCCACGAACAGGTATTCCATGGTCGAACGGATGTCCACCAGGAGATCTCTTGGGCGTTTTTCGAGGCTTTCGAACGTCTGCTGCGGCGTGACTCTTCTCGGGAGTGGTGCGGTCATCGCGGTGCCTCGTTGGTGACCATCAATCGGCGTCGCCGATCAGGATGCACGGCCGGGGCGGGAAGAACAACCCGCTCCACCTGGCCCCTCATGCGGCGACGGTGCAGTCGCGTCCGCGCTGCTTGGCCTCATACATCGCCTGGTCCACGCGTTTGAGCAGGGTGGAGAGCGTCTCGCCATTGAGGTATTCCGTAACCCCGAGACTGATCGTCAGCCGGCCCGGGCCGGGGAAGTCCGCCTGCGCCACCCGGGTCCTCGTGGCCTCCGCGAGCTGCGTTGCGTGATTCAGCCCGGTCTCCGGCAGCAGGATCATGAACTCCTCACCACCCCACCGGGCCAGTACATCGGTACGGCGGATCTGCTGGCCCACCACTGCGGCCATTTCGCGAAGCACCGTGTCGCCGACGTCGTGCCCGTAAGTGTCGTTGACCTCCTTGAACCGGTCGATGTCGAACATGACCAGGGAGAACTCCGACCCATAGCGGCGCGCGCGCTCCGTTTCGAGGTTCAGGGCCTCCTCGAACTTCCAGCGGTTGTAGAGGCTGGTCAGCCTGTCATGGGAAGCCTGGCGTTCCAATTCCAGCTCCAGGCGCCTGCGCTCCGAGAGGTCCACTCCAAAGCCCACCAGGAAGACCTCGTTGGCGAGCTCGACCCGGTTGCCCGTGAAGTAATAGGGGATCGGCCAGCCGTTGCGCGACACGAGCCCCGCCTCGATATCGCCCGATCCCTCGCGCAGTGTTTTCCTGATCGCTGCGGCAACCCGGTGCCGGTCGGCCGGGTCGACGCATTCGATGGCCCTGTGTCCGCCGATGCCGTCCGCCGGTATCCCGATGACCGTCTCGAGATTCCGGTTCCAGCGGATCGGCCGTCCCCCCTCGTCGAGGAGGAAGAAGATCGCGGGCAGCCCCTCGAGTACCGTCTCCCCGAGATCACGTTCGTAACGAAGCTGGTCTTCCAGGGCTCGGCGTTCGGTCACGTCCTGGACGGTGCCCCGCATGCGCAGCGGCTTTCCCGCGGCGTCGCGCACGACGCGGCCCCGTTCATGCACCGTGCGCTGGCTGCCATCCGCGCGAAGGATCCGGTGTTCCAGGTCGTAGTCACCAGGACCGTTCAGTGCATGATCGATCGCAGCGGTCACCCGTTCCCGGTCCGCCGGATGAACGAAACACAGAAAGTCGCTGTAATTCGGGCTGAAATTGGCGGGCTGCACCCCGAAGATGCGATAGACCTCATCCGACCAGGCGATCGTCCCGCTGGCGATGTCCCAGGCCCAGTTACCGAGTTGCGCGATCTCCTGCGCGGCAGCCAGTTCGGACTCGCTGCGGCGCAGCGCCCGTTCAGCCCTCTGCCTGTCCGTGATGTCGCGGATCACCGCCTGCAGGATCGGACCCTCGGGAAGATCGACCCGGCTGAGCATGACCTCGCTCGGGAAGGTGCGTCCGTCCAGCGCCCGGCAAAGCCATTCATAGGCCACCGACCCCTGTGACAGCGCCTGTTTCGTGTAGCCATCCGCGGCCTCCCGCGAGGTTCTCCCATCGGGCTGGAATACCGGCGAGCAGCTACCGGGATGCCGGCCGACCAGATCGGCTGGCGCGCTGGCGCCAAACAGGGCGACGCTGGAAGGGTTGCAGTGCACGATGACGCGCTGGTCGTGGAGCACGATCGCATCGCGGGCGGCCTCGAACACGGCCTTGTACTGGGCCAGCGTGCGTTCCCGGAAGAGGCGCTCGGTGATGTCTTCGATGGCCACGACTGCGCCACAGACCTCGCCCTCGCCGTCCCTTAGTGGTGCCGCGTGTACCTGTGCGAAGAAGGGGCTGCCGTCGACACGTCGAAAGGTGTCCGTGCCGCTCTCGAGTGGTTCACCGGTGGACATGACGCGATAGATCGGGCAGTCCGACTTGCCGTAATGGATCCCGAGATCGTTGGCATGGCTGGTCAGCGAGTGGCTCTCCTTGCCCAGGACGGCGTCTGGTGTGGCGAAGCCGAACAGTCGTATGGCGGCCTGGTTCAGGAAGGTGAACCTGCCTGCGCGGTCGATGCCGAACACGCCCGTGGCGAGGTTGTCGAGAAGCATCCGCGACAGGTCGTGGTCTGGGAGAGTGGCTGGCGAGAACCCTTCATGTTGCCCGGTGACGGACATGACGCCTCCTTCCTGCCCTTGAAGACGGCGTCTCTCCGGGGCGCGATCTGCTGGCTTTCATCATACGCCGTTCGTCAGTGAAAACGACCGCGCCGGGCTTCCGCGGGTTCCATAGGGTGTTTTTCAGCATGGAAATGAAGACGGGCGCGAGCACCCATCAGGACGACAAGCCATGGCGCACGGCAGAACAGTCGGAAGAGGGCAGTCTGGACAATACCCACCGCAGGCAGGCTCGGGCTACACTACGCCGATGTCGGGAAACAGCTTCGGAAAGTCATTCGTCGTCACCACTTTCGGTGAGAGCCATGGCCAGGCGCTGGGAGCCATTGTCGATGGCTGCCCTCCGGGTCTTCCTTTGTGCGAGGAGGATCTGCAGGGCGACCTTGATCGGCGCCGCCCCGGGCAGTCGCGCCACACCACCCAGCGCCGCGAGCCAGACCAGGTGCGCATCCTGTCCGGCGTGTTCGAGGGCCTGACCACGGGCGCTCCGATCGGGCTGCTGATCGAGAATGTCGACCAGCGGTCCAAGGATTACGGTGATATCAAGGACCGCTTCCGTCCTGGCCACGCCGACTACACCTACCACCAGAAATACGGGTTTCGGGATTACCGCGGCGGCGGCCGCAGTTCCGCACGCGAGACCGCGCTGCGGGTGGCGGCCGGCGGTGTCGCGAAGCGTTACCTGGCGCACCGGTACGGTGTCGAGATCCGGGGCTGGCTGTCGCAACTCGGACCCATCCGGGTGGAGTACCGGGATGCGGCCGCCGTGGACCAGAACCCCTTCTTTGCCCCGGATCCCGACCGGGTGCCGGAACTCGAGGTCTTCATGGACCGGCTGCGCAAGTCTGGCGATTCGGTCGGGGCGCGTATCGAAGTCGAGGCCCGCGGCGTACCTCCGGGTTGGGGTGAACCGATCTTCGACCGTCTCGACGCCGACATCGCACACGCAATGATGAGCATCAACGCGGTCAAGGGCGTGGAGATCGGGGACGGCTTTGCCGTGGTCGATCAGCGTGGCACCGAGCATCGGGACGAGATGTCTCCGGAGGGTTTTCTGAGCAATCACTCCGGTGGCGTGTTGGGCGGTATCTCATCGGGACAGACGATCCGCGTCAGCATGGCCCTGAAGCCCACCTCCAGTATCCGCTTGCCGGGCCGCACCGTGAACACGGCGGGCGATCCGGTCGAGGTGGTGACCAAGGGGCGCCACGATCCCTGCGTCGGGATTCGTGCCACGCCGATCGCCGAGGCCATGCTGGCGCTGGTCCTGATGGATCATGCGCTGCGCAACAGGGCCCAGAATGCCGATGTCAGTACCGGGCTGGCCCCTTTCACCGAAATTACGGGTTCAGATCCGCGCAGCAGCGGCGGTTCCTGATCCATCGGCGATTCCCCAGCCGGGTTTTCCGCGAGCCATGCTCCGGAGCGGATAGCCGTCGATTGAAGGCGGCAGGTGCTGCGGCGCTTCCCCCCGGGAACAGCACTCCTGCCGTGGATCGGTTTGCCCGTAGCAGCGCGTCTTTCGCGCCGCGAGCCTCGGCTCCCATTCACACAGCAGCAAGACCCTGAGCCCGTGAACCAGCACGTTCGCCTCTCGAGCTTCTATTTCTTTTACTTCGCCAGTATCGGCGCGTTCATGCCCTACTGGGGGCCGTATCTTTCCGCTCTGGGCTTCAGCGGTGCCCAGATCGGCCAGCTGATGGCGATCATCCTGGCGACCAAGATCATCGCCCCCAACGTCTGGGGCTGGCTCGCCGATCGCACCGGGGTGCGCATGCCCATCATCCGCTGGGGTGCGCTCGCGGCGCTGCTGACCTTCGGGGGGGTGCTCCTCCACTCCGGCTACTGGTGGCTGGCGGCGGTGATGGCCGTCTTCAGTTTTTTCTGGAACGCGATCCTGCCGCAGTTCGAGGCCACGACCCTGCGTGCGCTGGGGCGCGACAGCCACCGGTACGCCCTGGTCCGGCTCTGGGGTTCGATCGGCTTCATCGTCGCCGTCGCCGGCCTGGGTTGGCTGCTCGACAAACTGGCGCTCAGCTGGCTGCCCTGGATCGTGCTTGGCATCCTTCTGGTGCTGTACCTCGTCACCCTGCGCGTTCGCGAGCCGCCCGATGGACAGCATTCCGGCGACGGCCTGATCCCGTTGTTCTCGGTGCTGCGCCGGCCGGAGGTGATCGCGCTGCTCGCGGCCTGTTTCTTCATGCAGGCGAGTCACGGTCCCTACTATGCCTTCTTCACCCTGTACGTGGAGGGGCAGGGGTTCAGCCGGGCCGTCGCCGGGCAGCTCTGGGCCCTGGGCGTCGCGGCGGAGGTCGTGCTGTTCCTGGTGATGCCTCGGCTGATCCTGCGCTTCGGGGCCTGGCCGCTGGTCACGCTGGCACTGTTTCTGACCACCGTGCGCTGGTGGCTGCTGGCCGCGATTCCGGAGAGCCTCTCGGCGCTGATCTTCATCCAGCTGCTGCACGCTGCCAGCTACGGCGTCTACCACGCGGCGGCGATCTCGCTCATCCACTTGCATTTTCCCGGCAGGCTGCAGGGACGCGGCCAGGCGCTCTACTCCTCGCTGAGTTTCGGGCTGGGCGGCGCGACCGGCGCGCTCGCAAGCGGGTATCTCTGGGACGGCGTGAGTCCGGCTTCGGTCTACGTCCTTGCGGCGGTGCTGGCGGGCTTGGGCGTACTCGTCTCGGTGTTCGGCATGCTGCGAAACCGAATCGGGTGAATGTCTGGTCAGGCTCGGGGCCTCTATCGGCGCTTCCGGGCGGCTCCCTGTGAAGTGCGGGAGCTTGCTCCCGCTATCGAATGCCCGAAATCCTCGATTGCCCGAAAGCGGCGGCAAGCCGCCGCACTCCAGATGCGCCGGGGCGTAACCGGCCCGGTCGTCAGTACCCTGCTCGGGCTCCCCGGGTTGTGTGTTGCCACTGGAATGTGGTGTGAACGATTGCCGGTCCGGGCACCATTTGCCCCGGTTTCCCGGTACCCTTGCGCCAAGATCCAACGACGTTTCGGACAGGGAGATTCTTGAGATGACGCGAATCGCGATCGCGGGTGTTGGCGGACGCATGGGCCGGGCCCTGGTGCAGGCGGTGGCGGAGCACCCGGAGGCGCGCCTGGGCGCTGTCAGCGAGCGGGACGGCAGTGTCCTGGTGGGCCGGCCGCTGGATGGCCAGGATCCGGAGGTGCGGGTGGTTTCCGATCTCGCTTCCGCCAGTGCCGATTTCGACGTGTTGATCGACTTCACGCGTCCGGAGGCCACTGTTGCCCACGCGGCGCTGTGCCGTGCGCAGGGCAAGCGCCTGGTGGTCGGCACCACGGGACTCTCGACCGCGCAGGAGGAGGAATTACGCGCCGCGGCGGAGACGATTCCGGTGGTGTATGCGCCGAACATGAGTGTCGGGGTGAACCTGACCTTCAAGCTGGTCGAGCTGGCGGCGCGGGTTCTCGGCGACTCGGTGGACATCGAGATCATCGAAGCCCATCACCGGCACAAGGTCGATGCTCCCTCGGGTACCGCTCTGCGCCTGGGGAGGGTGGTCGCGGACACCCTCGGCCGCAACCTGGAAACGGATGCGGTCTACGGCCGCGAGGGCCAAACCGGGGTGCGTCAGCGCCGCACCATCGGTTTTTCGACCATCCGCGCGGGCGACATCGTCGGCGAACACACGACCCTCTTCGCCGCCGACGGCGAGCGCGTGGAGGTCACCCATCGTGCCACCAGCCGGATGACCTTCGCCGCCGGTGCCGTGCGTGCCGCGGTGTGGCTCGGCGACCAAAGACCCGGCCTTTACGACATGCAGGACGTCCTGGGCCTGCGCTGATCCGGTTGGACCGCGTTTCGGCGCTCGCGTACACTGAGCCCCATCCCGTTTGCCAACGTGCTCGCCACTGTCCGCAGTGGTGGGTCGCGCGCAAGCCAACAGTCCGGAGGTGCCCGTGTCTGTGCCCGCTGTGCTCGTTCTCGAAGACGGAACCGTGTTTCATGGCCAGTCCGTGGGGGCGGTCGGGGAGACCGTCGGGGAGGTGGTCTTCAACACCGCCATGACCGGTTACCAGGAGATTCTGACCGACCCCTCCTATGCCCGGCAGATGGTCACCCTGACCTACCCGCATATCGGCAACGTCGGCGCGACCCCCGAGGACGACGAATCGGCACGGGTGCACGCTGCCGGCCTGATCGTCCGCGACGTGCCGCCGCTGGTCAGCAACTGGCGCAGCCGCGAGTCGCTGCCCGATTTCCTGATGCGTCACGGGGTGGTGGCGATCTCCGGCATCGACACCCGCAAGCTGACCCGCATCCTGCGGGAAAAGGGTGCGCAGAACGGCTGCATGCAGGGGGGCGAGATCGATGTCGAGCGCGCCCTGGAGCAGGCGCGCGCCTTTCCCGGCATCAAGGGCATGGATCTGGCCCGCGAGGTCACCACCAGGAACAGCTACGAGTGGCTGGATGGCACCTGGAACCTCGAGGGACCGGTGCACCGGTTGAGCCCGACCGAGGCCGAGTTTCACGTCGTCGCCTATGATTTCGGCATGAAGCAAAACATCCTGCGCATGCTTGTCGATCGCGGCTGCCGGGTGACCGTCGTGCCGGCCCACACATCGGCGCAGGACGCCCTGGACATGCAGCCGGACGGGATCTTCCTTTCCAACGGACCCGGCGATCCGGAGCCCTGCGATTACGCGGTGGCCACCATCCGCCGCTTCTGCACGGAGCAGACACCGCTGTTCGGCATCTGCCTGGGGCACCAGTTGCTCGGGCTGGCCAGCGGCGCACGGACGGTGAAGATGAAGTTCGGCCATCACGGAGCCAACCATCCGATCCAGGACCTGCGCAGCAACAAGGTGATGATCTCCAGCCAGAATCACGGGTTCGCGGTCGACGAGCAGAACCTGCCGGACTGCCTGGAGGCCACCCACCGCTCACTGTTCGACGGCACCCTGCAGGGCGTTGCCCGTAAAGACTGCCCGGCATTCAGCTTCCAGGGCCACCCGGAAGCCAGCCCGGGTCCGCATGACGTCGCCCCCGCCTTTGATGATTTCATCGCCGCGATGCGCGCCGCGCGCCGCTAGCTTCTTCCCCAAGCCGCACTCGAATCCGACTCCGGAGCTGCCTTGCCATGCCCAAGCGTACCGACATCCAGAGCGTCCTGATCATCGGCGCCGGGCCGATCGTGATCGGCCAGGCCTGCGAGTTCGACTACTCCGGCGCCCAGGCCTGCAAGGCCCTGCGCGAGGAGGGATTCCGGGTGATCCTGGTCAATTCCAATCCGGCGACCATCATGACCGACCCGGAGACGGCCGATGCGGTGTACATCGAGCCGGTCGACTGGCGCGTGGTTGCCAGGATCATCGAAAAGGAGCGTCCGGACGCGCTGCTGCCGACCATGGGCGGACAGACCGCATTGAACTGCGCACTGGACCTGGCCAACCAGGGCGTACTCAAGGAATTCGGCGTCGAGATGATCGGCGCCAACGAGGATGCGATCGACATGGCCGAGGACCGCGAGCGGTTCCGTGAGGCCATGAGCGAGATCGGGCTGGCCACGCCCAGGGCCTTCATCGCCCATACCTGGGAGGACGCGCAGCGGGTGCAGCCGGAGATCGGCTTCCCGGTGATCATCCGGCCGTCGTTCACCCTGGGCGGCTCGGGCGGGGGCATTGCATACAACCGCGAGGAATTCGAGGAAATCGTTAAGGGCGGCCTGGATCTGTCGCCGACCAGCGAGGTGCTGCTGGAGGAGTCGGCTCTGGGCTGGAAGGAGTTCGAGATGGAGGTGGTCCGCGACAAGGCGGACAACTGCATCATCGTCTGCTCCATCGAAAATCTCGATCCGATGGGCGTGCACACCGGCGACTCGATCACCGTGGCCCCGGCGCAGACCCTGACCGACAAGGAATACCAGATCATGCGCGACGCCTCGCTGGCGGTGCTGCGCAAGATCGGCGTCGAGACCGGCGGGTCCAACGTGCAGTTCGCGGTGAATCCGGATGACGGTCGGCTGATCGTGATCGAGATGAACCCCCGCGTATCGCGTTCCTCGGCGCTGGCCTCCAAGGCCACCGGGTTCCCGATTGCCAAGATCGCCGCGAAGCTCGCCGTGGGCTACACGCTGGACGAACTGCGCAACGACATCACCGGTGGGCTGACCCCGGCCTCGTTCGAGCCCTCGATCGACTACGTGGTGACCAAGATCCCGCGTTTCACCTTCGAGAAGTTCCCGCAGGCACAGGCCCGGCTGACGACGCAGATGAAATCGGTCGGCGAGGTGATGGCGATCGGGCGCACGTTTCAGGAGTCCCTGCAGAAGGCGTTGCGCGGGCTGGAGATCGGGGTCGACGGCCTGGACGAGAAAGTGGACGCCAAGGCCGAGGACGTGGTGGAGCAGTTGCGCATCCTGCTTGCGAACCCCGGGCCGGAGCGGATCTTCAACGTTGCCGACGGCTTTCGCGCGGGTTTCAGCATCGAGGAGATCTTCGGGCTGACCGCGATCGATCGCTGGTTCCTGGCCCAGATCCACCAACTGATCGAGATCGAGAAAACCACCCGGGACCGCTTCCTGAACGACTTGCGCCCCGACGAGATGTTCGAACTGAAGCGCCGCGGATTCTCCGATCGGCGCCTGGCCCGGCTGCTCAACGAAACCGAAAAGGCGGTGCGCAAGCAACGGCATGCGCTGGGCGTGCGCCCGGTGTACAAGCGCGTCGACACCTGCGCGGCCGAGTTTGCGACGACGACGGCCTACATGTACTCCACCTACGAGGAGGAGAACGAGGCCGAGCCCACCGACCGCGAGAAGATCATGGTTCTGGGCGGCGGACCCAACCGGATCGGCCAGGGGATCGAGTTCGACTACTGCTGTGTCCATGCCGCGCTGGCGATGCGTGAGGACGGTTACGAGACCATCATGGTCAACTGCAATCCGGAGACGGTCTCCACCGATTACGACACCTCCGACCGGCTCTATTTCGAGCCGTTGACCCTGGAGGATGTGCTTGAAGTCGTCGCCGCGGAGAACCCCAAGGGCGTGATCGTGCAGTACGGTGGCCAGACGCCGCTGAAGCTTGCGCGCGACCTCGAGGCTGCGGGCGTGCCGATCATCGGTACGTCGCCGGATTCCATCGACCTCGCGGAGGACCGGGAGCGCTTCCAGCACCTGCTGCAGAAGCTGGATCTCCGTCAGCCCCCGAACCGAACCGCCCGCAGCGAGGACGAAGCCGAAAAGCTGGCGGCCGAGATCGGCTATCCGCTGGTCGTGCGACCCTCCTACGTGCTCGGCGGACGTGCGATGGAGATCGTGCGCGACGAAGAGGACCTGCGGCGCTACATGCGCGATGCGGTCTCGGTCTCCAACGACGCTCCGGTGCTCCTGGACCGGTTTCTGGACGATGCGATCGAGGTCGATGTCGACGCGATCTGCGACGGTGAGGACGTGTTCATTGGCGGCATCATGGAGCACATCGAGCAGGCCGGGGTCCACTCCGGCGACTCGGCCTGCTCGCTGCCGCCGTTCTCGCTGTCCGATCGGCTCCAGGACGAGATGGCCGAGCAGGTGCGCCGGATGGCGCTGGGCTTGAAGGTCATCGGCCTGATGAACACCCAGTTCGCGATCAAGGGCGAGGACATCTACGTCCTGGAGGTCAACCCGCGCGCCTCGCGCACGGTGCCTTTCGTGTCCAAGGTGGTCGGCCTGCCCCTGGCGAAGATCGGTGCGCGCTGCATGGCGGGCACCAGCCTGAAGGCGCAGGCGTTGCGGGAACCGGTGCGGCCGGCCTTTTACGCGGTGAAGGAGGCGGTCTTTCCGTTCGCGAAGTTCCCCGGGGTCGATCCGATCCTGGGGCCGGAAATGAAGTCCACGGGCGAGGTGATGGGTGTCGGCCGAAGTTTCGCCGAGGCCTTCGCCAAGAGCCAGCTGGGAGCCGGTGTGCGGCTGCCGGCGCGTGGCAAGGCCTTCGTGTCGGTGCGCGAGATCGACAAGCGCACGACCCTGGCCAAGGTCGGCCGGCGCCTGGTCGAACTGGGCTTTGAAGTGCTGGCGACACGGGGCACTGCGGCCTTCCTGCAGGAGGAGGGCGTCGAGGTCACGGTGGTGAACAAGGTCACCGAGGGCCGGCCGCATATCGTCGACATGATCAAGAACGACGAGATCAGTTTCATCGTGAACACGGTGGAGGGCAAGCAGGCGACCGCGGATTCCTTCACCATCCGCCGCGAGGCGCTGATGCACAAGGTCAGCTACACGACGACCATTGCCGGCGCCCTGGCCACCGTGCAGGCACTGGACCACCTGGAGTTCGAGAACGTGTTCTGCCTGCAGGACCTGCATGCCGAGGGCCTGCAGGGCCGGAGTGAGTCATGAGCAAGACCCCACTGACCGTCGCCGGTGCCGAGAAGCTGAAAGAGGAATTGCGCCGGCTGAAGACCGAGGATCGTCCGCGGGTGGTGAGCGCCATCGCCGAGGCACGCGCCCACGGCGATCTGAAGGAGAACGCCGAGTACCACGCCGCGCGCGAGCAGCAGAGCTTTATCGAGGGCCGGATCCGGGAGATCGAGGGAAAGCTCGCGAACGCCCAGGTGATCGACGTCGCCACCCTGCCCAAGAGCGGCAAGGTCGTCTTCGGCGTGACGGTGAAGCTCGAGGCCACGGAGGATGGCAACGCCGTGACCTACCGCATCGTCGGCGATGACGAGGCCGACATCAAGCAGGGCATGATTTCAGTGAGTTCGCCGATCGCCCGGGCCCTGATCGGCAAGGAACAGGGCGATCTGGTGACCGTGCAGGCCCCCGGCGGCGCACGTGAGTACGAGATTCTTGAAGTGCTCTACGTCAACTGAGTGACGGGATTCCGGCCAGGGAGATCACATCAGGGAGGTCACACCAGGGAGATCAGGGGTTTTTCGGCATTGCGCCGAAAAACGGTGGCGACGAATCCGATGCGCTGGATCAGTGCCGCGCCGGTTCGTTCGCAGAGGGCATTGACCATGGCATTGCGGTCCTCGCGATCGCCGATCTTCACCTTGATCTTGACCAGTTCGTGATGTTCCAGCGCCTGGTCCAGCTCGGCGAGCACGGCATCCGTCAGGCCGTTGCGGCCGATGGTCACGATGGGTTTGCGCGGGTGCGCCAGGCTGCGAAGCAGCTTGCGCTGCGGCTCGGTCAGGTCCACGTACGAGATACCGGTGTTTCTGAGGGTCGACAGTGTAGCATGGCGCCTTTGCTGGTCCGAAGGGGAGGGGATGGCGAAACGCAGCAAGTCCAGCCAACGCTGGCTCAGGGAGCACTTCGACGATCCATTCGTCGTGCGTGCCCAGCAGGAAGGCTATCGCGCCCGCGCGGTGTACAAGCTTGCGGAGATCGACCGGCGCGACCATCTGCTGGGGCCGGGCATGCGGGTGGTTGACCTGGGAGCTGCCCCGGGGGGGTGGAGCCAGTACGCCATGGAGCGCGTGGGCCGGTCGGGCCGTGTGGTGGCCTCGGACATCCTGCCCATGGACCCGATACCGGGCGTCGACATCGTGACCGGGGACTTTCGCGAGGAGCCGGTCCTGAATGCGATCCTGGCCCAGCTGGGCGGCGAACCGGCAGACCTTGTACTGTCGGATATCGCCCCCAACCTGTCGGGGACGGACGCGGTCGACCAGCCGCGGGCCATCTACCTCTGTGAACTGGCGCTGGATCTTTCGGTCAGGGTTTTGAAACCGAACGGGGCTTTTCTCGTCAAACTGTTTCAGGGGCAGGGTTCGGATGAATTCCTGCGCGAGATGCGGAAGCGGTTCAGCCGTGTGGTGGTGCGCAAGCCTGAGGCTTCGCGGCCTCGGTCACGGGAAGTGTACGTATTGGCGCGAGGGCTCCGGGATGTGTAACGTTCTCTCTAGCGAACTAAGCGATTTCGAGGTGGCATTTTGAATGGCCTGGTAAAAAATCTGGTGATCTGGGCGGTGATCGCGGTCGTGCTCATGTCCGTGTTCAACAACTTCAGCCCCGAGCCGCAGCAGGAAGCGCGCAGCATGACCTACTCGTCGTTTATCAGCGACGTGAAGGCGGGTCGGGTGCAGAGCGTGACCATCGAGGGCACCACGATCCGTGGCACGACCATCGAAGGACGCTCGTTCCGCACCGAGAGCCCCAATGATCCGGGCTTGATCGGTGACCTGCTTGCGAACAACGTGGAGATCCGTGCCCAGGAGCCCCAGCGGCGCTCGCTGCTGATGGATATCCTGATCAGCTGGTTCCCGATGCTGCTGCTCATCGGTGTCTGGATCTACTTCATGCGCCAGATGCAGGGCGGTGGGGCCGGCGGCCGCGGTGCGATGTCGTTTGGCAAGAGCAAAGCCAAGATGATGTCCGAGGACCAGGTCAAGGTGACCTTCGCGGATGTCGCCGGCTGCGACGAGGCCAAGGACGAGGTCTCCGAACTCGTGGACTTCCTCCGGGATCCGTCGAAGTTCCAGAAGCTCGGCGGAAAGATCCCGCGGGGGGTGCTGATGGTCGGCTCTCCCGGAACCGGCAAGACCCTGCTGGCCAAGGCCATCGCGGGTGAGGCCAAGGTGCCGTTCTTCACCATTTCCGGTTCCGACTTTGTCGAGATGTTCGTCGGGGTCGGCGCGTCGCGGGTTCGGGACATGTTCGAGACCGCGAAGAAGCACGCGCCCTGCATCATCTTCATCGACGAGATCGATGCGGTCGGCCGTCACCGGGGTGCCGGTCTGGGCGGCGGGCACGACGAGCGCGAACAGACGCTGAACCAGCTGCTGGTCGAGATGGACGGTTTCGAGGGCAACGAGGGCGTGATCGTCATCGCGGCCACCAACCGGCCCGACGTACTCGATCCTGCGCTGCTGCGTCCTGGCCGCTTCGACCGCCAGGTGGTGGTGCCGGCCCCGGACGTTCGTGGGCGCGAGCAGATCCTCAAGGTGCACATGCGCAAGGTCCCGCTGTCCGATGACGTGCGGCCGAGCCTGATCGCGCGCGGAACGCCGGGCTTCTCCGGCGCGG
>Ga0209498_1000446_pt1 | contig 25103 bp, 23 predicted proteins | sample WalLakDeSediment_FD_184131 | JGI IMG/M metagenome (GOLD analysis project Ga0209498, IMG submission 184131) | Lake sediment microbial communities from Walker lake, Nevada to study Microbial Dark Matter (Phase II) - Walker Lake 11/02/13 Deep... | ecosystem: Environmental > Aquatic > Freshwater >...
TTTTGCGTGAAGTCACGGAACAAAAACATCTCGAAGAACAACTTCGTCATGCTCAGAAACTTGAAGCAGTAGGGAGGTTGGCCGGGAGCGTCGCTCATGATTTCAATAATATTTTGACCGCAATAAACGGTTATGCGGAATTGGTCGCTGCAAAAGTTACGGATGAACATCTTAGTAAAAATATCGGGGAAATTATTAAGGCGTCCGGCCGTGCTACAAAATTAGTACAGCAACTTCTTGCCTTTTCCCGCAGACAGGTGATTAAACCTGTTTCGGTCAACCTCAATTCCATTGTTATTGCGATGGACTCATTACTGCATCGGGTTATTGGAGAAAATATAAAATTAGAAACTCACTTTGACGATAATCTTGGTACAACGGAAATCGATCCGGCGCTCGCCGAACAGGTCATCATGAATTTAGTCGTCAATGCAAGAGATGCAATGCCCTCCGGCGGTAAACTGACTATCGAGACCTTCTGTACTGAGCTTAATGAAGAGTATTGTGATATACATCCGCCCGTCCAACCCGGTGACTATGTGGTCCTGACCGTCAGCGATACGGGCGTCGGTATCAGTGAGGATATCAGAGACAGAATTTATGAACCATTCTTCACGACAAAGGCTGTGGGAAAAGGAACCGGACTCGGTTTATCGACTGTATATGGAATCGTGAAACAAAGCGGCGGTCATATATGGTGTTACAGTGAGGTCGGTAGAGGAACAACGTTCAAAATATACCTTCCGCGTGTTGAAAAAGAAATTCCTGAAGTGCCGGCTTGCGAAGTCGCAGCGACTGACGAAGTGCCGAAGGCGAAGAATGAAACTGTTCTCATCGCAGAGGATGAGGAGTCCGTACGGCGTTTTTGCAGTAGTGTGCTTTCTGATCTTGGCTATAATGTTCTGCAGGCAAAAGACGGAACGGAGGCGTTGATGCTTTCGCAGAAATACACAGATAAAAAGATTGATCTGCTTGTTACGGATATCATGATGCCCGGTTTGAACGGGAAAGAATTGGCAGAAAGATTATCTAAAATGCGGGATTCAATGAAAGTTATTTATATCTCCGGGTATACCAACAATACGACAGATAATCAGGAGCTTCTCAATCTTCGATCTTCATTTATCCAAAAACCGTTTTCATCCAAGACACTCGGAATCCGCGTGCGTGAATTGCTGGATAAACAAGCCGAACAGTCCTGCATACTTTCTTAGAAAACCAGATCAAACATATCCCTTACACCGATCGTTTCTATTGCGTAAAATGGTTCTCCGTACTGAACACCGATCCGGTTGCCGTAATAGCGTATACGGGTTTCCATAAATTGCATAAAATCGGGCTTGCTGAGAATCGTCTCGGGATCCCGGCTCTCCGGGTTATGAAATTGAGATTTATACGCCCTTATAGCTTCCATACGAACATCGTAAACATCGGAAATATCTACTACGAACGTGGGTTCGAATTCGTATTTCTGCATATAGTGATAGCAAATTTTCGGTCGAAAGGCTTCGAGCACGGTGCCGTCTTCCTCCTCGGTGACGATCTTTATCAATCCCGAATAAAACCAAGCATCCCGTGCGAGACGATGCGTTCGTTCATGGTCCGGGTGACGCTCTAACCAGTGGGGGATCAGTAATACGTCGGGACGGTACTTCCTGATAACACGGATTAGGCGGATTTTATTTATATGACCTGTCGTGAATTTACCGTCATAGAATTTTAAATTTTCCCGCACCGTTAGTCCTAATATTTGTGCAGCTTCATCGGCTTCCTGCAATCGAAGCTCCGGCGTACCGCGTGTACCCATTTCGCCCTGTGTGAGATCCACTACCCCGACTTTTCTTCCCTGTTTCGAGAGTTTGGCTAATGTGCCGCCACAGGATAGTTCTATGTCATCGGGATGTGCGGCGATTGCAAGTACATCTAATTTTGGGTATTTCATACTTTCCGTGTGTTGTTGATTAAATCCAATTTTTCCGTTTAAAATAAAGAAGCATACCTCCGGCACTTAACAGCATGAGGAGCATAACCGCCGGATAGCCATATTGCCATGTGAGTTCAGGCATAAATTCAAAATTCATTCCATAGATACCTACTATAAACGTCAGCGGTATGAATATAGTTGCAATAATCGTCAGAAGCTTAATTACCTCATTGGTTTTGTTGCTCATCCTAGACAGGTAAACATCAAGCATACCTGTAAGTATATCGCGCATCGATTCAATCGTATCGATTGCATGGATGATGTGATCGTACAGGTCGCGTAGATATATCACTGTATGCTGATGAATTATGGGTGATTCTCTGCGCTCTAATGTAGCGACAAGTTCCCTCACCGGCCATATATTTTTTCGTAAGAAAACCATTTCACGCTTTATGAAATTTATATTGTGCAGAACTTCTACTGAAGGATTTTTCAGTAATGATTTTTCAATATCGTCAATTCGCGATCCCAGTTTTTCAAGTGTAATGAAATAGTTATCGATGACTACGTCTATTAACGCATAAGCCAGGTAATCGGTACCCATCTTTCTGATTCGTCCTTTACCCGATTGTATGCGTTCGCGTATTGGATCAAAAAACCCCTTTTCATTTTCGTGGAACGAAATCAAGAGATCCTTGCCGATAACAAGCGCAATTTGATCTGATCTGATTTCATGTGTTCCTTTGTCAAAATCGAGTGTTTTTAAAACGATAAATAGGTAGTCGGTGTAATCTTCTACCTTTGGCCTTTGTTCGGTATTAAGAATATCTTCAAGGAGGAGAGAGTGAAGTAAATATTGTTTCCCGATATTGTCGATTATCTCAACATCATGGATGCCGCTTACCTGTATCCAGGTTATTTTTTTATCTTCCGGGTAAGGAATATTCTTTATCGGAACTGATTTTTGTTCGATAACTTCAGAATTATTATACTGGTGGAAGGATATATCTACAGTTGGTGCCTTTTGCTCTCCTACGTGAATGAGTGTTCCCGGCGAAAGGCCCGGTTGTTTTCGTTGTCGTCTGATCAGTTTTCTCATGGTGCTCCGCGATTTTCCACTTTTCTACCAAAGAAATATACTATGCCAAAAGCCAGGGTGATCCCAAAAAATAACGATATCCACGGTGATACACCGTATGCCGTGGGAATGTCGCCGATAAGCATACCGATGAACGCAACCACCAGTGCATACGGCAACTGTGTCCTCACGTGGTCGATATGATCGCAGGCAGATGCCATTGAACTGAGGATTGTAGTATCGGAAATAGGCGAACAGTGATCGCCGAATACCGCTCCGGCAAGCACGCTACTGACGGTTCCATATAAAATGGTGGTTTTTTGGGCGACTTCGAGACCAGCATCGACACCGAGGGTGTATCCGAGCGGAATGACGATCGGCATAAGAATTGCCATTGTACCCCAGCTTGTTCCGGTTGCAAACGCAACTAATGCCGCGATAATAAAAGTTAACACCGGTATCCATCGGGGATCAAGAACTTCGCGGAGAACCTGTACCAGATAGTCGGCGGTATTGAGTTCTTCGGTTACCATACCTATCGACCATGCGAGTATAAGAATGACCACGGCAAGAAGCATCGATTTCAATCCATGGAACCATGCGTCGAGTGCTTCTTTTAATTTCATAATTCGCTGACTTACTGTCATAATAATACCGACGAGACAACCGGAGAATGACGCCCAAATCAATGCCGCGTATGAATCTGAGTTACCGATAATATCCCCCAGTTTGTAGGTAATCTCGCCCGCTTCCCGGAGATTTTGTACGCCGGTATAATATAATCCGAAACATGCGACCACGAGCACGGTTACTACCGGAATGATACCGTTATACCATCTGGCAGGTTTGTCCATATCAAGAATTTCCGAATCGGTAAGATCCTTGGATATCTCTGCGCCGTCACGAATTAATTTCCCCTCATAGCGTGATCTTCGTTCGGCATGAAGCATCGGACCGAAATCGCGACCCGTGAGTGTAATAAAGAGTGCAAAAAAGAGTGCAATAATGGAATAAAAGAAATATGGGATCGAGTGCAGGAAAACCGAGTATGCATCTTCAGCCCAGGGAATTTGTACTATACCACGCTCGATAAGTCCGACCTGGTAACCGATCCATGTGGAAATAAAAAATGTACTTGCCACAGCCGCAGCACCGGTGTCGACCAGATAGGATAATTTCTCCCTTGATATTTTAAGTTTATCGGTTATGGGCCGCATGAGGTTACCGCGAATGAGGACGTTCGCATAATCATCGAAGAATATCATAAAACTCAGTATCCACGTGGAAAACTGGCCTCCGCGTGCAGTCTTTGCGTACCTTGTGATGACATTGGCTATTCCGATGGTGCCGCCGTTGCGTGAAATGATGCCGACAAGTCCACCAAACATCATCGTGAAAATAATAATCATGATATGGCTGGGTGTGGAAAGTGCATTCACGACAAAGTGGTCGAGTACACGATAAATACCGCCAAGGATATCATAATTATATATAAAAACCGCACCGAGCCATATTCCGGCAAAGAGTGATATAATTACCTGACGGAGAAGAATTGCCAGACCGATTGCAAGCAAAGGCGGCAAAATGCTTAAAATCCCCGGAATGGATCGCAGCTCCTGAGATGACCGAATGGACCAATCGGTATCCACAATCTCTACTGAGAGAATACCAGTATGTTCAACAACGGCATTATCAATCGAAAGCCTGCCGGACGTAAAGGGCATTTCGATCTGTGCATATTCACCGTCAACTCTCTGTTTGATACCGATAATAACCGGACTTCCACTGTAACCGGAAATAACGTTCCCGGCGGAATCAACAGCCGTGATTTCGAGGTTGAAATCTATACCTCGGAGTACAAAAGATGGTGTATGTATTCGAAATGAGTCGATTTCTGTTTCCGGATCATCCAAAAAAGGTCCCGCAAACGAGTACATAACAAGTATTGCCGAAATAATAACGGCGCAGGTAATTCGGTCTATCAAGATAGTAACTTCCCTTATATTTGAATGATTGGGATTAAATATATTTAATCAATCGATAAAATACAAATTTAAGGGAATTTATTGGCCCATGATGATTGTTAAATACTAAAATATTCATCATCATCCAGGTACGGGTCAGTGTTGAGATCGATTTTTTCACTAATTACCATATTTCTGATTTCATACACGGTTTTCGCAAAACCGACGGGTACCATATACGGTACGGTAACGGATTCCCTCAACAAGCAACCGTTGTTTGGTGTCAATATCATTATTGTTGAAAACGGACGGGGAGTCTCCTCGAACAGCTCCGGTTATTTTGAATTTTCAGCAGTTGATACCGGTGAATATTCCTTAGAGTTTACCTACATTGGTTATAAAAAACAAATTCTGAGTGGAGTTGTTGTAAGGGAATCTGAAAAAATCCGGCTTAACGTTTCTATGGAGGAATCCTATATCCTGCTTGAACCGGTTGAAGTGAGCGGTCTACGGTTCAGACAGCTTCCGGAAGACACACGAACGAGTGTGTTGAGTTTACGTCCGGAAAGTGCCCGCATTTTACCCGGAGCGGCAGAAGACGTGATGCGCACGCTTCAGGCAATGCCCGGCGTTGTTACCAGAAGCGATTTCAGTTCCCAGCTTATTGTTCGGGGAAGCGGTCCCGATCAGAATCTTATCGTCATGGATGATATTGAGGTCTTCAACCCATATCGGCTTTACGGTCTCATCAGTATGTTTAACCCCGATACAATCGATGATATAAATCTTATAACAGGCGGATTCCCCGTATCGTATGGTGACAGATTATCTGCGGTTTTGTCCGTAACAAATAAAGAAGGCCGCAGAAATTATCCAATTGAGGGGAATCTAAATACCAATATCACCGATGCGAATATCGTACTTGAAGGAAGAACGCCCTTGGGCCTCGAGGGTAGTTGGCTCGTCTCCGCAAGACGCACCTATTACGATCTTATCGCAGGCCCGGTCGCACGAAATCTCGACCTTGTCGATGACGATGTTGCGTTCCCGAATTTCACCGACTTCCAGTCTAAAATTACCATCGGTCCGTACAACGGACACAGGTTTTACTTCAACACACTGCTCAGTCGCGATGCGGTTAATATCATCTCAGGCGAGAATCGCCCTGCTCCGGATAGTATTGCGGTGGTAGACCGGACCGATCACCGGGTTTTAGGTGCTGCCTGGCATTATACACCGTCGAATAATCTTTTTTCAAGAGTGACAATATCACATTATCGAAATATTGGCGATAGCGATTTTGAAGGTCACCTGTTCGATCCGACTCTCGATTGGGATGGATCATCCGATGTATTACTTGAAGAACAACTTATATCTTCTCTCTATGAATTTGAAAAAACTTCAATTTCCCAGGAAGTTATCTATGCGAGCGGTAAACATGAAATATCCGGCGGAACCGGAATAGATTTTCTTTCATCAAGAATAATCTGGCGGGCCGATCTGGGACCGATATTCAGGTCATTCCTTGAAGATCTTGATGTACCTCTCATTAACGAATTTACCCAGTCGCGAAACTACCTCAGAATGTACGGGTATGTAAAAGACAGGTGGAGGGTAACAAACAGGTTTACCGTGGATCCGGGTATTCGTTTCGATTATTATACGATACTCGGTAATGTATACGTATCACCGCGACTAAGTGCATCATTCGCACTTGATCAAAGGAGCACAGTGCGTGGAAGTATAGGCAGGTTCTTACAGTCACCCGGGTACGAAAAGATCTTCGGTCAATCACAATTCTTTGATCTAACCGACAGAGAAGCGATGCACAGATTGCAACCGGAAGAAGCGCATCATTACGTATTAGGCATCGATCGATGGTTCTCAAATTCATTGTATTTGCGTATCGAAAGCTATTTTAAAAATTTTGTTAACCTCATATCGGTTGACAGGGTGCCCGGTACGCGATATGTATCGGATCCCATTCAGGGCAGAGATCAAAGATTTTCCGATGGCTGGTCTGCCCCGTATCCGGTTACGGTGGATTCGGTTACCATAAACCCGAATAACGATGCAATCGGTCAATCATATGGTATTGAGTTGTTTTTAGAAAAACAGTCGGCAAGTTTACGCGATCCTATTTCAGGTTGGATATCATATTCGTATTCGATAGCAAATCGATATCAGTATGGTCGAACGTTGCCGTTTGATTTTGATCAGCGTCATACACTGAATGTTGTTTTAAACTATCGTTTCTCGGATGCACTGGAATTAGGTGCCCGTTGGAGGTATGGCAGCGGATTTCCGCATTCCCCCCCGATTGGAATACGTCCGCGATTTGTGACCTCGGAAGAGAACGGAGAAGTTGTACAGCGTGTCAGAACTGATCCGGAAGGTAATGTGCTGTTTCACATAGACCGTGGCGATTTTTCAAATCGCAACACAACCCGGCTTCCGGATTACAGCCGGATCGATGTCCGGCTTAACTGGCATACATCGTTTGTAGGATTAAGATGGTTGTTTTATTTAGATGTAATAAATATATTGAACAGAAAGAATGTCATTAACTACAGGTATTTTATTGAGGATATGGAAATACAGGAACGTGCAACAACCATGTTTCCTATTCTTCCTACGTTAGGATTCAGTTTTACTTTTTAAAGAATGACAATAGACCTATTTTCAACCTCCGGATCCGAACCTCTCACGGTATCGCAACTCACCGGTCAAATTAAATTGACTTTGGAGACCGCTTTTGAACATGTATCGGTTGTAGGGGAAATATCTAATTATAAAAAACACATACCTTCAGGGCACGCATATTTTAGTTTGAAGGATAGCGAAGCAACCATATCGGCGGTAATGTGGCGGAGCCGCCTCGGACAGGTATTCTTTTCACCCCAGGATGGTATGAAGGTTATTGCGCGGGGGAGGATTACAGTATATCCCCCGCGGGGAAATTACCAGATAGATGTCACTAGCTTACAACCTGCCGGTATGGGAGAGTTGCAGATCGCCTTTGAGAAGCTTAAAGAAAAGTTGTACAAAGAAGGCTTGTTCGATGAAAAAAATAAAAAACCATTGCCGGAGTATCCCTCCCGGATCGGTATCATCACCTCTGAAACCGGAGCCGCTATAAAAGATATAATTACTGTCATAAAGCGGCGATTCCCTCCGGTGGAATTAATACTCTATCCGGTTCGTGTCCAGGGTATCGGTGCTGCGCGGGAAATAGCACAGGCAATACTGGATATGAACAGATATGGAGAAATAGATGTCATAATAGCGGGTAGGGGAGGCGGATCACTGGAAGATATTTGGCCCTTTAATGAAGAAGTCGTGGCGAGGGCAATCTTTGATTCCGATATACCCGTTGTTAGTGCCGTAGGTCACGAAATTGACTATACCATTGCCGATATGGTGGCCGATATGCGGGCACCGACACCATCTGCAGCCGCAGAGATTGTCGTGCCGGATTATCGCAAAATGATTGAAATTTTCAATGATTTTGCATATATTTTAGGTCGTCACGTTTTTGATTCAGTTCGGGATAAGAGAGATACGATTCGACAATTGCTAAATACATATTCTTTTAATCGACCGCACGATTTGATGCGAAGCTTTTCCCAACGTGTCGATGAGGTGGACCGTCAACTCAAGTCGACAATGACTTATCTTGTAGATAAAAAAAATACACAGGTTGTTTCGCTGAGTCACCGATTGGAATCCCTGAATCCCGATAGGGTTCTCGAACGCGGCTATGCAGTTATCTACGATGGGGAGAAAATATTGCAGACAAAACAGGACACCATGGAGCGCGGGAAAGGGGAAATTCGATTTAAAGATGGACGTGTACCTTTTCATGTTCAAAAGGATGATTAACTCATGAGTCGAAAGACCGGAAAGACCAATATCCAATTCGAAAAATCGCTTGCACGGCTGGAGGAGATCGTTGAAAAGCTCGAGAGCGGTGAAGTGCTGCTTTCGGACGCAATCGGCTTGTATGAAGAAGGCATTACATTGTCGAAAAATTGTATTAAGCAACTCAATGAAGTAGAAATAAAACTGAAAAAAATTACCGCGGAGCTTGACGGTACGTTTCGCGTCGAAGATATAACTTAAAACAGGAGGAACTGCATGAGCAGTCAGGAGTATCCATTATTGTCAAAAATAAACTCACCGGCCGATATGAGAGGGCTGACAGTCAGTGAGTTGAAAACATTGAGTCAGGAAGTGCGGGAATACATGGTCGATGTCATCTCAAAAGTCGGCGGGCATTTTGGTGCCGGTTTGGGAACGGTAGAGCTGGCGGTTGTTCTGCACTATGTTTTCAATACTCCGAAAGATAAAATCGTTTGGGATGTCGGCCACCAGGCATATCCGCATAAAATACTAACAGGGCGCAGAAATAAACTGCATACCATACGTCAGTTGAACGGTCTCAGCGGATTTTTAAAGAGAAGCGAAAGTGAATACGATGTGTTTGGTGCAGGACACGCAAGCACCGCACTCTCAGCCGCTTTAGGAATAGCAACCGCACGAGATTACGATAATGAAGATTATAAAGTTGTTGCGGTTGTCGGCGACGGTGCGATGACCGGCGGTATGGCGTATGAAGCTATGAATAATGCCGGGCTCCTTAAGAAAAACATTATTGTTGTACTTAATGACAACAGGATGTCGATTGCCCCGAATGTATGGGCAATATCGAACTATTTCAATGAAATAATCGCTTCAAAAAGTTTTAATAAATTTAAATCGAATGTCTGGGAATTAACCGGTAAACTTGATACATTTGGCGACCGGATCCGTAAAATAACTTCCAGACTTGAAGGCGGTATTAAATCGGTTATAACTCCCGGTATGCTTTTCGAAGCACTTGGCTTTCGGTATTTCGGTCCGTTTAACGGACACAACATTCCGCAACTCGTCAAAATGTTCACAGAGGTTAAGGAGTTATCCGGACCGATTTTAATTCATACCATCACGAAAAAAGGTAAGGGGTACTCACCTGCGGAGCAAGACGGGCAAAATCTTCATGGGGTTACGCCGTTCGATAAATTAACGGGGGTTGCGGTTAAAGGGAAAGACGCACCGCCGGCATATACCACTATATTCGGTGAAGCACTTGTCGAGATTGCTAAACTAAATCCGAAAGTTGTCGGTATTACCGCAGCAATGCCCGACGGTACCGGATTAAATATTTTGCAAAAGGAAATGCCCGAGCGGTTCTACGATGTCGGGATTGCAGAACAGCACGCGGTTACATTTTCGGCCGGTATGGCAACTGAGGGATATACACCGGTCGCTGCAATCTACAGCAGTTTTCTTCAGCGGGCCTTCGATCAAATCATTCATGATGTTGCAATTCAAAAACTGCCTGTTGTTTTTGCCCTCGACAGGGCGGGTCTTGTCGGAGCAGATGGTCCGACACACCACGGCACATTCGATCTTACCTATCTGCGGCTCATTCCGCATATGGTGATTATGGCTCCGAAAGATGAGCAAGAGCTCCGGGATATGCTCTTCACCGCAACCGAATACAATAAAGGTCCGATCGCATTACGTTATCCGCGAGGCAATGCAATTGGCATTCCGCTCAGAGAAACATTCTCAAAAATCGAGATCGGTAAATCCGAAACCGTTCGGAAAGGCGAAGACGTTGCCGTGATTGCGGTGGGCAATATGGTGATGCATTCCCTGAAAGCTGCAGATATATTACAACAGAACGGAATACTGGCTGAGGTTATTAATGCCCGATTTGTAAAACCCCTTGACGAAGAAATGTTGCAGGACATTGCAGAGCGCTTTACGTATGTTGTGACTGTTGAAGATAATTCTATCGTCGGTGGGTTCGGGGGAGCTGTTGCTGAGTATTTCGCGCAAAACAGATTGACAAAAGTGAAACTTCATATGCACGGCATCCCCGATAGATTTATTGAGCACGGTAAGCCCGGCGAATTGCATCAGCAAATAGGAATTGATCCGGAAGGAATTGCCAAAGTGGTTGCTTTACAAATTTCCGGTAGCAAATCTATCAACAATAAAGCCGTAAAGCTTGTCAGCAAGTAAAGACGGTATATATCAGAAACGAAAACAATGAACCACGTCAATATAGGGATCGTCGGTCTGGGCTGGGTAGCCCAGGTTGTGCATATCCCCATCCTCGATAAATTACCCGATGCATCGGTGGTCGCAGTCTGCGATACCGATAAAGCCCGTGCACGCTATGTTTCGGATAAATTGGGTATCAAGAATGTCTATACCGATCTTGATAAGATGCTGAAACAGGAACAAATCGATGCTGTTCACGTTTGCACCAGAACAGATTCCCACGCGCCGGTAGCGATCGCCTGTATGGAAGCGGGAAAAGATGTCCTGGTGGAAAAGCCGCTGGCACGAACGTACGATGAAGCCTCCCGGATAGTACAGGTCGCCAAAGAGACGAACCGAAAACTCATGGTGGGTATGAATACCCGTTTCCGTCCCGACGCGATGATTCTTCGTAGCTTTATCAAAGCCGGAGAACTGGGAGATATATTTTATACAAAATCGGGATGGCTGCAAAGACAGACGAATAATAAGACGTGGAGAACGCGAAAAGAGGTAGCCGGCGGCGGAGTTTTTATCGATACCGGTATAGTTATACTTGATATGTCTCTCTGGATGATGGGATATCCCGATATCGAGCGGGTATCTGCAATGGCATACTATCACGAAACGGAACACGTCGAGGACTCCGGTGTTATTATGCTCCGAATGGTGAACGGCGCTACCATTACTATTGAAGTGAGTTGGTCACTCAACATCGAAGACGATATTTTTTACTGTAACGTCTTTGGAACGCGTGGGAGTGCGCGTCTGAATCCCCTGCGGCTTAATAAACAATTACACGGTAATATCGTGAACATGACACCGGCAAAACTGGAGAAACCGCAAAGTTTATATAAACGGTCGTACGAAAATGAAATTCGTCATTTTATTGGTGCCGTACGCGGTCTTCATCCGATCATATCGACAGGTAGTGAAGCGCTTCAGCGAATGAAAATCCTCGAAGCAATGTACGAGTCAGTAAAAACCCGCAGCGAAGTTTCTGTTGCTAAAGGTCAGTAAATTCCTCCGCAAATATTGTCAAGGTTGTGTGCGTACAAGAGGATTCTTGTCGTTCTGAAAGTATCCGGACTATACTATATGAGTACAATTGCACTGATTACCGATTTTGGACCAACCGATGGATTTGTCGGCGCGATGAAAGGCGTTATGCTATCGATTGTCCCCAATGCAAATATCATCGATATATCACATGCATGTGATCCGCATAATACATATCATGCGGCATTTGTACTATGGTCTAATTATCGGTATTTTCCCAAAGATACAATATTTGTTTCGGTCGTTGATCCCGGCGTCGGTTCGGAGAGACGCATTGTTCTTATAGAGAGTGAAGACGGGAGGAAAATACTCGCCCCCGAGAACGGAATTCTTTCTTTTATCCTCCCCGAAATTAAAAATCCTAAATGTTATCACATAAATAAACCCGAATACTGGCTGACACCGACGAGCAATACCTTCCACGGGAGAGATATCTTTGCACCGATCGCAGCTCATATCATAAACGGGAAACACGGTGAAGATTTGGGAGTACATATCACATTACCCATTCCGGACTCTCCTTTTATGGATATTGATGAATCTACGACAGAGCTTGAAGGAAAGATATTACATGCGGACCATTTCGGAAATCTGATTACAAATATTCGTCCGAAATCAAACCGGATTGATGATATGCAGCATTTTTCATTGGAGATAGGTGGCCGGACTATCGGATCAATCAAAAAAACATATGCATCGGGTGACTATGGTGAGCTCATAGCAATACTCGGGAGTTCCGGCTTGATCGAAGTCGCCGTCAGAAATAGCAGTGCCCATCAAATGCTCGGCTTACGGGTTGGCGATCCGGTTTTAATGAGGAGTAACCCCGAATAATGAATCCAATGGATATACGGTTTATGAACCGTTGTTTGACTCTCGCTCGCCGGGGCTATGGACATGTAAATCCAAATCCGATGGTCGGAGCAGTTGTCGTGAAGAACGGAAGCATTGTTGCGGAAGGGTATCACAGCAGGTTGGGTGGTGATCACGCCGAAATTAAAGCGGTAAAAAAGGCCGGAAAAAGAGCGCACGGAGCAACGCTGTATGTAAATCTGGAACCCTGTAATCATCACGGAAGAACACCCCCTTGTACCGCGGCTATCATAGGGGCAGGCATAAAGCGGGTTGTTTATGCAACTGACGATCCAAACCCTGACGTAACCGGAAACGGAAAAAATGTTCTTCTGGAAAACGGAATCGAAGTTATGAACGGAGTCCTTTACAACGAAGCTCTTCGATTAAACGAGTATTTCATGTTTGCCATGCGTTCGAATCTGCCCTTTGTTATTTTGAAAGCCGCAACAACACTCGACGGCTATATTGCCGATAAGACGGGAAGGTCCAAATGGATAAGCGGTGAGGTCTCCCGGAATGCAGTGCAGGAGTTAAGAAAAGGCGTTGATGCAATTTTAGTGGGAGCCAATACTGTGCGTAAGGATGATCCGCGATTAACGGTTCATAATCGAATCGAGTCGCAGCCATACCGTATTATACTTGATGGTAATCTCCGAACATCTGTTCACGCGCGAGTATATAATGATCAGTATCGGAATAAAACCATTGTCCTTTGTGCGGAAATCAATAAAAGCAGAAAAAAAGTCGGGCAACTGAAGAAAAAGAATGTCACCGTCATTTTTTATAAAGGAATAAAAAATGTTTTGCCTCTCAGAGCGGTACTGCGCGATTTACGGAAACGTCAGATCACGTCGATTCTTGTCGAAGGGGGCGGAACGGTGTTCCGGCAATGTAGTGCTTTACAGTTGTACGCAAAAGCAATTATTTTTATTGCGCCAAAACTACTCGGCGGAGGCATACCGGTTGTGGACGGTATAAATCGTTCATTGCACAAAGTGGGGGGATTGCACAATGTTTCATCAAAACAGATCGGTGATGATGTTATGATCGAAGGCTACACCGAATTGTATAATAAATATATGTATTAATTTTCTTAAAAATACTCTTCCGACAAAATAATGTTTACCGGATTGATAGAAGAAACAGGAACGATTGTAAGCGCAAAGCCCCGCACCGGAGTGATTGAATTAAATATCCGTGCCCACAAGGTCTTGGAAGACCTGAAAATCGACGACAGCATCAATATAAACGGTGTTTGTCAAACGGTGGTGAAGCGGACAACGAATTCTTTTACGGTGCAGAGTGTAAAAGAGACACTTCGAAAAACAAATTTCGGATCATTACGCGCGGGAGATAAGGTGAATCTCGAACGTGCCCTTCTACCATCGTCAAGAATGGGAGGGCATTTTGTCCAGGGACACGTCGACGGGGTCGGGACAGTCAAAAGTATAAGGAAACAGACAGGCGACTGGCTGCTTACAATTACGATACCGGGATTATGGATGAAATACATCATCCCGATGGGGTCGATTTGTGTGGATGGTATTAGTCTGACTGTTGCAACGGTCGGAAAAAACGATTTTACTCTGGCGATCATTCCGCACACGCTCGCTGTCACCACACTCAATGATTTAAAACCGGGGTCAAAGGTCAATATTGAGCTGGATATGATAGGAAAATACGTGGCGAATCTAATCGAACGAACCGGAACTCCCTGACCCGGAGAAATCGTTAAGTAATTGAAAGGAAAATGCCGGGTGTCGGTTATCCGGTCTATACGGTATATTCTCCGAGGAACAGGCGAAATGGATATGTCCGGATTTTTCAACGAATTGATAGGTATTGAGGTATGGCGAGGCGTTTACATTGTTATGTAGCCGGCAATCAGGAATATACGGTAACTGACAGAGAGTGGGAACAGATACGAAAACTTCAGCACTGGTATAGTTCCGAATTTATCTGGACAGCGGGAAAACCCGCTCTGAAAATGTTCGCGGTATTCCCGGATCTTGATCATCCGTTAGCAGACGAGAACCTGTTAATGCAATATATTTCCGACCGGTGGAATACATTATCGCACACGGGTCTGACAGAAAATGAGATACTTCGAAAAATGCGTGATGAAAAACTCATTTTATTGAAAGAAGGAGGATATCACGACGGGTGTCTGATAAGCGGCAGTGTCAGAGTTGCAAATAATGAGTGGAATGCATATTTATTCACCGAATTTATTTTAAAAGCTTCTTTATTGGCGCCGTCCGCAGAATTTGAGCTGCACGACGAAGGTGAGTTTATACGGTGGCGGCCCGTTTATTTCAAAAATGGTGCGGTTTTATTGCGTGTAAGGTCACAACAACAATACAACCGTCTCAGGCAGATAGTCGAACAAAAAAGTCTATTTGCACTCATAGATTCACATGAGTATGATGATCATCCGGATTACCGGACGCTCGTGACAGGCTTTCGACGAATGGAGAAAGAAGAGCGGCGGGATGTACTAAAAAACTGGAATTGGCACGGATATAATTCAATCCTGCATAATGGCTATGTCGACATCCCGATATTTGATTTGAATCGTAAGGTAAAAGAGATACAATTGTCTCTAATCTGACTGGCTTGCCTTTTCACGCAATAAATTGTATATTATGTGATTATTAAGTCTATTTATACTAATAACAGGGCAAAATATGTACGGTTTTTTAGTTCTATTTTTGGTGATCGTGTGCGTCATCCTGATTGCTGTAATTTTAATGCAATCGAGTAAGGGCGGTGGACTTGCAGGTGTCTTTGGAGGGGGGCAGGCAGGCGCGGTGTTTGGTGTACGCAGAACGGCGGATCTTTTGACAAAAATCACCGTTGTGTTGGCAACAACATTCATGGTATTGAGTATTGTCATCAATTTATTTTTCTTGCCCGGAACAGGAAGGGCAGGTGTGGAGAGCATTCTTCAGAGAGATGCCCCACAGTCGGTACCGCCGGCACAGATACCGGATATGTCGCAACCGTCGACTCCCGCAGCTCAACCCGGTACGGAACAACCGGGCACCGACGAACAGCAGCAATAAAAAATTACCAATTTTAAGCTAAAGCGGCGCAACAATTACGTCGCTTTTTTTATATAAAGAAATTTGACGCCACAATCTTCAGACGTAGGATTTCAATTAGTACATACGAGTCATCAGGCCCGGGCAGGTTTATTAAAAACTGCCCACGGTGAAATACCGACACCTTTTTTTATGCCTGTGGGTACCCAGGGTACTGTCAAGGCACTTGAACAGCGCGAACTCTTACAATTGGGTGCGCGAATAATTTTAGCAAATACATATCACCTGTACCTCCGGCCGGGAGACGATGTTTTATACTCTACCGGGGGATTGCATTCGTTTATATCCTGGGATCGTGCGATATTGACCGATAGCGGAGGATTTCAGGTGTTCAGTCTCTCAGATCTCCGGGAAATAAACAATGACGGAGTGATGTTCCGGTCGCACATCGACGGATCATCACATACATTCACTCCCGAGAGCGTTGTACGGATGCAGAGGATCATAGGATCTGATGTTATGATGGTACTCGACGAGTGCATCACCTCAAATGCCGAATTCGAAGCGGTTGCTTCGGCGATGCATCGTACAATAAACTGGGCAGGACGAAGTATATGTACCCTTGAAGAAACAAAACCGCTCTATGGTTTCGATCAGATGTTGTTCGGTATTGTACAGGGTGGTGTTTATGAAGAACTCCGTCAGGAATGCATTGAGGAATTGACCGCATTGCCGTTCCATGGATATGCAATCGGCGGACTTGCAGTCGGTGAACCGATTGATGATATGTACCGGATCACACAATATACGGCGGAGAAGTTGCCGGTTCATAAACCCAGGTATCTTATGGGTGTTGGTACACCTGAAAACATTCTGCGTGCGGTTGCATCGGGAGTCGATATGTTCGATTGCGTTATGCCGACCCGTAATGCCCGAAACGGAATGTTGTTTACATCGACCGGAACGGTGAATATTCGAAACGCAAAACATAAAGCGGACCGGGAACCGGTCGACCGATCGTGTGATTGTTATACGTGTGTGACATTTTCCCGAAGTTATCTGAGACATCTGTTTATCGCAAAAGAAATACTCGGATTGCAGCTTGCAACTCTGCATAATATTTCGTACTATCTTCGTCTTATGTCGGAGGCAAGGAAAGCGATCATAGAGAATACCTATAGTCGATGGATGGAGATGACATTAGCAAAGATGCAGGCTACTAAAAGCCGGAAATAATAGGATTAAAAACATACAAGTAATACATTAAGCAATACAATAGGATACATATCCGGAGGAACACTACATGCTCGATTATATATTAGCAATGGCACCTTCAGACGGAGGCGGTGAAGGGGCCTTTACGGGAACATTGATCATGTTTCTTTTAATTATTTTTATATTTTATTTTCTTATTATACGTCCGCAACAAAAGAGACAAAAGGAAAGACAGCAATTACTCGACTCTGTGAAGAAGGGAGATAAAATCATCACTGTCGGAGGTATGCACGGCGAAATAGTCGGCATCGATGAGAAAACAATATTGTTGAAGGTCGCGGATAATGTGAAACTAAAGTTGGATCGATCATCAGTCAATTCGATAACAAAGAGTGCCGATGCATAATGAGCAGCTATAGCTTTTCCACAGTAGCGGAAGCGATAGAGGACATACGAAACGGAAAAATCATTGTTGTGGTCGATGATGAAGACCGGGAGAATGAGGGGGATTTTATTGCTGCTGCCGAAAAAATAACTCCCGAAATGGTAAATTTTATGGCAACCCACGGTCGCGGTATGATATGCGCTCCTTTAACGGGCGAGCGCGCTGTGGAACTCAACCTGGATTTAATGGTCCCGGTAAACACTTCGATTCACGAAACGCCTTTTACGATTACTGTTGATTATAAAAAAGGAACAACCACCGGTATCTCGATGGCTGATCGCGCAGCTACGATCAATGCATTAGCAAGCCCTGATACCCGGGCGGAGGACTTTGCCCGGCCGGGGCATATTTTCCCCCTGCGGGCTACCGAAGGCGGTGTACTTCGGAGAGCAGGACATACCGAATCGGTCGTGGATCTAACACGGCTCGCGGGATTGCACTCGGTCGGCGTGCTCTGCGAGATCCTCAATCCTGACGGAAGTATGGCCAGGCTGCCGGAACTGATGGCGATCAGTAAAAAATACGATCTGAAAATCATATCGGTACGCTCACTCATTGAATACCGGCTGCAGCGTGAAAAATTGGTTACACGGATTACGACCACGCTGTTACCGACCGAATTCGGAGAATTTGTCTGTCATGTGTACCACAGTGATACAGACCGAAAAGATCATGTGGCACTTGTGAAAGGTGAAATTACGCCCGACAAACCGGTACTGGTGCGGGTTCATTCGGAATGTCTTACGGGTGATGTATTCGGGTCGCGACGTTGTGATTGCGGTGATCAGTTACATGCTGCAATGCTTAAGGTGAATGAAATCGGCGAGGGCGTCATTCTATATATGCGTCAGGAGGGACGGGGTATCGGACTTATCAATAAATTGAAGGCATATCAATTGCAGGATGAGGGGCTGGACACAGTGGAGGCAAACGAAAAGTTAGGTTTTAAACCCGATCTCCGGGATTACGGGATCGGTGCTCAGATCTTAAGAGATCTTGGTGTCGGTAAAATCCGATTGCTGACAAATAATCCCAAAAAAATAGTCGGACTGCATGGGTACGGTCTTGAGATCGTAGACAGGGTATCATTAGAAATTCCAATAACGACCTTAAACGAACGGTATCTACGGGCAAAGCGCGATAAATTGGGACATTTACTTCTGATGGATTTGAAATAAAGTCGATGCATAAAATATTATCATACAGGAAAAAACTATGAGTAACAAACACTGGCAGGCAAAATCAGTTATCGATCATCTGAATATCACAGAGGTGAGTAAATTACTTAGTTATTGCAAAAAGCAATTTCCGCATGTGTTTAAAAGAACAAAAGCAGATGAAGCCGACTGTGTACAGGCTGTCGATACCGCACTCACTAATCTGAAAAATGGTAAGCCGTTTGTGTTGAAGAGTATCCTTGAAAAGGTAGAGTATGACGTTATATACCGGACGCTGATAAAATATAAAAAGCAGACGAAGGCGGCAAATTTTCTCGGTCTGAAGGAACAGACATTACGCTACAAAATGATTCGTTTGAAAATTCCCACCATACGTTCGGATCAGTCGTATTATTACATTGAGGAGATGCAGGAAAAAATGGAAAAAGGTAGCATTTCTAAGTAAAATTGACAATAAAAAGCCCCGCGCAGCGGGGCTTTTTATTACGCCACCATCCGATTGAATGAAATATTATTTCACCTTCACATCAATTACCTTCGGAATCGCTTCCTCGGCTTTGGGGCAAGTAATGGTCAAAACACCCATATCATACTCACCGCTGATCTTTGATCGATCGATTTCGTTGCCAAGCTGAAACTCCCGCTCGTACACCTTGGGAGCGATTTCCCGTACCAATATCTTCGGATCGTTATCGTGGTACTGACCGGTACTTCCGGTGACGTGAAGCATATCACCGTCTACTTTGATTTTAATTGATTCTTTATCCAAACCCGGCATATCGACACGTACGGTGTAGCCGTTTTCTTTTTCAATGATATCCGTCAGGGGAATCACTTTCCGCTCATAGTGCGAGAAGGTCGGTAATGGTTTATTATCCGAGCGTTTCATAATTTCGTTTCGCGTCATATTGTTTCTCCCCTCATTTATTTGATCCGGATTTCACGTGGTTTAATGGTTTCGGCTTTCGGTAACGTAATACGAAGTATGCCGTTTTTAAGTTCCGCCGAGATTTTATTCGAATCGACTTTGTGGGGTAATTCTATCGTGCGATTGAACTTTCCGGTGCGGATTTCATTACGCACCCAGGTGGACTGCTCCGGCATATCGTATGCTTTTCGTTCACCTGAGATACTCATATAGCCGTTATCGATAGAAATCTTTATATCCTCTTTTTGCACTCCCGGTAATTCTGCCACCAATACACTTTCGTTCTCATATTCCGCGAGATCAAAGAGCGGATATGAACCGTGACGGGTAACCGGCATGGAATCGACCATATCACCGAAAACATTCTGCATGGTGCGATCGAAATCCATTATATCGCTTAGCCAGGGGCTTCGTGTCGGATAGTTTTTAATTCTGACAAACATAGTTACTACCTCCTTATAAAAGTTTGTTAGCTGGTTTGATTATTAAGTTTATTTGTCTATATACAAAGCAATGAATGTGCCAATTCTGATATATCCGAGGAATTGCTTGGCTAAGTGATTGATATATATCAGTTTACAAGCCAACCTGCAATCCGATGCCTGATTTTGACAGACTTATCGGACTGTCATTATGGCGGTAAACGAACCCCCATTTTGTCAGTATGATTCGCTTGTGACAGAAATAACTGAAATAATTTCAGTGGATACTATCCGATAAAAACAATTATTTCCGCTTGCCGCATTGCTGCGCTTGCTATTCATTGAAAAAAACAGTACTTTACTTTAGTAAAGTGAAATGAGCAAAGTAAAACAAAAAGATATCGACGAACTCTATGCCGCTATTCTGAAACTGGAATCCGTATCGGAATGTAAAAAATTCTTCCGTGACCTTCTTACGGAGAATGAGATTGAGGATATTGCGGAAAGGTGGAAAATTGCCAGAATGCTGGTCCGCGGACTTCCGTACTCGCAAATCGAAAATGAACTGGGTATCAGTTCCACAACGATAGCCCGGGTACATAAATGGTTGAAGGGCGGAAAAGGCGGATACATTATGATGATGAAACGCATGGGGATTTTAGAATAGATCCATTCGCATTGGTACCCGGGCATCCCGGAGTTCATACGACGTAATTCATGTTTACCATAAAAATACTATGCATCTATACAAAATGAGCATATGATAGTTAATAACGGAAGACTGAAAATAGCAATACAAAAAAGCGGCCGGCTGACCGATGCATCCATCGATCTGCTCAGGAAATGCGGACTCGATTTCGAATTCCAACGGCATAGTTTATATTCGCCATGCAGAAATTTTAAAATCGATCTGCTCTCGCTGCGGGACGACGATATTCCCGAATACGTTCAGGATGGAGTTGCCGATCTCGGCATTGTCGGGGAAAACGTAACAAAAGAACGTCAGGCAAAAGTAAAACAACTCACACGCCTGGGATATGGTCAGTGTAAACTTATTATCGGTGTCCCCGAGCGTTCCAAAATTACGTCGATCCGGCATTTACAGGATAAACGAATCGCGACAACATATCCCGTTTCATTAAAACAGTTTCTCCGCTCGAACTCCGTGAAGGCGGAAATTGTGGAATTGAGTGGAGCCGTTGAGTTGGCACCGACACTCGATGTCGCGGATGCAATATGCGATATCGTATCTACAGGAACAACAATGCGCGTCAACGGATTAAAACCTCTTACAACCATTTTGGAATCTCAGGCAGCTCTGATCGTGAACGGCTCTTCGTACGCAGATAAAGAAAAACGAAGCCTCATCGACCGGTTGATGATACGTATATCGGGATGTTTGCAAGCCAGGGGCAAGCGATATCTTATGATGAATGCTCCTATGAAATCGATCGAACGGTTAAAAACGATACTCCCGAGTATGAAAAGTCCGACTATCGTACCGCTTGCAGAAAAGGATATGGTTGCATTGCATACGGTCGTGGCTGAAGATGATTTCTGGGATTTAATGGAAAATTTAAAAATGAACGGGGCAAGCGATATTGTGGTTGTTCCGATTGAAACAATTATTAACTGAACGAACATGAAAATTTATAATAAAAGAAAACTTACAAAGGAAGATCTTAAAGATTTGATGCGGAGACCCGGCGACGGTGCGGCCGATATTACAGAGCTTGTCGGGAAAATTTGTCTTGATGTGAAAAAACGCGGCGATGAAGCAGTCCGTGAATACGCTGAACTGTACGAACCGACTTCGGTCGATATATTCCGTGTCTCTGATGATGAATTTGAAGAAGCCGAACGACTTGTCTCACCGAAACTGAAAGAAGCCGTCACGACAGCAGAAAATAATATCCGCAAGTTTCATCTGGCACAATTTCGGGACAGGGAAGAGGTACAGATTTCAGACGGCATATGGTGCAGACGCGAAATCCGCCCATACGATACGGTCGGATTATATATCCCGGCCGGTTCAGCCCCGCTGCCTTCAACGGTGTTAATGCTTGGTGTTCCCGCTCAGATTGCCGGCTGTTCAAGGATTCTGCTCGCATCGCCGCCGAATGCAGCCGGGAAAATCGATCCCTCCGTCCTTTTCACGGCGTCACATCTGGGAATACGCGAGATATATAAAGCGGGTGGTGCGCAGGCCATAGCGGCAATGGCGTATGGAACAAAATCTATACCGAAGGTTGAAAAAATTTTCGGGCCGGGCAGCAGGTATGTGATGCTCGCAAAACAATTTGTGTCCACCGATCGCGACATGTCGGGATGTCCCGTCGATCTCATCGCGGGCCCCTCGGAATTGCTCATCATTGCAGACGATACTGCACCTCCGGAATTCGTAGCCATCGATCTGTTATCACAGGCGGAACATGATCCTTTTTCTCAGGTTGTACTGGTAACACCGGATCAGCAATTGGCTGAAAAAGTGGCAGAGATCGCACAATCGAAAGCAACTGCATTACCCCGCAGAAAAATTATCGAGCAATCTCTCATACGAAGTTTTATTCTTGTCGTCTCAAATATGGATGAAGCAATTGAATCTTCAAATGACTATGCTCCGGAACATCTTACTATTATGACCAAAGACCCCGAAGAAGTCAGCAAAAAAATTAAAAATGCGGGTTCCGTCTTTCTGGGAGAATATTCTCCCGTAACGGCGGGCGATTACGCATCCGGAACAAATCATACACTCCCGACGGGAGGATATGCAAAATGGTTTGGCGGACTCGCCGTAGAGAATTTCCAAAAAACTATCACGTTCCAGACTTTAACACGGGAAGGTTTACAGAACTTAGCGCCGATACTGATTACATTGACGGAAGCAGAGGGACTCGAAGCTCATAAACTTGCCGTAACGGAGCGGTTGTAATGATACTTGAAAACCTTGTGCGTCCGAATATTCTGCACCTGAAACCGTATCGCAGTGCGCGGCAGGACTATCTCGACGGAATTTTACTTGACGCAAATGAGAATGCGTATGGCAGTCCCATATCGATCAGCGGGGTAGAACTTCACCGCTATCCCGATCCGTACCAGACAAAACTGCGCGAGCGACTGGCTGCCATGCACAATGTTGATGCCGAGAATGTGTTTGTCGGTGCGGGATCGGACGAAGTTATCGATTTATTATTCAGGATATTCTGTGAACCGCTTTACGATAATGTTGTTATCCCGGAACCTACGTACGGTATGTATCGCGTTTCTGCAAACATACATAATGTCCCCGTTCGCAGGAGCCTTCTTAAAGATGATTTTCAGCTTGATACAAAGGATATAGTAAACCGGATAACAGAAAAGACAAAGATTATCTTTTGTTGCTCGCCTAATAATCCGACGGGAAATAGTATCTCTGAAAAGGATATCCTTCGGTTATGTACATCCGGCGAGGTGTTAGTGGTTGTGGATGAGGCGTATGTTGAGTTTGCAGAATCTCCTTCACTAACCTCTCGTATAACCGATTATCCTAATCTTGTGGTTATGCGTACATTATCGAAATCCTGGGGTATGGCAGGTATCCGGCTCGGTTATTGTATTGCACATCCTGCTATCATTGATTTCTTTTTAAAAGTGAAGGCTCCGTACAATGTAAATTCCGTATCGGCAAAGCTGGCGCTAGAGGCACTCGACGCTTTCGCAGAGCGGGAAAAGATAATAACGACTATCAGAAACGAGAGGAAGCGGCTGATGCATCGGTTGAGTTCGATGACCTGTGTGCGGGAGGTTTTCCCCTCGGACGCTAATTTTGTGCTCGTCCGGGTTTACGATGCCGGTGATCTATACTCGAAATTAATTCAAAGAGGTATAATTATACGTAACCGGAGCAACGAGCCGAAACTTCAGAACTGTATCCGCATTACCGTCGGCACACCGGAGGAAAACGATGCATTGCTGAGTGCGATGGAGGACATACAGGTATGAAAGTTGTGTTCTTAGATCGCGATGGTACCATAATCCGTGAACCCGCGGATGAACAGGTCGACACGCTTGAAAAACTTGAGTTGATACCCGGTGCAATTACCGGAATGCGGCGACTCACCGATGCGGGTTTTACCCTCGTTATGGTTACCAACCAGGATGGGCTCGGTACCGATGCGTATCCGCACGGGAATTTCAATAAGGTGCAAAATAAACTGCTCGGAATTCTGGACGGTGAGGGGATAACGTTTGCCGGAATATTTATCTGTCCGCATACCACCGCAGACAACTGTGATTGCCGAAAACCCAAGACATTGCTGCTTGAGGAATTTCTCAGAGAAAATGATATCGATATGGCGAAATCCTTTGTATTCGGTGACCGCGTTACCGATGTTCAGCTAGCGATGAATATCGGATGCCGATCGATACTCCTGAAAACGAACACGATAAATGCGCAAACGGATCATGATACAACGCCGGATTATATAACTCCGGATTTCAATGATGCGTGTGATTTTATCATTCGGGCCAACAGGAGCGCAGAGGTTACAAGGAAAACAAACGAGACAGACATCTCTGTGTCTGTATCCCTCGATGGAACCGGTGCTTATACAATACATACGGGCATTGGTTTTTTCGATCATATGCTAACGCAGATTGCGAAACATTCGCTGATCGATGTGAAACTGACGGTACAAGGTGATCTTCATGTCGATGAGCACCATACCGTCGAAGATACCGGACTCGCATTAGGGGAAGCTATCCGGAAAGCACTGGGTGATAAAAAGGGAATTGAGCGGTATGGGTTCGTCCTTCCGATGGATGAATCGCAGGCAACCGTTGCACTTGATCTCGGAGGCAGACCCTATTTCAGATTTCAAGGCACATTTGAGCGGGAGAGAGTCGGGGAACTGCCCACC
>Ga0209498_1000447_pt1 | contig 25090 bp, 22 predicted proteins | sample WalLakDeSediment_FD_184131 | JGI IMG/M metagenome (GOLD analysis project Ga0209498, IMG submission 184131) | Lake sediment microbial communities from Walker lake, Nevada to study Microbial Dark Matter (Phase II) - Walker Lake 11/02/13 Deep... | ecosystem: Environmental > Aquatic > Freshwater >...
CCTTCTTGTGCAGGTTCCGTAGTGTCGTGTCCCGTAACTAAGTTTTTCCATAATCCCCCGGGGTCCCCCTCCCCCCCTTGCCCCTCCTCCATCCTCCGCAGCAGCCCTGCTACGGAGGACGGGTGCCAGGGGAGGCGAATTATGTGTAATTCCGATAATTTCCTCCCCCTTGACGCGCAGCGCGGGCGCTCGCGCCGCGTGTGGGGGAGGGTAGGAGGGGGTGGTAAGCTCAAGCAGGATTGAATGCCTCATTAGCTTTCCATTCGGCTCTCGACGGCGTCGGGGTTCAAAAAAGAAACAGGAAAGATGCCCGGCGCTGCTTGACATGTATCCAATGATCAATATTGTTTATCAAATTAAGGTAAAATAAGCCGCCACCCAGCCAACCTTTTACTGCAAAAACAAGAAAGGAGTCTTCCGATGGCCCGACTCGATCGTATGCCGGAGCCCATGAAATCGCATCTGCTCAATTTACCTTGCCCGGCATTCCAAGAACGGCCATGGGTTTCGGGAAAACCCCTTGCAGAGCGAAGGATCGCGATCATTTCAACTGCAGGGCTTCAGCGGCGAGGCGATCGCCCCTTTGAAGGCATGACCGGGGAATACCGGGTAATTTCTGGAGACATCACGGCCGGGGACCTGGTCATGACTCATATCTCCACCAATTTTGACCGCACAGGTTTTCAACAGGACTGGAACGTAGCGTTTCCTCTGGACAGGCTCAAGGAACTCGCAGCGGAAGGGAGCATCGGAAGCGTGGCCGCCTATCACTACTCCTTCATGGGCGCCGCCGACCCCTCCGACATGGAGCCTGCGGCGAGAACCCTGGCGCTTCTGTTGAAAGGGGATAATGTGGACGGGGTGCTCCTGCTTCCGGTCTGACCTTTTTGCACCCGCGCCGTGGGCGCGCTGGCTCATTATCTGGAAAGCGAAGGACTCCCCACGACCCAGATCAGCCTGATCCGGGAGCATACCGAGACCATACGCCCGCCCAGAGCGCTCTGGGTTCCCTTTGAGTTGGGACGACCTTTTGGAACCCCCGGAAATGCAGCTTTTCAGAAGCGGGTGCTCATGGCGGCGCTCCGGCTTCTTGAAGCGCCGGAAGGCCCTCTCCTGGTGGATTTCACCGAGGAGGCCCCTGAAGGTGCAGCGCGAGGCGACGAAGGTCTGGAAGGATGGTCCTGTCCGATCATAATGACTTCGGAGGCCGGGAAAGAGACCGACATGGAGCGGCTGTTGGCGGCTTTCAAGCGCGAAGTCGCGGAGCTCCGTCCCCGGTATGATCTCGGCTTTGAAGAGCGGAAGCGAACGGCAGTAGTGGAGTTCGGCCCTCAATCTTCGCCGGAAGTGCTTTCGAGCTTTTTGACAGGGGGAAAGCTGCTTGCAGGCCAAAAAAAGTTTTCCTTGGCCCTGGCTCTCCGCCTCGCCGCCCAGGACCTCAAGGCCTTTTATTTCGAGGCTGCAACAGCCCGGCCGGGATCGGCATCACCTTCAAGCGGGGAATTCAACCGGTGGTTCTGGCAGGAGACCGCAGGGGGCAGGATCTTAAAGGCAGTCAAAGAAAGATGCATGCAGGAGTCCGATGAATCATTGAAGAAGACGGGTGCAATGCTCCTGGTGCCGCTCGATCAGTAGAGGAGTTTTGATCGCTGCATTTGCTGAAAAGGGGTTTCCATTTGTTCAGGACCCCTTCACGATGCCCGGGCTTTCTCCTGCTGGAACAGGACATCGCGCCCAATGACAATGGACAGCAGAAGAGATTGGAAAGGCAGAAGGAGAAAAAGCCATGAATGATCAACAAAACTGAGATGACGATGCAAAAAATACAGCAACTCATGAACGTAAGGGAAGCCGCCGAGTATCTGCACGTTTCCGAAATGAGCATCAGACGATGGACCAATTCCGGCATCCTCAAATGTTACAGGTTGGGAGGGAAGCGGGAGAGACGGTTCCATATGGCGGATCTGGATGATTTCATCATGGGTTCGAGCGGTCTTAACATGAGGTCCCTTGGTTTTTGGGACCTGAGGGCCCAGGACGGCGCTCACCTCACTCACTTCTACTCTGGGAAGAAGGAGGCTCTGGAGGTGTCCACGGCTTATGTGGCTGAAGGGTTGAAACGGGGCGAGCGGGTCCTAGCCGTCATGCCTCCTGAAAGAAGCGAGGAGCTTAGAGCGAACCTGAAGCATCAAGGGTCGCGGGTTGAGAGGGGGCAGTTATTCCTGAGCGAGGGCAAGGATTCACCGGAGAAAATGATTCGCTACCTTGCGAGCGTCGTGGAAGAACCGGGGCCTTTCAGGCTCGTGGGCGACGGGGCCTGGACCTTGCGCAAGAACTGGAACCTGGAGGCGATCAAAACTTTGGAGGAGGCCGGAGAATCAATGGATTCAAAAGCAGGGCGGCTTTTCCTCTGCCAGTACAGCCTTGAAGATTTCTCGGGGGCCCACATCATGATGGCTGCCGAGTTACACTCCCACGTGATTTACAAAGGCGGATTGGTGAAGAGCCTTTATTATCGTCAGGACCAGGAACCCTGAGGAAATCCCTCTAAATCGGATCCGTTTGTAGGAGCGACCTTCCGGTCGCGATCCCCTAGGGCGGGCCACCGCGCCCGTCACTTATGACTGGTCGCTGAATGGTAAGCAACCCTATGGAGGCCGGCCGGTTTTACCGGACACTGAGGCCGCGAAGGGATACTTATTTTTTCGGCTCCCGGGAAATACCGATAAACAAAAATGCCCTCTCGTATTGAATTCATGACAGGCGTCCAATGCGTTGTTTATCTACAGATTGCCCAGATTATATTGATTTTTGTTCTTCCAAAAGAATCTGCGTTAATCTGCGTAACCTGCCCGCCGTACAAGACTTTGGCAGGCGGGTCTGCGGATACTATTCGCTCTTGTTGCAGCTACACTGCGCTGTGTTCTCCGTGACCCTGCGGTGATAACGCGCCCGCATTTGCGGAAGTATATATAAACCGACCGGGATGAAAGGAGAAGCACCATGGCAAAGCATGACTATGACATAGGCATCATCGGCGGAGGGGCGGCGGGCCTCACCGTGGCATCCGGGGCGGCCCAGTTGGGGGCCAAGACCCTTCTCATCGAAAAGGAGAAGGAGCTTGGGGGCGACTGTCTCCACTTCGGGTGCGTGCCGAGCAAGACCCTGATCCGCACGGCCCAGGCCTATCACACCATGAAAAACGCCCAGGCCTTCGGACTCCCCGGTGTAGATCTGCCCCCTGTTGATTTTGCCAAAGTGAGAGAAAGAATCCGCTCGGTGATCGCAACCATTCAAGAACACGACTCGGAAGAGAGATTTTGCAGCCTCGGGACAAAGGTAGAATTCGGGGAACCCAGGTTTAAGGACGAGCACGCCATCCAACTGAACCGACGGGAAGTCTCCGCAAAGATCTGGGTCATTGCTTCCGGCTCGTCGCCGGGCAGCCCTCCCATCGAAGGCTTGAACAAAACCCCCTACATCACCAACAAGGAAATTTTCTCTCTCGATCATCTCCCGGAATCCATGATCATCCTGGGGGCCGGCCCGATTGCAATCGAAATGGCCCAGGCTTTCCGTCGTCTGGGAACAAAGGTCGACGTTGTTCAGAGAAGCGGACAGATCCTCACCAAAGAAGACAAGGACATGGCCGACGAGGTCATGCAAGTGCTCGATTCGGAGGGGGTCGCCTTTCATTTGAACACCTCGGTCCTCGGCGTGAAAGATCTTGGAAAGGATAGGGAAGTGCTCATCAAAGACAAAGGGGGCAAGACGAGCAGTCTTAGGGCGGAAAAACTCCTGGTCGCCATGGGCCGGGATCCCAACATTCAGGGGCTCAACCTGGAGGGGGCCGGCGTTGCGTTCGACCGGAAGGGCGTGAAGGTCGATGAAAGGATGCGCACCTCGCAAAAACATATTTATGCCGCGGGCGATGTGACCGGCAAGTTCCTCTTCACCCATGCCGCAGGCTACGAGGGAGGCATCGTCATAGCCAACGCCATCTTTCATCTTCCAAGAAAGGCGGACTACACTTTCCTTCCCTGGTGCACCTACACGGACCCGGAACTGGCAAGCATCGGGATGAACGAAAAGGCGGCCAAGGAGGCGGGCATCGATTACACAATCTTTATGGAACCTTTCTCAGGCAATGACAGGAGTCTTGCGGAAGGGGAGAGAGTGGGCAAAATCAAAATGCTCCTGGACAAGAAAGAAAAGCCTCTCGGGGTTCAGATCCTGGGACCTCAGGCCGGGGAGCTGCTGAGCGAGTGGGTGGCGGTCCTGAACGGGAAGGTAAAGCTTTCCACCCTGGCATCAGCCGTTCATCCCTATCCCACATTGGGAGAAATCAACAAGAGGGTGGCCGGGACTTATCTTTCACCGAAAATCTTCTCGGAGCGGATCAAGAAGGGACTGAAATTCTTCTTTCATCTCAAGGGCAGGGCATGCGGAGAGGGACAATAAAGGAGGGTGCGATGAAGATTGGAATGATCGGGTTGGGCAGGATGGGAATGAACATGGCCAGGCGCCTTTTGCAGGGGGGCCATGAAGTGGTGGCCTACAACAGGACGCCTCGGAAGACGGACGAATTGGCCGGAGAGGGCGCGGAGGCGGCCTATTCCCTCTCTGAACTGGCTGAGAAGCTTACCCCCCCTCGGGTGGCCTGGATGATGCTGCCCGCCGGACCGGCCGTAAACGATCACCTGCTCCGGCTGAAAGAAATACTCTACCCCGGCGACATCGTGATCGACGGAGGGAACACCTATTACAAAGATGATATCCGGCGTGCGGCATCGTTGACCGAAAAAGAGATCCGCTTTTTGGACGTAGGAGTCAGCGGCGGCATTTGGGGCCTGGAGGTCGGCTATTGCATGATGGTCGGGGGTTCCGAGGAGACGTATCGCCACATCGAACCTGTATTGAAATCCCTGGCCCCGAAAGAGGGGTATCTCTACTGCGGTCCCACCGGCGCCGGCCACTTCGTGAAAATGGTTCACAACGGCATCGAGTACGGCATGATGCAGGCGTACGGAGAAGGTTTTCAGATCCTGGAAGCTTCTCCCTATGCGGGGACTTTGAACTACGCAGAGGTCGCGCACCTTTGGAACCAGGGAAGCGTGGTGCGCTCGTGGCTCCTGGAGCTTGCGGAAGCGGCCTTTTCAAAGGACGGAAAGCTCAGCGACATCCACGGATACGTTGAAGATTCCGGGGAAGGCCGCTGGACCGTGAATCAGGCGATTGAAACAGGCGTTTCCGCACCTGTCATAACCCTTTCCTTGATGAGTCGCTTCCGGTCGAGGGATGCGGACTCCTTTTCGGATAGAGTGCTTGCGGCCCTGAGAAGGGAATTCGGCGGCCATGCCGTGAAGAGGTCGGAGCAGGAATAATGAATGACTTCATGGAAAAAGAAAACCAGGTTGCCGAAACCGTTATCGAAGGCGTTGCAGAGGATTTGAAGCGCACCGAGGGTGGCTGCATCATGGACGGCACAATCGAACCATGCACGCTCGTCATCATCGGCGCATCAGGGGATTTGACGGCCAGGAAACTGGTCCCCTCCCTTTTTAACCTTTACCTGAACAAGGGCCTTCCCAAACCATTTCTGATCGTGGGATGCGGCCGCACAGAGATGACGGATGAGGCGTTCCGAGAGAGCATGAAGGAGGCACTGGTTCAAAACTCCCGGGTAGATCAGGAAAAGTGGGAAGCTTTTGCCGGGTCAATGTTCTACCGTGCGATTCAATATGACATCCCTTCTTCCTATGCCGACCTGGCCGAGCGAATTCAGGGCCTGGACAGAGAATACGGCACCAAGGGGAACCGGATTTTCTACCTGGCCATTCCTCCCGGCCTTTACGAGACAACAGCCCGGATGTTGGGCCGCGCCGGTCTTTCGGAGCAAAGAGAGGGCTGGTCGCGGATCGTGGTGGAGAAGCCTTTCGGCAGGGACCTGCAAACCGCGATTGCCCTGGACAGCGTGCTTGACGAGCATTTCCAGGAGCCACAGATCTTCAGGATCGATCACTACCTGGCCAAGGAGACGGTCCAGAACATCCTGATGCTTCGCTTTGCCAATGCCATTTTCGAACCGCTCTGGAACAGGCAGTACATCGACCATGTGAGCATCATGGCTTCGGAGACCCTCGGCGTGGAGCGCAGGGCGGGCTATTACGAAAAAACGGGCGTGCTGAGGGACATGTTTCAAAATCACATGATGCAGCTTCTTGCACTCACCGCCATGGAGCCCCCTTCCCTTTTTGAGGCGGACAGGGTTCGTGACGAAAAGGCGAAACTGTACCGATCTCTCAGGCCTTTTCCTGTAGAGAGGCTGGGGGACTATCTCGTTCTCGGACAATACGGTTCGGGTCGTATCGGCGGCAAGACCGTCCCCGCCTATCGTGAGGAGCAAAACGTCAGTCCGGATTCTCTAACCCCGACCTTTGCCATGATGACGATCTTTGTGGACAACTGGCGCTGGCAGGGCGTTCCCTTTAACCTGTGTTCCGGAAAACGATTGGCGGAAAAACGGACGGAAATCCTGATTCAGTTCAAGGAAGTGCCCCACTCCATGTTTCGCCAAGTTCTGGGGGAGGACATCCGCGCCAATCGCTTGACCCTCGGCATCTATCCGGAGGAGAAGATCACCCTCACCTTTCAAACCAAGAATCCGGGGGCAAAGGTCTGCCTGCGATCGGTGACCATGGACTTCCATTATCACCAGGGCTACGAGGGGCCCGCCCTGGACGCTTACGAAAAGGTCCTCCTCGACGTGATGATGGGCGATCACATGCTCTTCTGGCGGCAGGACGGCGTGGAGCTTTGCTGGTCCTTTCTCACCCCGATTCTGGAGGAGTGCGAAACGTGCGGCAACCGGGAACAAATGCTTCTGACCTATGAAGCAGGAACCTGGGGACCCGATGCGGTGAAGAAGCTTAGGAAATGGAACCCCGGAGTGTTCTGAAAGGCTTTCAGGAATAGACCGGAAGATATGCAGTGCATTTAATATAAACATTGAAGGAGGTATACCATGGAGACCTATTACAAGCCCGAAGATCTACCCAAATTCCCCGACATCGGGCAGCAGGCCCCGGAACTGGCGCAAAAGTTCTTTGACTACTACAACGCGGTTTTCGCCGAGGGGGCGCTCACGGAGCGGGAAAAAGCGCTGATTGCCCTATCAGTGGCCCATGCCGTCCAATGCCCGTACTGCATCGACGCCTTCAGCCAGGCTTGCCTGGAGAAGGGATCCAACCTGGCTGAAATGACGGAGGCCGTCCACGTCGTGACAGCAATTCGGGGAGGCGCATCGCTCGTGCACGGGGTTCAAATGCGCAACATCGCCCAAAAGCTCTCGATGTAGAGGAGGTATCAGGCCATGGATGCCGGGAATGTTCTGCAGAAAAGCGCCGGAGCCGAAAAGCAGCCGGAGCCTTTCCGCCAAACCCTTTTGAGGCATGGCCTCTGTTTGGAACGGGATAAAACCACAATTCTTCAGATCAATGTGGGGCTTCGCTGCAACCAGGTTTGCCGCCATTGTCACTTGAGCGCGGGGCCGGGCCGAAAGGAAAACATGGACTCAGCGACCGTGGAAGCCGTAATCGCTTATGCGCAGAGAAGCGGATTCGAGGCCATTGATATCACGGGAGGGGCGCCGGAGCTGAATCCCAACATCGAAAAGCTCATCGAAGAGCTTTCCCCGCTTACGCCCAGGCTCATGTTCCGTTCGAATTTGAGCGCCATAAGCGAAATGAAGAGGGCGCCCTTGATGCATCTTCTGAAAGACAAAAGGGCGGTCGTCATTGCCTCTTTTCCTTCTTTGAACGAGACCCAGGCCGACGCTCAGAGAGGGAGCGGCATTTTCAACCGGAGCATCGATGCGCTCCGCAAGCTTAACAGCATAGGCTACGGCCGCGAAGGAACGGGCCTGGAACTGGACCTGGTCAGCAACCCTGCCGGAGCCTACCTGCCTTCACCTCAGGACAAAGCGGCCAAGAGATTTCGCGAGGTGCTCATGAAAAAGTGGGGAATTGTTTTCAACAATCTCTATGTCTTCGCCAATGTGCCTCTGGGACGGTTCCGCACGTGGCTCGAGGAATCAGGGAACCTTGGACCCTATATGGAACGTCTTGCCGCCGGTTTTAACCCTTGCGCAGTTGAAGGGCTCATGTGCAGATCCTGGGTTTCCGTCTCATGGGACGGATATTTCTATGACTGCGACTTCAATCTCGCCAAGGGACTGCCCATGGGCAAAGGCAAGACCCATGTAAGCGAAATGCCCGGGCCGCCGCCCCCGGGCAGCCCCATAGCCGTTGCGGATCATTGCTACACCTGCACTGCCGGCGCAGGGTTCACTTGAGGAGGCGCCATCAGCGCCTGAGTTCAGGACATAAGGAGAAGGAAAGTGAAAGAAACTCAAAGTGCAGGGCCGAAAAAAAGCAGCAAGGCGGGCGTTCTGAAAGCCCTTGCCTTTGTCGCTTTCATCATCGCCGCCGTATATGTGGTGCGGTTCACGCCGGTAAAAGACTTTCTTACGAGAGAGGCCCTTGGAGGGTTCCTGGAGAGGGCGGGCATCTGGGCGCCCATCGCCTACATGGTGGTCTATGCCGTCGGGGTGTGCCTGTTTGTGCCGGGCACCCTGTTAACCGGGTTGGGTGCGGCGATTTTCGGCCCTTACTGGGGTTTCGTTTATGTGTGGATAGGGGCTATGGCCGGTTCCAGTGCGGCCTTTATCATCGCCCGCACTCTGGGAAGGGAATTCGCCGCGTCGCTCATCGGGGACCGCTTGAAGAAATATGACGATGCCGTCGAGCGTAACGGCTTTGCTACGGTGCTCTATCTCCGTCTTGTTTATTTCCCCTTCACGCCCATGAATTTCGGCATGGGCATTACAAAGGTCCGGTTCCGGGACTACTTCTTCGGCACGGGCCTGGGCATCATCGTAGGAACCTTTATTTTCACCTTTTTTATCGGCACGGTAAGGGATGTTTGGGTTTCGGGAAACTGGGGGGAACTGATTTCCTTCAAGGTTTTCTTCTCCATAGCCCTCTTCGTCTTCTCTCTCTTCATCCCGAAGATCATCAAGCGATTCAAGAGAGAAGAGGACCTTGCCAAGGGAGGCGCCCGATGAGCCCGGTCGCCGTCGGTTCGGATCATGCCGGGTTCTCTCTCAAAGAGGAGATCGTGCGGTTCCTCAAGCAAGAAAAGGTGGAGGTCCTGGATTTGGGAACCTACGATACCCAACCCGTGGACTATCCCGATGTGGCAAGGCGCATAGGGTCGGCCCTGCTCGAAGGGAGAGCGAAGAAGGGAATCCTCATCTGCGGCAGCGGCGTAGGGGCGAGCGTTGCAGCCAACAAGATCCGAGGGATCAGGGCGGGCCTCTGCCACGACACCTATTCCGCCCACCAGGGTGTGGAGCACGACGACATGAATGTCCTCTGCCTTGGCGCCCGGGTTGTCGGTGCGGAAGTGGCGAAGGAACTGGTAGCCGCCTTCCTGAGAGCGACATTCTCAGGCGATGAACGCCACGTTCGGCGCTTAAACAAAGTCAAAGAGATCGAAGCAATGGCGGCGACCGGATGAAGAATTCGGCAATTCCTTGCTGACATATCGAGACGTTTCCTCGACTTTTTTTTCAAAAAATGCTCTTATCCCATTCATGCCTCACGCCGAATCATGAAACTTCAAGGATTCATGCATACCGCCAATGGAGGCGCCTTTGAAAACAAAAAAGCCGACCTGCAAGGAATTACAGCAAAGGATAAGGGACCTCGAAGGAGAGCTCCGTGTCCTCGGAGACGTTCGGGAAGAGCTGGGCCGAAGCGAAGAGCGTTTCCGCCTGATTGCCGACCTTTCCTATTACTGGGAAACATGGCGGGGTCCGGACGGAAAATACCTTTACATTTCTCCTTCATGCAAACGAATTACCGGGTACACTCCGGAAGAATTCACCCGCGATCCTGACCTCATAAAAAGAATTGCCCATCCGGCCGATCAACAAAAGGTCTCCACCCATTTCAGCAAGGAACTTGATCAGGCCGAAATCGCTCAGGCCGAATTCAGGATTATCACACGAGCCGGCGAAGAACGCTGGATCAGCCACTCTTGCCAACCCGTATACGCGGCCGACGGCGCCCGGCTCGGTCATCGCAGCAGCAATCGAGACTTTACCATTAGAAAAGAGACGGAAGAGGCTTTCCACGCGAGCGAGGAAAAATACCGCTCGCTTTTCAACGAGTCCAGGGACGCCATTTACATCACCACCAGGGAAGGCAAATTCCTTGACGCAAACCAGGCCCTCGTGGATCTTTTCGGGTATAGCAAACAGGAACTGCTCGACAGGATCAACGTGAAGCACACCTATGCCGATCCGGCGGACAGAGAGCGCTTTCAGCTTGAGATTGAAAAGAAGGGTTCGGTGCGGGATTACGAAGCTGGGCTCAAGAAAAAGGATGGGACCCTGATGACCTGTCTCCTGACCGCCACGCTCCGCACAACGGCCAAAGGAGACGTCCTCGGCTATCAAGGAATCATCAGAGACATTACCCATTACAGAATCGCCCAGGAAGCTCTCAGAGACAGAGAGGCCCGTTATCGCGCCATGGTGGAAGCCTTTGACGGGCTGATCTATATATGCTCCCGGGACTATCGTGTGGAATTTATGAACCAGCGACTCATCGAAAGAACCGGGTATGAAGCGATTGGAGATCTTTGCTACAAAGCGCTTCACAATCTCGACTCGGTCTGCCCTTGGTGCGTCAACGAACGAGTTTTTCGCGGCGAAATAGTCCGCTGGGAAATACTGAGCCCGAAAGACGGACGATGGTATTATATTGTCAATTCGCCCATCTGTCATGCAGACGGCCGCATTTCAAAACAGGCCATGATTCTCGATATCACGGACCGCAAATCCATGGAAGAAGCCCTGAAAGAGAGCTCCGAAAAAATAAAGCGCTTCGCTTACTCCGTTTCCCATGATCTGAGGAGTCCTGCCGTAGGCATTTACGGCCTGACAAGACGCCTTCATCAGGGCTACGCGGAGCGTCTCGATGACAAAGGCAGGAACTACTGTAACCAGATCCTGAAGACGGCCGAGCAGATCGCCGCTCTTGCGGAACAAATCATGCTGTACATTTCTTCCACGGAAAACCCCCTTCACATTGAATCCATCAAGCTGAAAGAACTCACCCAAATGATCCGAGAGGAGTTTTCTCCTCAACTCAGCATTCGCGGCATCCGCTGGCTCGAACCCGACACTCTCCCCGAGGTCCGGGCCGACAGGCTTTGCATTCTGAGAGTGCTGAGAAACCTTGTGGACAATGCGTTCAAATACGCCGGAGACGAGCTCAGTGAACTCACCGTGGGATGTGCGGAAGAAGAAAGCTTTCATGTTCTTTCCTTGAAGAACGATGGAGCAATCATTGATGAGGAAGTCTTTGAAAGAATCTTCAAGCCCTTTGAACGGGATGACTCTTCCAGAGCCACAAAAGGGGTGGGCCTGGGATTGGCCATTGTCAGAGAACTGCTGGAAAGACACGGCGGAAAAGCATGGGTCCGTTCTTCCAAGGAAGAAGGCACAACCTTCTTTGCCTCCGTTTCCAAAACCCTGTGACCCAAGCATTGCGCCCTTCGTGACCCTTTAGCTTTTTGAAGAATTCAGACGCATCAACCATGGGGATACTTCCTCACAGCCGCGGCAAATACTTGTCCAGTTCATACTGGCTCACATGGGTCCTGTAGGTATCCCACTCGATTTTCTTGTTCTCGATGAATTTGTTGAAGACATGGTTTCCCAGGACTTCTCGTACGAGCTTGCTTTTTTCCGCCTCCAGAATGGCCGCGTAAAGATTGCCCGGCAAATCCGTAATGCCGTGGGCCCTTCTTTCCGCAGGGTTCATCTCGTAAATGTCTTCTTCTATGGGGTCGGGCAAATCCATTTCTTTATCGATACCATCCATCCCCGCCCCCAGCATCACCGCAAAGGCCAGATAGGGATTGCAAGCCGGATCAGGGGAGCGAAATTCAATGCGCGTGGCGGCCTCTTTTCCCGGTTTGTACATGGGAACACGGATCATGGCCGAGCGGTTTCGCCGCGCCCATGAAACATAAACCGGCGCTTCATAACCGGGGACGAGCCTCTTGTAGGAATTGACCCACTGGTTCGTGATCACGGCGATTTCCGGGGCGTGGCGCAACAAACCGGCAATGTAGTGCTTGGCAAGGGAAGACAGGTTGTACTTGTCGGCCCCGTCGTGAAAGGCGTTCTTGGAGCCCTCGAACAGGGACTGGTGCACGTGCATGCCGCTCCCGTTTATGCCGAAAACGGGTTTGGGCATAAAGGTGGCGTAGACCCCGTGCTGCCTTGCGATCTCTTTGATCACCAGCCGGTAGGTCACCGTCTTGTCGGCCATCCTCAGCCCCTCGTCGTAGCGGAGGTCGATCTCGTGCTGGCTCGGCGCCACTTCGTGGTGGCTGTATTCGACCTGGATGCCCATGGATTGGAGCGCAAAAATCGTGTCCCTTCGCAAATCGCTTCCGACGTCCAGTGGCCTTGCATCGAAATAGCCCCCTGAATCCAGAAGCTCCGTGCCTTTGTTGTTTCTAAAATAGAAGTACTCCAGTTCGGGCCCCACATAAAAGGTGTAGCCCTTGTCTGCCACCTTCTTCAAAAGCCTCTTGAACACGAACCGCGAATCCCCCTCGTAGGGCGTTCCGTCGGGGTTGAGAATGTCGCAGAACATGCGTGCAACGGGGCGCTCGGCGTCCCGCCACGGAACAAGCTGAAGGGTTGAGGGATCAGGCTTGGCGATCATGTCGCTTTCCTGGATCCTTGCAAATCCCTCGATGGAGGACCCGTCGAATCCCATGCCTTCGTTCAGCCCCTCGGGCAGCTCCGAGGGTGTGACGGCAAAGCTCTTGAGAAATCCCAAAACATCCACAAACCAAAACTGAATGAAGCTCACGTTGAGGTCCCTCACGAGCTTTTCTACATCCTCGTTGTCCCTGCACTCGATTTTCCTCGACCCGGTTGAAACCTGGCGATCCATTGCGGCTAACCTCCTGTTCAAATGAAAACGTTTTCATCGGTGGGGGTGACCCCCCCAAATCATGAACGTTTACGAAACCGTCGATAAATATGACACAAAAGAAAAGGCCAAAGCAATTTTTTCGAGATCCTTTGTGCTGACTTCCCAAACAAATTGGCTTCCGGCGCCTGTTGTCTTGTTCCGTAAATTCCTTAACACCGTCAGGCTTATCACCCCCACCTATCCTCCCCCATCAAGGGGGAGGAAATAAATGGCATTCTAAATACTCCCCCTCTCCTGGTGGGAGGGGCAAGGGGAGGGGGACCCCAAGGATTATGGAAACCTATTTCCAGGACATGACACCAAGTGCAAGTTCCATTAGCTTTAATGCACCAAAAATGGTTATTTACATCTTATTTTGGTTATGATAGCATTCTTTACATAAAATATGCTTTTCTGTTTTCCCGGTCTTGGATGTGAAAAGAGGTGCACCGGAGAGCCCAGGTCATGATAAAAGTCTTGCACGTACACACCCTTCCGGTGATCAGCGGTTCAGGGCTGAACACCTTTCTCACCATGGATGGCTTGAAGAAGAGAGGCTATGAGACGGCCCTGGCCTGCGCTCCGGGAGGCAAGCTCAACTCTCTGGTTCGCAGTCACGGCATGAGGGTCATCCCCTTTAAGAATCTCGTCCAGCCGCTTCACCCGCTCAAGGATTCTCTCGTTGTCCTCGATCTGGTTCTTTTCCTGAAGAAACATCCCTACCATATCGTCCACACCCATAATTCCAAGGCGGGTTTTGTGGGTCGCCTCGCGGCAAAGCTGGCCGGCGTGCCTGCCGTCGTGCACACGGTTCATGGTTTTTCCTTCCACGATCAAGAGCCTTCTTGGCGTCAAGGTCTGTTCAGGAGCATGGAACGTCTCGCCTCGCGGTGGTGCGATCAATTGATTTTCATCTCCCAGCCGCTTATGGCATGGGCCTTGCGTGAAGGAATCGGGAACAAGGAGAAGATGAGACGGGTTTACAGTGGTATCGAGCTTGACCGCTTCCAACCGGTATCCGAGGAGAAAAAAACGAATTTGCGTAGAAAATGGGGCCTCGGGGAACTGGACGCGGTGGTGGGGATTGTTTCCAAGCTCTGGGATGGGAAGGGCCATGCCCTCCTGCTGGATGCGTTTCAGGAGGTCCGGCGAGCCGAGGAGAAAGCGAGGCTCATGATTGTGGGAGAAGGATACCTTCTCAAGGATTTGAGAGGTCTCGTCGATAAGTATGGTCTGGACGGTACCGTGCTTTTTACCGGGTTTCAGCAGGACGTGGCTCCCCTCATCGCCACCTTTGACGTAGCCGTTCTCCCTTCTTTTTTCGAGGGGATGGGAAGGGTGCTCCTTGAAGCCATGGCCATGGGAAAACCGGTTGTGGCGAGCCGTGTCGGAGGCATTCCCGATCTTGTGGAACACGGGGTGAACGGCTATCTTGTGCGCCCTGGAAGTGTGGATGAGCTGAAAGACGCACTCCTCAGGATTCTTAATAATCCACCCCTGGCCCGGAAAATGGGACAGGCAGGAAGGCAAAAAATCAAGAGTGAGTTCGATGCCCTGGCCATGGTCGACGCGATTGAACGTGTTTACCGTCAACTTCTATCAAGAAAAGGAGTGGCCGTTGGCCCTTAAGATTGTCTGGCAAATTTTTTTGGGGCTGTTTCTGCTCTTTATGCTCCACCCAAGTATCCGACTGTTCTATTTCGAAGCAGGACTCCGCTGGCAGTATATCTTCATTTTCTCCTTTATCTCGGCCTATTTTATGACGCCTCTCTTCCGGTCCCTCGCCATCCAATTGAATGTGCTCGATCGTCCCAACTCCCGTAAAATCCACGATAAACCCACCCCGCTTCTGGGTGGGGCCGCCGTCTACGTCGCCTTCACTTCTGCGATTCTCCTCAACGGCATTTTTCTCCCGGGCATGAAGGTTCTTCTCCTTGGAGGGACGCTCATTTTTGTCATGGGATTGATGGACGATGTTTCACCCCTGCCTGCCATTGTCAAGTTCTTCACACAGATCCTCATCGCATTCCTCGTGGTTTTCCTGGGCGACATTCACATCACGTCCGTAGGCGGCGGCGCCTGGGAAAATCTGCTCGGCATCATCCTGACCGTGCTCTGGATCGTCGGGCTCACCAATGCCATGAATTTCTTTGACGGCATGGACGGGCTTGCCTCAGCCGTTTCGATGATCGTCTCTTTCTTCCTCGGCATTCTGGCCTTTAACACGGATCAACCGGCTCTGGGCTGGTTTGCAATCGCTCTGCTTGGATCCTGTGCCGGCTTTATGCCCCATAATTTCAGGTTTGGCCGCTCAGCGCGCCTGTTTCTCGGCGATGGGGGAAGCACTTTCCTTGGGTTCATGCTTGCAGGGCTGGCTGTTATGGGGACATGGTCCGAGTCCAGTCAATTTGTTTCGCTCGCTTCGCCCGTTCTGATTTTCGGCGTTCTCATCTTTGACATGGCCTATGTCAATCTTTCGAGAATCAAGAATCGCCAGGCCAGGAACTTCTCAGAGCTTTTGAATTGCGTGAACAAGGACCACCTTCATCATCGCCTTCTCTTCCTGGGGTTCGCACGAAAAGAAGTGGTTTTTATCATTTCCACCCTTTGCGTCTGCTTCGGCGTGAGCGCCCTCATCATCATGAGGCAGGACTTTATCGAAGCCCTTCTCGGGCTGTTTCAGGCCTTGCTGATCATCGGCCTGATCGTCACCCTCATGTTGAAGGGTCGGGAAAGGGTTCCCAAGGGAGGGGAAAGGAGGGTCATGCAAAGACGGAGGGAGGACCGCATTCCAAGGCAGGACATCTAGAGAAAACAAGTGTTCAGTGTTCAGTGTTCAGTGTTCAGTGTTCAGTGTTCAGTGTTAACACCCTGGAACCGATCAGTTTAGGTCAGAGTTTTTTGAAAACAATCAGCCTTCGATGGTAGGTCGAGTGCGGGATGGTGTAGCGGAGATCCTGCACGACCTTGTACACTCCTTCGAAGTCCCTTGACGCCTGCGCCGCTTCTTCGTCACATCGCGGACCCTTCATGAAAATCGCTTTGCCTCCCGGGGCAAGGCAGTTCCTCACACGGGAAAGCGTTTTTGGAATCGTCTCCAGAGCCCGGGTGATGACCCCGTTGACGGGGTCGCTGAAGGAGGCGTAGATTTTCCCTTCGTAAATCTCCACCCCCTCCAAGTCGAGGGCATCCACTACCTCTCTGAGGAATTTGATCCTCCGGTGCCGTCCCTCTGCAAGGATGAAGGCCGTCTCCGGACATACGATCTTCAGGGGAATTCCGGGGAGTCCGGCCCCGGCGCCGATGTCGAGGATCGGAGAAGGCAGCTTCCAGCGAAGCAATTTCGCCACCAGGATGCAATCGACATAGTGCTTCTGAACCATGCTGTCGAATTGATAGATCCGGGTCAGGTCATATTCCGCATTTTTTTCGCGCAACAGCGTGTGGTACTGCCAAAGCTGCTTGTATTGATTTTCACCCAGATGTAGGCTGCTTCTCTCGAACCACGTCTTGAGGGAGGACGACCCCGGGCGCAGCGCGTCACTGCGGGGCCGGGTTTTCACTTTTATCTTTGAGGGTAAGCGGGATCTCATGGAGAGGAAATCACCTATGACACCTTCCTTCGAGCATCTTGAGGTTCTCTACGAGGACAACCACCTTATCGCCCTGAACAAGCCCTCAGGCCTCCTGGTTCAGGGTGATGCGTCAGGCGCTGCGTCACTCATGGGCCTGACCCGGGAATATATCAGAAAGAAGTACCGCAAGCCAGGGAATGTGTTCCTCGGTCTTGTCCATCGCCTGGACCGCCCTGTCTCGGGTGTCGTGATTTTTGCAAGAACCTCCAAAGGAGCATCGCGAATTTCTGAACAGCTCCGGAGCCGAACCGTTGAAAAGGTATACCGGGCCTTGGTTCACGGCACACCCACCCCCGGTTTGGGGAGCATCACGTCCTTTCTCAAACAAGGAGAGAAAAAGGTCAAGCTGGTGGCACAAGGGGAAATGGCGGCCAAAGAGGCCGTGTTGAGCTACAGAACCCTTAAGAGTACGAAAGACAAAACCCTTCTCGAAATCCGCCTCTTGACGGGGCGGAAACATCAGATTCGGGCGCAGTTGGCTGGATTAGGGCACCCTGTTGAAGGGGACGTGAAGTACGGCGCCCCTTACGCCCTGAGCGGCGGAACAATACGGCTCATCGCCCTGTCCCTTTCATTCAAGCACCCGACCCGCGATGTGCGGATCACGATCCAGACCCATCCGCCCGACTGGGCGGCGATCCGCAAGCAGTAAGCAGTAGGCAGCCGGTATTCAGTAATCAGTCGGCTGCAGGTCACAAATTCGAAAATTGTACCGTCTTTTACTGTTCACTGGTTACTGGTTACTGGTTTTAAGCGGCGAAGCCGCGTTTTATAAAATCGCGTCAGCGATTTTATATCTTGAAATATTCCCTCACCCGCGTCAGAGAGATCTCTTTCTGGTTTCCCAAGAACCGCGCTTTGCGATCCTTTCCAGGGACCGCATCACCCGCTCCTTCGAAATACGGCCCTCCCGCAAACGATCTCTAAGAAGCCGGATGCCTTGAAACACGTTCTCCTGGTCCTTGCAAATAAGAAGGATGTCCGCCCCGGCATGGAATGCCAGGCAAGCCGCCTCTGACACAGATCCCCGGCCGGCTATGGCACCCATCTCCAGATCGTCTGTGATGATAAGCCCTTCGAAGCCCATGGTATCCCTGAGAAGACGGGTGAGAATCTCGTGAGACAAGGTGGCGGGGTTTTCCGGATCAAAAGCAGAATAGACCGCATGGGAACTCATGATGCCCGCGACCCCCGCATCAATGGCCGAACCGAAGGGCAGGAGGCTGACCTTTTCAAACTCCTCCCTTGACGCATCAATGAACGGCAAATGCACATGGGGATCCACCCCGGCCTGACCCAAACCCGGGAAATGCTTGGCCACAGCCATGACCCCGTTCCTTTGAAGAGACTCAATGACCGCTTTTCCCAAAAGGGCGACCTTTTCAGCGTTTTCCCCAAAGCTCCGGCCCTGAAGATGCTTCTCCAACTCGCCCCGCTGAACATCCACCACAGGGGCAAGATCCATGTTCAGACCGACCAGGTTCATCTCCCTTGCCGTGATCCTGCCGAACTCCTCGGCCCGCTTCACACATTCCTCATCCGCAGCGATGGCCGTATTGCCGGGGAAAAGCGTGAAGGGCTCTTTGAGCCTGGCCACCCGACCTCCTTCCTGATCCACCGCCAGGAAAAGAGGAGATCCATGGCTTTTTATCGCTTCTCTCTGCAGATCCCGGCAAAGCCCTGCGAGCTGGAGGGGATCTTTGATGTTGCGCGAGAAAAGGATGATACCCCCGAGGTTGAACTCCCGGATGAGTTCTAAAGTGTCCTCATCGAGGTCTGTACCGGGCAGACCGGCCATGAAAAGCCGTCCTATTTTGGAATGAAGATCTTGAGTCATGGTTAAAGCACTTGACATAACAGGTTGCATTATAGGAAATTCCATGGCGCGCAAGAAAATACTCATCCCAATTTGAGCGATTTTTCAGAATCGAGATTGCCACGCCCTTCGGGCTCGCAATGACCGACAGAATCGCTCAATTCAGGTCGTTTTAAGAGGATGAAGGACATGGCACAAACCGGTGTGATCCATGGACGATTTCAAGTCCTTCACAACGATCACCTCAAATACTTGCTGGCAGGCAAGGCGAGGTGCGCCCATCTTGTCGTGGGCATCACAAACCCGGACCCTACCCTCACCAGGGATGATCCTGCAGATCTTCAGCGCAGCCTTCCTGCATCAAACCCCCTCACATACTATGAAAGGTATATCCTGCTCCAGGAGGCTCTCATGGAAGCCGGACTTCAGGGCCGGAAGTTCTCCGTGGTGCCCTTTCCCATTAACCTGCCTGAGCTCTACCGGCATTACGTCCCGCTTGAGGCCGTGTTTTTTCTTACCATCTATGACGCATGGGGAGAAAGAAAATTGCATCAGTTTGAGTCTCTCGGACTCAAAACCGAGGTCCTCTGGAGAAAAAGGCCCGAAGAGAAAGGCTTGAGCGGCGCTTTCATCCGAAAAAAAATGCTCTCGGGAGACCCCTGGGAGCATCTCACCCCCAAGAGCACAGTTCGCTTTTTGAAGGATTGGGACATTCCCGGTCGATTGAGAACTCTGGAGCGGACCCCCGTCTAGTCCTTTTCCGGGTCCCTTCCCGCGCCGATCAGGGGCAGCACCTTGTCCACCTTGAAGAAGACAAGAAAACGAGGCTTGCCTTCCTCCTTTTCGGACGAATACCGTTTGCTTCGAAGGGTGTAGAGGAGCTCCGTGTCCTGCTCTTCTCTGAGCTTTGTCAAAAAAAGGCGTGTACCCTTGTACCCAGCACCCTCTTCCTTGAAAAGATATGCGGCAAAAGGGTTTGACTGAAGATTGTGATGGGTCAGTCTGTCGGCCATGATAAAGGCGATGGTTTCCTTGTCCATCACGTGAGGCTTGGCATAAACAGCCAAGTCCACTTTTCCATCCTTGTCCGCCGTTGCCAGAACGCCTGTCCCTTTTGCTTTGTCGAAATATTCCTGAAGATCCATGGTATATCCTCCTTTATGCTTCATTGTGTACGGGCAGAACTTAGGAACAGATCAAACTTTTTCAAGCGACAAAGATGACGGCTTCGTAAAAAGTCCGAAAAACCGCGATTCGTCATTGCGAGCCCTTCGGCTTCGCTTCCACCTTCGTTGGAACTTCGGCGGGACAGGCAGGGTAAACTCACTGCGGCAATCCAGTGCGAAGCACTGTCCCGAGAGTAACGAGGGATCTCCTCTTGATACGGAAAGATCCTTCGATCCACCTCCGGCGGCCTCAGGACGACTTGCATTGCAAGTCGGATTGCCACGGCGCGTTGCGCCTCGCAATGCCCGGCTGGGTCTTTTTATCGTGAAAACACTCCCGTAGGGGAGGGCTTCATGCCCTCCCGCGGGCGGGCGTAAAGCCCGCCCCTACATTTTCATGCGTGGGGGTGGCCGCCTCCAAGTCATGAGCGTTACGAGTTCATCAAGGATGGTGATCTCTTAAAAAGCCCCGCGATCTTTATGTGGCTGAATCCTTCAGGAAAGCCTATTCCCCTGGCTCTGTCGCGGATCGAAGGTGCAGACGTGATGACGCCCGGGGTCGAATCTCTCCGATTTCTCAAGGATAGGTTTTCCCGCGGCCTTTGCGATTTTGCCGAGCATGCCTTTGAAAATCCACTGATGGAAGGGGTAGAGACCGTACCAATAAAGGAACCCGAAAAGACCCCGCGGCAGGAATCTTGAAAGTTGCAGGATTTCAGTGCGGTTTTCGCCCACCGGATGAATTTGGAATTCCAAGAAGGCCTCACCCGGCAGCTTCATCTCCGCCAACAAAAGCAACCTCCTCTGCTCGTCCACTTCAAGGACGCGCCAGAAATCAAGGGCGTCGCCGGGGAACAACTCGTCGGGATGGCGCCGGCCTCTTCTCAACCCGACCCCCCCAACAAGTCGATCCATCCCCCCTCTCAACCACCAGAGGAAGTCGGCAAAGTACCATCCCCTCGAACCCCCGATCCCCTGGATGATTTTCCACATCTCCTCAGGGGTCGCTTTTACAAGGGCGCGATACCCGGACTCGAGGATGGTTCCGCCCGCATACGATGCATCCCCACAGTAGGTCCATTCAGGTACGGGCGGGGCGCCTGCATCCGACCAGCACGTGTCCACGCGCTCTTGCTGAATTCTTTCCAGAGCCAGTGCCATCGCCTCACGACAGCTCAAAAGCTTCTGAGGGATGATGGATCGAATGCTGTTTTCCTGACACACCACGGGGTTTCTCAAACCCTCTGTCAGAGGTCTTGCAAGGGATGCCGGCACCGGGGTGACCAGATGGATCCAATAGGAGCTCAGCCGTGGGGTAAGCACAGGCACCGGGATGATCCATCGCCTTGAAAGGCCTGCTTCCCGGGCGTAAATTTCCATAAGTTCCTGGTAGGTCAGGACGTCAGGCCCGCCGATGTCGAAGGTCTTTCCTTTGACCTCATCATGCTCCAGACAGCCTTGGAGATAATGGAGCACGTTGCGTATGGCAATCGGTTGTACCGGCGTCCTCACCCAGCTCGGCGTGGTCATGACCGGCAGCCTTTCAACCAAATACCGGAGAATTTCAAAGGAGGCGCTCCCCGATCCCAGAATCATGGCCGCTCTGAGAAACGTGGTGGGCACAGGACCGCCCTGAAGAATCCTGGCGACTTCCATCCTTGATCGCAGATGTTTGCTCAGGCCGGCATCCTCCATCCCCAGACCGCCTAAATAAATGATTCGGTCAAGGCCCGCGGCAGCGGCAGCCTCGACCATGTTTTGAGCGGCAGTCCGGTCGGTTCTTGAGAAATCCTTTGTCTGAGGGTTCATGGAGTGGACCAGGTAGAAAGCGGCCCAGCAACCCTCCAATGCTTTGAAAAGGGAGGCGCTATCCAGCAGATCCCCTTGTGCGAGCTCGATGTTCGGGTCTCCCCCCCAGGGTCGGCAACGAAGCTTGGAAAGAGACCGGCCCACAACCCTTACCCGATAGCCGGAAGCCAGCAGTTGGGGAACCAGGCGGCCCCCAACGTAGCCTGTAGCGCCTGTGACAAGAACAGGTTTTTGTTTCCTAAAATCACTTTTCATGTCCAAATCCCGGGGATCATTCATGGCGGGACTCCAAGGTTGATGCTCTCATAAAAAGTCAGAAAACGCCCTTTTCTGTCATTCCCGTGTAGGCGGGAATCCAGTGTTCTCAAGGGGTTCTGGACTCCCGCCTCCGCGGGAGTGACAACGGAGGAGACTTTTTACAAGGCTGTCAATGTTGATGCATTCGTAAAAAATCCCAAACCGTCATTGCGAGGCGCGAAGCGCCGTGGCAATCTCCAGGAGATCCGGGTGGTTATGAGCCTGCCCCGGCGCGACATGCCGGAGAGCATCGAGGTAGATGGCGACTCATACGATTTCACCTTGGAATCCGAAGTGTCATTGCCAGGTCTGGGCCAGGGATTGCCGCGCTGCGGTCGAAATGACAGATGTGGCACTTTTGACTTTTTGCGAGACCGTCCGTAATTGTTCCCCATAATGGGCACTGCACAATGAAAAGTCCAGTATTTTATCCTTGAGAGTATCATGGATGGTCCCTTGGAGTTTGCCGCCTCCACTCCTTGACAAAAACAAAGGGCATCTTATTTTTTTCGAAAATAACCCGCCCATGTGATGGGGCGACGAGCCGGGTTATCGATAAGATAATTGCGGCTTTTTTTTATGGAAGGAACAAACCATGGCACACTCTACACTTGCAAACGATTCATTTCTTGATTCCGGCATTGGGGAGAGGGCTTTTTCAAGATTGGACGAATCCGACGATCCTTTGTTCTACGCCACAGATCGCTTCGTGTCCCATCTCGATGAAGTGGCCCTTGAAACCGTAGAAAAAATCATCGACACCCTTCTTGTTGAAGAGAGCCCCGTCATCCTGGATCTCATGGCCGGTTGGGATTCTCACATTCCCGAAGGCCTGCGCTCCTCAAGAATCGTCGGCCTGGGTTTGAACGAGAACGAACTGAAGCGGAACAACGCCCTATCCGAGTTCGTGATTCACGACCTGAACAGCGTTCCTCGTCTTCCCTTCCCGGACAACACCTTCGACGCAGTGCTCAACACGGTGTCCGTAGACTACATGACGAAACCCGTCCGGGTCTTTACGGAGGTGGGAAGGGTTCTGAAACCCGGGGGCCTTTTTCTTGTGATTTTTTCAAACCGCATGTTTCCTGAAAAAGCCGTCGAAATCTGGCGACGATCCAACGAGGAAGAACGAATCCTGCTCGTCGAAGATTTCTTTCGGGAAGCAGGAGTTTTTGACAAGACCACACTCTTCATCTCCAAGGGAAAGCCGCGGCCCGAAAATGACAAGTATGCCGACCAGGGAATCCCGAGCGACCCGATTTACGCCCTGTATGCTGAAAAACAGGGAGGCAGCCCTTCCCGCAAGGCCCGGCCATCAGTAACGCTGAGCTACGGAGTGCGATTGGACGAAAAAGATCTGGAACAAAGAAAACGACGGATCAAGACAACCCTGCAGTGTCCCCACTGTGGGGAGCAACTCAAGAAGTGGCTGGTTCCCGATAATCCCTTTGAAGTCACATGGGACAATGAGTTCATGTATATCTGCTTCAACGACCACTGCCCCTACTACGTGCGAGGGTGGGACCACATGTCGAAACAAGGCAACCGCGGGGTCTCCTACAGGCTGATGTACAACCCCGAAAAAGATATCTGCATGCCGATTCCCGTACCAAGCCCCGGGGCTTTGAGAGAAAGCATAGTCGAATAACGGCACAGGGTGCATGGCTCACGGGTCAGGGTCAAGGGTAAACGGTTCATGGTCAAAAGCTTTCGTATGTTTCTCCCGTGCACCGTGCGCCTTGCGCCTTGCGCCGCTTTTTACACATGATTTCGAAGCTGGAGCGCGACAGGATGGGGATTCAGGTATACCTGCCGGGCCAGGTAGGGCTCTTTGTACTTCCGGACATAATGATTCATCAGGGTGATAGGAACGATATGCGGGACATAGCCTTTGCGATACATTTCGATCACTTCAAGGAGTTCCTCCTTTTCATCCTTTGAAAGCTGCTCTTTGAAATAACCCATCATGTGCTGAATCACGTTGGTATTTTTTTTCAGCGTCGTCTTGAGCTTCAGCGCTTCCAGGAGCAGGTTTTCGTATTGGTCAAAGAGGTCTCCGGCCTGAAGGCTCTTGCCTGCGGCCACGAGTTTTCCCATCAGGCTTTGATGCTTGGGGCTGTGGGAGAGCACGAGCAGCTTGTGCTCCGTGTGAAAGTCCACGAGATGGCCTCTGGACATCCTCGCTTTGCGAATCTCACGCCAGCGCTTCAGCGTAAAAATGCTTTCAATGAAATTCTCTCGCAGTTTTGGATCGTGAAGGCGGCCCTCCTCTTCCACGGGGATGAGCGGGAAATGCTCCATGAAAGCCTTTGCAAAAAGGCCGACCCCCTTTTTCTCCGGCATTCCCTTTTCATTGTAAACCTTTACTCTCTCCATGCCGCTGCTCGGGGAGTCGCTCTTGAAAATAAAACCACAGAGATCCTCTTTTTCGAGCTCGGCCGCACGGTTCCCGGCCCACGAGCGCATCCTGTCCGTAAAGTCCACACCTGAGCGGATCGTCACGAGACGGGGAGACTCGTAACTCCCCACCAGGCGCATCGCCTCCCTGGGAATGCCGAGCCCGCATTCCACTTCCGGGCAAACGGGAACATATTCCACGTACTGGCCGAGCGTGTCCGTGAGATATCGATCCCACTTGTGGCCGCCGTCATAGCGAACCTGATGCCCCAGCAGGCATTCGCTGATTCCCAATCTGATTTTTTCTTCCATGGCCGTTATCCTTTTCATGGGGAAGCTAGCGTTTATTCTTCCCAAGTGCGGTCCGAGGGACTTAATATGGCACGGCCCTTGGTAAAGCGCAAGGGAGAATCGAGCTGTCCTGAGCCTGCCCCCCTCCCCTAACCCCTCCCACCAGGGGAGGGGAAGTCCAGGCAATGACAAAACGTTGCCCTTTCGTATCTTCTCATTTTCGTGCGTTCGTGGTAAGAAAATATGCCCGGCCGGTTTCATAGAACGCCCTTTTAGACCTCCGATCCGGCCTGAAAGGTCTATCGGCAAATGGCCGAAGAGCAATAAAGACGGCTTCTGAAAAAGTCTCCTCAGTCGTCACTCCCGCGAAGGCGGGAGTCCAGAATCGCTTGAAAAGACTGGATTCCCGCCTACGCGGGAATGACAAAAAAGGGCTGTTTCGGACTTTTTACGAAGCCGTCAATAAAGGAGCACCCACATGCTGGAAATCATGAAAAAGCTGGCCAAGGAAAAAGATATTTGCGTGCTCGCCACGGCTTCCGGCGGCACGCCTTACTGCTCGCTCATGGCCTATGCCACGGACGAGGAATGCCGGGAAATCTTCATGGTCACCTA
>Ga0209498_1000448_pt1 | contig 25079 bp, 18 predicted proteins | sample WalLakDeSediment_FD_184131 | JGI IMG/M metagenome (GOLD analysis project Ga0209498, IMG submission 184131) | Lake sediment microbial communities from Walker lake, Nevada to study Microbial Dark Matter (Phase II) - Walker Lake 11/02/13 Deep... | ecosystem: Environmental > Aquatic > Freshwater >...
GGTGTGGGCTTCAACAGGGCCCGATCGGCCATGGTATGTCGACGACATCTCTTCTTGTCCATTCTGCGCCTCCTTTGTCAATACGGCCATGTTGTCGCTGTGCAGGAACTGTCCGCATCGACCTTTCTCAATGGAATGCCACATGGAAGAGGATAGCATGAGCAGGGACGATCCCTTGCTGTTTGTCCTGCCGTCACGGAGCTTTTGCTCAGATCGGGTTCCGTGAAAGTTTCTGGCAAGAAGCCCATCCTGTGGTAGCATGTCCGTTGAAAGGTATCACGTTTGGAGAAATGATTTCATGGAAGAGATGTGGATTCTCATTCGATGGGTAGTGGCCCTCTATGCCTTGAGTTTTTCCGTTTATCCCTTGGGCAGATGGATCTTTTCCAATACTCCGGATCGGGGGCACGCGGCAGGAAGGCTCTTGGGAATCTTGGTGCCTCCCTATATAGCATGGGTATTTGCTCATCTCCGGTGGGTACGCTTTTCTCGAGGAGGAATCGCGTTTTCCCTGATTCTTGTGGGCTGTGTCAGCTGGGGGCTTGTGTTTCTTGTTCGTCGAAGGAGGGGAGTGTTCCAGAGAGCGCCTCGATGGGCTGTCATCGCGGAGGAGACGGCTTTTCTGCTGGTCTTTGGGATTTTCGCTTTGATCCGCGCTTTCAATCCGGATATCTTCTGGAGCGAGAGTTCCATGGACATGTCCTTTCTCACCAGCTTGATGCGAACCCATTATATGCCCCCTCCTGATGTATGGTTCGCAGGGACCACGGTGAACTACTATTACTACGGTCATATGATCATTGCGTTTGTGGCCCATATCGCGGGAGTACCACCGCAGTTCGCCTATAACCTGGGTATGGCCACTGCGCCAGGCATCGTGGGGCTGGCCATCTTCTCTACCTTGTATCATCTGACCCGTTCCAAGATGGCCGGGGCTTTGGGGATTTTGGTCGCCCAGTTCATGGGAAACCTGGACGCCACCCTGTTTCTGGTGGCTCGATGGGTCAGCGCTGTGGTTCATCATCCCACGAGACTGAGGGAGGACACGTTGGGTCGGGTGGGACTTTGGCTGTCAGCCAAGGTGGCTCCTGAGAACGTTGCGCCGGAGAGCTTGCGATCTTTGGCTCAATTCGGCTTTTTCGAGATCAAACCGAACAATTGGCATTTTCGCTTCTTCAGAAGCGCCCATGAGGTGATTTCCAGCACGGTGCATGAGTTCCCCTTTTGGACCTGCATTTTCATGGATCTTCATGCCCACCTACTGGTCATGCCCTTGGCATGTACCTTGTTCTTCCTGGAAAGCTTTATCCTGGCGCGAGGGGCCAAGGAAGCCAGGGACTGGTCCTTGGCGCGCAGGATGAGCGCGGTGGCTGTCTTGGGACTGGGAGTCAGTATCCTTATCCCTACGAATAGTTGGGATTTTCCGATTCATATCTTGATAATCCCAGCGGTCATGGCGCTAGGCGCCTGGTGGCCAGGGCCAGGGTGGTGCTTGTCCCTGGCGCCTCTTTACGGTTCCTGTCAAGCCCTGGCGCGAAGGCTGGGCTCGTTTCTGGGATGGGTGGTTCTGCCCAGCGTTTGCATCCTCCTTTTGGCCATGCTCTATGCCAGACCTCATTTCAACCATTTCTACAGAACGGGCATGGGAATCGGGTTCTTGCCTGGCAACTTTCCCAGGACAGGGGTAGGTCCATTTTTGACCGTACATCTCTTCTTTCTGCTGGTGTTGGCCGTGACAGGCCTCCTGACCTTCGTACAGCATGGCGCGGAGTCAGGTTGGACCAGAAAACGGCTCGTCTGGAACTCGACAGTCCTGGTGCTCGCACTGGCGTTCAGTGTGCCTGCCACTCGGTTCGCCGGGCATCGCCTAGGTCCTTGGCCTGCTCAGTGGGCTGATATCCTTTGCCAGAGGGTGACCGGTATGGAGATGCCTGCTTCTCCTCGGCACCCCGGCTTGGTCACCGCCATGTCGAAGGCGGAGGGACTCGAAGCCAAGATGTTGAGATTCATGGTGGAATCGGGATTGTATGAATCCTTGACGCCCATGCCTCAACATCCTTTGCCTTCTTCGCCTGAGACGCGACGCAGTTGGATGCATTGGGCCAGCTATTTTCTGCGCCTGAACGATCTTACCAGCATGTCCCTGCTGGCTCCGCTCATGATCCTCTCTGTCATGCTCGTGGTTCTCAGGAGGGGCAGGTCCCGGGAGGGAATGGTCTTTGATTGCATGGCCTTGACCGCTTTGGGGTTGATTGCCATGGTGGAAGTGGTTTTCGTGAAGGACTTCTACCAGGGGGGGATCATGAAACGTTTCAATACTGTATTCAAATTCTATCTTCAAGCCTGGAATCTTCTCTCTATAGCTTGTGCAGGCAAATTGTATCTGGCCTGGAGAGGTTGGAGAGAAACCAGGCGCGTACCCTTTTGCCTGGCATGGATGGGATTCGGCTCTTGCCTGTTCGTTTTCTGCCTTTGCATGGTTTTCGTGCCTATGGGGCTTCAGGGAAGACGGCATAGAGATACCTATGGACGGGTGAAATTGCCGCCTACCCTGGATGGCTGGGCTTTTATGCGGGAAAGGGAACAGGATGAATGGGCGGGGATCCGCTGGTTCTGGGAAAACGTAAGTCGGGACCGGTGGCCTCCCCCCGTGATCCTGGAGGCCACGGGAAAGGATTATGACTACAGGATAGCGAGAATCTCCTCCCATACAGGACTTCCAACCTTGATTGGCTGGTGGAGCCATGTATCTCAACGAGATTACACCACCAGCATGAACAGGTTATATCCAGGGGATGCGGAACCGTTCGTCCCGTTCCAGGATGGCCGGAAAAAGGAACGAAGGCGGGTTCCCTTGGAACCTGTTCAAAAAGCGGTATTGACATTGTACGAGAGTCTGGATTTGAACCAGGTTTTGGATCTCTTGGTGGAACACAGGGTGGAGTACATCTATGTGGGAAAAACGGAGCAAGAGACCTATGATGCTGTCGGACTGCGCAAATTCGACAAGATCGATGGTCAAGGGCCTTGGAATCGAGTCTTCCAGCAGGGAAGGGTGAGTATCTATCAAGTCAATCCGAATCTCACAACTGCGGAACAGAGGGAGAGTCAGGATTTGAAGGGACTGGCCAGGCTGGGGATGAGCGAGGAAGAAAGGGAACGAATCGAAGATTCTATGGCAGAGCTTTCCACCCAGCAGGAGGATCATCGAAAAGAAATTCTGGAAAAGACACCTCCCAAGAACATGTTTGCCGGGGGAAGGGGAGAGTTCAGGGGGCAGTTCGATGAACCCAGAGGCATCGCGTGTAGCTTGGATGGAAGGATCTACGTGGCGGATTTCAGGAACCACAGGGTGCAGTGCTTTGACGAGGAGGGTCGTTTCCTCCTGGACTGGGGAGAAGGCAAAGGATCCAAACCCAATCAGTTCAACGATCCTTGTGCTATCGTGGTGACCCGGGAGGGCTGGGTCGCGGTGGCCGACACCTTTAACGATCGTATCCAGTTGTTCGATCGGGATGGGCGCTTCCTGCGAACCTGGTCCACCGCCGGGCATCCCAGGGGTCTGGCCATGGGACCAAATGGCTTGTTGCTGGTCAGTTGCGCTTACGGTTGCGTGGTACAGGCATTCGATCTTCGTGGGGAGTTGCAATACTCCTGGGGAGAAGGGAGGGGAAGCGGAGAGAAGCAGTTTGACAGACCCCAAGGGATCGTTTGCGGTCCTGACGGTTCGATCTATGTGGCCGATACCCACAACAGGAGAATCAAGCGGATCGCTCTGAACAGCGAGGTGCATGAGAATTTTCGCGTGGATCTTTGGAACGGACCCAAGGAACACAGGCTAGAGCCATATCTGGCTTTGGTTCCAGGAAAAGGTTTGTTGTGTACCGATCCAACGCAGGGCGACGTGGTTCTTCTGGATCAGAATTCCGGCGTTGTGCGACAGAGGTGGACGTTGCCCGAACTGAGATCCCCCATGGGGATCATCTATACCGTGTCAGGGAAGGTGTTCGTAGCGGACAGCGAAACCCATCGTATTGTGCGTCTCGCGCCAGTGGAAGAGGCGTTAGCGATCGATCGGGAGACCGCTGAGTCGAACATGGGGGAATCTTTGCGACCATGAGATCAGATCGGACCTGTACTTCTCGAGTTCTTCGCCATCCGTCACCTGGAAGGTTGGATCCAGAGTGGGAGCGGGATAGACAGGTTGCCATGCCCAGGCAAGCCTGGATCCCAGGATGTCTCCCATTTTGAGGAGATCTTCCAGTCCATGGAGTTTGGGATGCAGCGTGGTTCTCATCTCGGCCATATCGTCTCGTTCCAGGAGCAGGGAGATGGATCGTTCGATGCGGGCCCACTCTACTTGGGCTTGTACGACCTCTGGGTACCTGTCCGGGGAGGCTTTGAAATCCATGGAGATGAAATCCAGAAGATCTCGTTCCAAGCAATCCTGGAGAACTTCCGGTTCGTGTCCGTGGGTGTCGATTTTTGTCTTCAACCCAAGACCTTTCACGGAAGCCAGGAAATCCTTGAGTCCCTTTTGCTCCGTGGGTTCTCCTCCTGTGACAACGACCCCATCGATAAATCCGATCCTGTTTTCAATATCTTCCATAAGGTCTTTTTCACAGAGGGTAGGTAAATCCTTGTGTCGTAGGACCAGATCCGCGTTGTAGCAGTAAGGACACCTAAAACGACATCCCGCAGTGAACACGGTGCAGGCGATATGACCTGGATAATCAATCAGGGTTGTCCCGATAAATCCCTTGATGGTCAATTCAGATCCTTTTGAGACACGATAGATCTAATAGCTCAGGGGTCACGCAACAATAAGTTCGCATTCTGAGGAGGTTGATTGGCTTTAGATTTGGCCGCAACGACTGAGCGGATCCGCAGACGTATCCAAGATACGTTGAGGAATACGCGATGGAGACGCGGTCGAAGAGTATGTCAACATTGCCCTCCAGAATGTGAAGTTGTTTTTGCGTGAGCCCTTAGTTCGGGTTCACTGAATATTTACCTTCTACAGCCCAAGAAGAGACGGCTCACCCACTGCAAAAATAGAGTCTCAAAAGGGATGGAAGATCTTGGATGGGATGGCCCGGCAATCGAGTGACCTTCGATCTAGACGCCGGCAACGCCCACGGCAAGTTCCGCCTGCGGTTCTTCAACGCAAACCATGGGTGTTTTCGAGTCGCAATCCGATACCAGGGGTTGGTCATATTCCTTTCTTACCTTGAATTCCTCCTGTTTTCCCTTGTTCCATTGGGCGATAGGACGGAAATAACCGACCACCCTGGAATAGACTTCGGTTCGTTGATTACAGCGTTCCATAGGTCCGACTCCTCCTCAATTCGGATGAATGAATCTTATCCCCGCGGCTGGTATCCGCCGCCTCCTCCCGAGTCGATATATAATAGGGGCATTCGCTATGCTCTCCAGGAATATAACCATGAATGGGACAGATCGAAAAGGTGGGGGAAATGGTGTAATAGGGCATCTTAAAACCTTCCGCGATCCTGCGAACCAGGTTTTTACACACCATTGGATCCGAGATCCGTTCCCCCAGAAAACCGTGAAACACGGTGCCTCCGGTATATAGACACTGAAGATCATCCTGGTGATTCAGAGCGTCGAAAAGATCGCTTGTCGCATCGACCGGAAGGTGGGTGGAATTGGTGTAAAAGGGTTCTTCTTGTCCAGAAGTGATCATCTCTGGATATCTTTGAACGTCCAGTAAGGCCAACCTGTAGGATGTCCCTTCCCCCGGCGTGGCTTCCAGGTTGTACATGACCCCGGTATTCTCTTGAAATTCCAGAAGGCGTTCTCGCATGTAATTCAAGGTGTTCATGGCGAAATGTCTTCCGCGAGGCGTGGAGATGTCCTCGCCGAGAAGATTGAGGCACGCTTCGTTCATCCCAATCAATCCGACCGTGGAGAAATGATTGCCCCAATACTGCCCTTTGCTTTCCTTGACACTTCTCAGGTAATACCTGACATAAGGATAAAGCCCCTGTTCGGTCCAGGATTCCAGGATCTTGCGCTTGATTTGAAGGCTTTCTTTGGCCAGCTCCATGAGATGATCGACCTGGTCGTAGAAAGCATCCTCTGTGCGGGCAACGTAGGCGATCCTTGGCAAATTGATGGTCACAACCCCGATACTGCCTGTCAGAGGATTGGATCCGAACAAACCTCCTCCCCTGCGTCTGAGTTCTCGCACATCCAAACGAAGACGACAGCACATGCTCCTTGCATCCGAAGGATTCATGTTGCTGTTCACGAAGTTGGCGAAATAGGGGATTCCATACCTGGCTGTCATTCGCCAGATGGGATCCAGTCCTCGGTTGTTCCAGTCGAAATCCTTGGTGATATTGTACGTGGGAATGGGAAAGGTGAAAATCCTGCCCTTGGCGTCGCCATTCATCATGACCTCGCAAAAGGCTTCATTGATGAGATTCATCTCCCCCTGAAATTCCCCATAGGTGGCGTCCTGAAGTTCACCTGCCACAATGACTGGAGCGTCTTTCAGGATGGTCGCTGGCTGCAGGTCCATGGTTAGATTGGTGAAAGGGGTTTGAAAACCCACTCGGGTGGGAATGTTGAGATTGAAGACGAATTCCTGAATCGCTTGTCGGATTCCTTGTTTGTCCAGACCATCGTATCGTACGAAGGGCGCCAAATAGGTGTCGAAATTTGAAAAAGCCTGGGCACCAGCCGCTTCCCCTTGCAGGGTATAGATGAAATTTACGATCTGTCCCAGAGCGGTTCGAAAGTGCTTGGCAGGTGTGCTTTCCACCTTGCCAGGAACTCCTTTGAACCCTTGAAAGAGAAGATCCTGAAGATCCCATCCACAACAGTAGGCGCTCAGCAGACCAATGTCATGGATATGGAAATCCCCGGAGATGTGGGCCTGTCTGATCTCTGGAGGGTAGATCCTGTTGAGCCAATAGTGGGAGGAGACGTGCGAGGAAATATAGTTATTCAGGCCCTGTAAAGAGTAGTCCATGTTGCTGTTTTCGTGGATACGCCAGTCGAGCTGTCCCAAATACTGATCCACCATATCGACCGCACCCTTGAGAACCGCCTGGGCGTCTCTCATCTGAGCCCGCTGATCCCTGTACAGGATATAGGCCTTGGCAATCTCTGCGTAACCGCTCTGGATAAGCATCTGCTCCACCAGGTCTTGGACTTGTTCTACCGTGGGGATGACATTGTCCTTGGTCACGATTTTCAAGACCGAAACCACCTGACGGGTCACCTTGTCCGAAATGTCAGGAGAAGCTTCCCCCACGGCTTGTACAGCCTTGCTTACGGCTGCCGCGATCTTGCCCTGGTCAAAGGAGACCAGTCTGCTATCGCGTTTTCTGATGAACGGTATTTCAGCACTTGTCATTTCGGCCCCCCGGCCATCGATCCATTGTTGTCAACGAAAAGAGTTATACCAAAGGTTGTGGTCGAAAGACAAGAGAAAAGTTTCGAATGTATGAGCAGATGGTTAGGAAAAAGAGTTCAATCCAAGAGATACATTTTAATGAAGAACTGTTCCATGCGAATTATATACATGAATCATCTTTCATCATCATCACCTATATGTCGATATTTCCCGTAGTTCTGGGTGGGTCATCAGGAAAAGAAAGGTAAATATTCAGTGAATGTCAACCGTTTCTCTCGGGTTGTCCTGGAACGATCTTTGCTTTCCTACTTTTGTAAACACGGTTTTCAAGGAGCGCTCTGGCCAGAAGAGGATCAAAGACAGAGAAGGAGGTTTTCATCGTGTATCGAAGATTTTTCCTGATTTGGGTGTTCTTTTTGCCGCGGATCTCAGTTGGGGATATGCGTCCCACCGGCTCCTCCACCGCCGGATGGGCCAGGGCCGACTGCCAGACCGCGACTTGGCTTATCGGAGCTGAAGTCTACGGAGATGCCTTGTGTGGAGGAATCGCTGGACTGGGTTGCACGGAAAGTCCTTCCAGGCTCAGTTACCTTCCCCATTTTCGAAGCACGGAACGGTGGTATACGGGGATCGCTACCCTCAATCCACATTCAGAGGTGGAAGCCCAGGTCACCTTTACTGGTTGGATGGATGATGGGACACCCTTGGGCAAGGTTCATAGGACCATCCAACCTGGGACCACCTTGTGTGAGGTTTCCGAAAGCTTGTTGTCCGCTCAAGGCCAAGGCTGGATTCAGGTGGACAGTGATGAACCCGTGATCGTGATGGAAATCTTTGGCAACAAAGTGGACGGAGGCATCGCTGGCGTAAGCGCCTGTGAACCAGCTACGGAGTTCATCGTCCCTCACGTTGTGGTGGGTGAGGGGGTCGGCAGCGGATTGGCCCTGGCCAATCCAGGGGAAGAGACGACTTGGGCTAAGGCAACCTTATATGATCGTGCGGGTGATGTTTTGGGAATCTGGGGGGGAGAAATCCCATCCAAGGCCAGAAAGGTTCAGACCTTCAAATCTCTCTTCCCTCAGGCCGGAGTCGTCAACGGCTGGGCCAGGGTAACGACATCGAGGCCTGTTGTCAGTCTGGCTACCATGAGTTGCTTGACGACTCGTCTTCGAGGTGAATTGGCCGCCATTGTGCCTGTTCAACCCAGGGAACTCTCACGTCTTCCGGTCTTGGTCCATGATATGTCCTGGTCCACCTATCTGGTGTTGGTGAATCCCACATCAGCCTTTGCCACCTTGGGTGTCGATGCTTATGACGAGGAGGGAGGGCGCCTGGGGAGTCGGCAGCTTCTCCTGGGCCCCAACGAAAAGTATATCGGGCTGGCGGCCTCTCTCCTCGATCTCCCCTGTCCTATCAGGGGGTGGGTGGAGGTTCGTTCGGATGTACCCACGGCGGCGATCCTATTTCTTCGTCTTCAGGAAACCTCCGAGGGATGGGGGTTGGCGGGAATCGAGCCCGTGAATGCGGGACCGGTGGTCTATTATCCTCATGTGACCTCCACGCCAAGATGGTGGACCCAACTCTGGATGGGTCATCCTTTGCAAGGATCTTTGGCTCGGGGCGAATTGTTCTACAGGGATTCGGACGGTATTCGACTGGGTTATACCCATTTCAATATGTCACGGCGAGGGGGAATGGTTATGGATGCAGGCGATCTTTTGCCTTGACGTAAATGAACTTGATTTATTGTCCCGTTCTCGCCCTCGCTGACTCCAGGCTCAACGCGGCGAGAACGGGACCTTTTTCACCGAGGGTCTGCGTTCGCGCTTTGGGTCAATTGAACCGGGATCCCTCCTCCGATAGAATCAAGAGGAGATTCCTTTGTCACAGAATCCTTATGCAGTAGGAGGTGCCCGAATGGAGATTACCAGCCAACTCGCCATCTTCTTGGAGAACAAGCCCGGAGCTTTGGGCCGTGTATGCGAGACTTTGCTCGAAGACGATATCAGTATCCTGGCCGTGTCTGTGGCGGATGGCGTGGACCATGCCGTGGTTCGTCTCGTGGTGGATGCTCCGAGTCGAGCGATTCATCTTCTTGAGGAACGAGGGATTCTGGTCAGCGAGAATGACGTGATCCTGCTGAACGCGAAGAACAGGAATGGGATGCTCCTGGAAGTGACCCGACGTTTGTCCCGTGCCAAAGTGAATATCGAGTATCTCTATTTCACGGTCAGGTCCAGCCAGAAGGTGGGTGTTATGGTGCTGCGTCCATCCAACGTGAACAAGGCCGTGGCGGCACTGCAGGATCTTGGTTGAATGTCTAAACAGGCGAAGAAAAGGCTCCAGGGACGCTCTTCAGGGTGGAACCCTTATCTGCTTCTCGGGGCTGTTTTGCTGCTTGGGGCCGGGATCAGACTATGGGCCTGGCACCAGTCCAAGGCATCTCCTTTCTATGACGTTCCATTGGCCGATTCCGCGGTCTATGTGCGATTGGCCAGGGCGCATTGCGGCGAAGGTGGAGGCGAGGATGCTTTCTACTATATGGCCCCATTCTATTCTCGAATCTTGTCCTGTGTCTTGGTGAAACCAGGCATGGTTTGGTGGGCTCCCAGATTCGTTCAGGCCCTTCTGGGGGTATTCATGTGTGGCCTGATGTTCTCAATAGGGAAGATGCTTTATGGTCCATGGGAAGGACTTGCGGCAGCCCTTCTGACCAGCCTGTATGGTCCCTACTTTTTTTATGAAACCCATCTTGTCCCGGTCTCGTGGGTGCTTTTTTTTACCACGTGTTCCCTGGCGACGATTTTGGCCACTTTTCGAGGGAATGGGTCTGCTGTTTGGTTGGGCCTGGCCGGTGTGTCTCTGGGTTTGGCTGCCACAGGTATGCCTGCGATCACTGCTTTCTTGCCTTTTGTCCTGTTGTGGTGGATGGGGGTGAAGGCGATAGGATGTACGAGTCTTCTGGAACGAGGCGCGATACGGTCGTATCTGCCTGGGCTTCTTCTCTTTACGCTTGGTTTCATGATCCCCGTGGGTATGACCGCGGTGAGAAACCATCGTTTGACCAACCAGTGGATCCTGTTTTCCGCTGGCGGAGGCGTGACCTTTCTCGCGGGCAACAGTGAGATCGCTTTCAACGAATTGTCGGGAATCCTCAGTTTGCCTGACCATGAAATCGAGGCTGCTGAGGAGTATAAATGGGCCAAACTCTATGTGGAGATGGAGATCGGAAAGCAAGATCTGACGCCGCGAGAAGTCTCTTCCTTCTGGTGGCAAAAGGGACTGGAACAGTGGAAGAAGAGGCCGGGACGAGGTTGTCTCTTGTTCCTGAAGAAACTATTTCTTTGCGTTTCAGCCGAGGAAATCCCAAATCTTCAGGATATGGAATATGAGAAACGATTTGTACCTATGTTTGCTCTGCCATGGGTTTCCATGGGTTGGCTCGTGCCGCTTTCCCTGGGTGGAGTCGTCTGGCGGGTTCGGAGACGGGAACACACGTTGCCGATCCTTTTGATTGTAAGCCAGTGTTTGGCCTTGGGCTTCTTTTATGTCAGCGGCAGGCACCGCATGCCCATGACCTTGGGATTTCTTCCTTTGGCCGGGGCGGGACTGGCCGGTCTTGTGTTGATGATTCGGAAAAATCAATGGAACCTTCTGGTCGCCTCTTTGTTCGTGATGGCCGGGGGCTGGGTAGTATCCCATTCCGCGGAAGCGCCGAAAAGCGAACATCGTTATGTGTTCATGACCCACAAGACCGCGGCAGCCATGTTCGAGCAGGGAAAATACGACGAGGCGGTACGGCTTTTCAAAGAAGTGGTGGACGCGACCCGGGATGCTCCCAATCCCTTGGCGCTCAACAACCTGGCCTATGCCATGGGAATGAGGTACGACGAGTCAGGGGAGGGGAATCTCGATGAGGCCAAGACCATCGCGAAGAACGCCTTGAGATTGTCCGGGGGAAATCCCATGGTGGCAGACACCTTGATCTGGTTACATCTTCTGGACTATGAAACGACAGAGGCATCGAGTCTTCTTGCGGTCAACATGATGCGATTTCCAGGGGAACATCGGTTCTGGTTGAGGTGGGCTCATTTGCAGATGCTTCTCTGTGATTTCCAAGCCGCCAAGAACGTGATTCGGGATCGATTGGGAGATGCGCCGCCGGATGTCAAGAAGGAAGGAAATGCCTTGCTGGTAGAGATCATCGAGAGAGAAAAAGAGATGGGAGTATCCCCTACGGGAGGTGAGGAGTGAGAATCGTTGTTTGCAGGAAGCCTCGTCTTCTGGAGATTCAGGAGATTCCGAAGCCTTTGATTGGCCCGGATGAAGCCCTGGTGAGAATCGAGGCTTGCGCCCTGTGCAATGGTACGGATTTTAGTATCTTCAATGGGACCTTCCCCTACATGGACCAGGCTTCCTATCCATGCATCATGGGCCATGAAAGCGTGGGACGCGTTGTTGATGTTGGAGAGGATGTGCTTTCTTTCTCGGAAGGAGACAGGGTATTGCGACCCATGGCGATTTCGGAGACCTTCACTTCCATGTGGGGAGGACTGGCTGAATACGGGATTGTGGTGGATTGTGAAGCGCGTCGAGCTCGGGATCCAAAATGGCATCCCAACGCCGTGTTTCTCTCCCAGCAGGTGGTCCCGGACACCCTGGGGCCGGAGGAAGCGACCATCCTCATTACAGCCAAAGAAACCCTCTCCTGGCTGGATAGGATGCAATTCCGATCCGGGGAGAGCGTTTTGATTCTGGGCTCCGGCCCTGTGGGACTCATGTTCTCCCGCTGGTGCGCTGTGGCCGGAGGCTCTCCTGTTCTGGTCGCTGGCAGGAACGAACGGACGCTGAAACGAGCCGTTCGTTTCGGGGCTCATGGAACGGTTCTTACCGGCAAGGACCGTTGGGAAAAGGAATGCTGGGAGTGGGGGTTGGGTCAGGGCTTCGACTTGCTGATCGATACGACAGGAGACAGGGGACTCCTTCGATTCTGCGTGCCTCTTCTGGCCCCTGAAGGCAGAATGGGTTTGTATGGGGTTCCCAAGGCCGGGGATGGGCCGCTTGTGGCGGATTTTGCCGGGGATTGGTCCATTTGGCAGAGATCGCCGCGGGAGTGGAGGGTACACGAGCGACTTGTGAACATGGTAGAGCAGAAGGTATTTCATCCCAGGGATTTCATGACTCACGTGTTGCCCATGGACAGTATGGAACGGGGGATGGCCCTTGTGGAAACGAGAGATTCGATCAAGGTCGTGATTCAAATCCACGAAATTGGAAATGGCGTGAACCCCTCATGAAGAAGTCTGAATCCGACCTGTTCAACGCGGTTCGATGGACCCCAAGAACTCGGGGACATTACGAAGTCTGGTATCTTACGCTCCTTCATAGACCTACCCGACACGCTTTTTGGATACGCTATACACTCCATGAATCCCTGTCCCTGGCCAGGACAGCCTGTCTTTGGTTTGTTCGTTTCGCTCCTCGGGAACAGGGAGGGATCCAGGCTTTTCGTCAGGAGATTTCCTGGGACCGCTTCTTCTTTTCGACGTCACCTTTCGAACTTCAAATAGGAGATGCGCAACTGAGCAACAGCAGGGCTTCTGGATGTATACAGGGCCACGACGGGAAGGTGGAATGGGACCTCTCTTTTCCGGACTGTGGACCCAGATGGAAACATCTTCCAGGATTCTTGTATGGGGTGAATATATTGAAGACCAAAGTGGTTTCTCCTCATCTGGATCTGCCTGTAGTCGGCCGGATTGAAATGGCGGATCATACCTATGAATTTCACGAAGACCCTGGAGAGCAGTCCCATGTATGGGGAAGAAAACACGGACACGAATGGTGCTGGGGTCATTGCAATGCTTTCGACGAATCAGGGATCGTGTTCGAAGGAATCGCGGGCAGACTTTGGGACGCCGGGCCTTGGCTGAGCCTTTTCTTTCTGAAAACCGAAGATCAAGAGTTTTTTTTCAACGATTTGAAAGGACTATGGCGTCGTCACAGCCTCGTCAAGTTTCCTGAATGGAGTTTCAGTGCCAGATCCCACCGCATGGTCCTGGAGGGCAAGTTGGAGGCTCCCAGCGAAGCCTGGATTCGCGCCCAATATAGAGATCCAGACGGAGAAGAACTCTCTTGTTACAATACGGAACGGGCCAGTTTTTCCCTGCGGATGGATATCCCAGGTCAAACGCCTCGCATGATTCATTGTCGGGACGGCGCTGCCTTGGAGTTCGGAGTGAGACGGAGCCTTTCGCTGGATTGGTCTCCGCCGGTGGTGTAGTTTGCAAACATGTGTAGCGAACCTCAGCATTCTTCCAATTTTCCATTTCCTTTCGATTGGGAAGAGCCACTGTTCAAGGGTGGACGCAGGATTGTGGAGATTCTCAGAAGCAACGACCACCATGCTGTCTTTGCCGGGGGATGTGTGCGGGACATGGTCATGGGGATTCATCCGCAAGATGTGGATGTTGCCACAGATGCCGCTCCAGACAGGGTACAAAGGATCTTTTATAACACCATTCCTGTGGGGGAATCTTTCGGTGTAGTGATTGTGCGGATGGCAGGGATGGGTTATGAGGTGGCTACGTTCAGAAAGGAAGGACCCTACGAGGATGGAAGACGTCCCAAGTGCGTTTCCTTTGTCACCCAACAGGAGGATGTCAAGCGGAGGGATTTTACGTGCAACGGTCTTTTGTATGATCCATTGACCGAGACGCTTCTGGATTTCGTCCAGGGCCGCGGGGACATCGAGAAACGAAGGCTAAGAGCCATTGGAGATCCTGTTGAACGGTTTGAAGAGGATCATCTTCGCTTGCTGAGAGCTATCCGGTTTTCCATACAGCTCGATTTCTGGATTGAAACCTCCACATGGGAGGCCATCCTGAAACAGCGGAAGGGAATACGAGGCGTGAGCCGGGAACGGATCAAGGAGGAACTGTTCAAGCTCCTTTCCCTGTCAGGACGAGGAAAGGGTTTGAGATTGTTGTTGGAGTCGAATCTCGCGAACCAGGTCCTTCCCGATCTCTTCCAAGGGTACGATCCTCTTCCTGGCTTGCGTGAGACATGCGACATCCTGAATCTTCTCCGGGATTTCCACCCCGAGACATCGTTGGCTGCCATCCTTCGTCTTCGACCCTTCCCTCTGCGAGAACGGCGGGACCACTTGATGCGAATGCGCCTCTCGGCGAAGGAAGCAGGACAGGTCATGGAAACCCTGGAAATCCTTGACGTCCTTCCAGGCATTCTGGATCAACCTTTGTGTCGGAGGAAAAGGTTATACAGGAAGGCATGCTTTACACGAGCCATGGATCTCTTCAGGGCTGTTTGCGAGACGACCGGGGAGGGACAGGCCACATGGCTGCGGATCCATGAAGAAGCTCGAGGCATGGGACCGGAAGAGTTGTTTCCTCGCCGGTGGTTTACTGGGGACGACCTGCTTGCCATGGGCTTCGAGGAAGGCAAGGGAATCGGGATCCTGTTGGAAGGGCTGGAGGATGAACAGTTGGAAGGCAGAGCGCGAAGCCCGGAAGAGGCCTTGCGATGGTTGAGGAGGCGGCATGTTTAGAAGGCCCTCCTGGCCCTTGAATCTTTGTTTCAACGTGATCTTTCAGGAGGGAGTGAGAAGGACAGGTCTTCTTTGGAGTCGTATGGCTTACGGGCTTTCGATCGAGGGACTGGACCACGTTCCTCTGGAAGGAGCCGTGATCGTGGCGCCTAACCATACCCGATGGGCCGATCACTTTGTTGTCGCGGCACGATTGCCATTGCATTTCGGTATGGGCAAGGTGGGGTATTTCACGCCGGCTTCGCCTTCGGCATCTTGGATCAGACGGGTGGGAGCCAGAATCAAGATCGGCTTCATGAGGGGACATGGTATGTATCCTGTGAAACGTTATTCAGACCGTTCTCCTGAAGCCTTGTCTTACACCTATGAGGACTATTTCCTGCCCCGGTATCAGGAGACGATTCTCGCGCATATCCAGCAGATCTTGCCCAAGGATAAGATCTCCTGTTTGCGCGATCTGGATGGACCTACCTTCACGAGATACCTTCTGATGATGGGAGAATTTCTCATGTGGTTTCCCCAGGGCACCAGACATCCACAGGGAGATTCCAGTGGGGCCAAGCCGGGTTTGGGGAAGGTGGTATTGGGCCTTGCCGAGGAGTATGGGCTCAAGACCTCCATCGTGCCCACGGCTCTTCTCTACCAACACGTGGGAAGGTTGCGACCTTGGCCGCCCATGATGGGATTGAAGGCTTCCTTGCGATACGACGGAGTCATGAGCTATGACGATTTACTCGACGAGTATCTTTCACTTGATCCTGAATGCGATGCAGTGAAACGCCGCAGGATAGAACAGGCATTCTGCGATCGAATCATGGAACGGGTGGGAAGGATGCTGGACGAAATGGTTTAGAGGATTTTGTAAACGTTTACGTTTCGTGAAGGAAACACCGGACGCGCGTTCCGAAGGGACGGGGATAGAAGGGGGGGGCATCCTTTTCACATCGATCCATGACATGAGGACAGCGGGTGTGGAAACGACACCCACGGGGTGGATGGGCCGGAGAGGGAACGTCTCCTTGGATGGGTGCTACCCCTTTCTTCTTGTTCGGATCCATGGAGGGGATGGCCGCCATGAGCCCCTGGGTGTAGGGGTGTCCAGGATTTCGGAACAAGGAATCGCAGTCCCCTTCCTCCAAGATCTGGCCTAGGTACATGACACACACTCGGTTGGCCAGGAAGCGAACCACGGAAAGATCATGGGTAATGAGCAGGTAGGTGAGTCCGCGCTCCCCCTGGATGGACCGAAGCAGGTTGATGATCTGGGCTCGAATGGAAACGTCCAGGGAGGAAACCGCCTCGTCCAGAACCAGGAAAATGGGTTCCACGGCCAAGGCTCGGGCGATACAAATCCTTTGTCTTTGGCCACCTGAAAACTCATGAGGGTATCGTGTCTTGATGTCAGGTGAAAGCTGTACGGAGGACAGGGCACTGTCCACGTATTGATCCAACGTTCCGCGGCTTTGAGCCAAACCGCAACCGCGAGGTCCCTCAGCCACGATGCTTTGAATGGTCATGCGGGGATTCATGGATCCGTAGGGATCCTGAAAGACCATCTGTATTTCCCGTCGCAGAGTTTTCATTTCCCGGGGGGAACAGGCTCGAATGTCGATTTGGTTCTCTCCGTAGAAGATACGTCCCTCTGTGGGCTCGATCAGACGAAGAATGCTCTTCCCCGTGGTCGTCTTGCCGCATCCGGATTCCCCCACCAAGGCCAGAGTTTCCGCCTTCCTCAGGCTCAGATCCACTCCGTCCACGGCTCGGACAGCCCCGATGGGTCTTTTGAAAAACCCTCCACGGATCGGAAAATGGGTTCGAAGTCCTTCCACGCGCAGGATCACATTGTTCGTTTCACTCATATGGATTGTCCGCAACCATGGCACCAGACGGAATGCCCGGTTCCCAGATCTGTTTCCTGGGGTCTTGTACTGGAGCAGTGCGCCATGGCAATGGGACATCGGTTGGTAAAACCACATCCGATGGGCAATTCCCATGACTCGGGCACATGTCCAGGGATTTCCTTGAGATTCTTGTCCTCATTTTCCAGTGTGGGGATGGATTCGAACAAACCCCTGGTATAGGGATGTTGCCTGTCTTGAAAGATCTGTTTCAAGGAGCCAGACTCGGCGAGTCGTCCTCCATACATGACCAGGACTCGATCAGCCATTTCGCACACGACACCGAGATCGTGGGTGATGAGAAGGATGGCCATGCCTATCTCTCGCTGTAGATCCTTCATGAGCGAGAGGATTTGAGCCTGGATGGTCACGTCCAGGGCCGTGGTGGGCTCGTCCGCTATCAGAAGAAGCGGCTTACACGCTAAGGCCATGGCGATCATGACGCGCTGTTTCATCCCTCCGGACATTTGATGCGGATATTGCCCGATCCGATCCCTTGGATCTGGAATGCCCACGCGTCGCAACATATCCAGGCAGACGGGTAAGGCCTCCTTGTCTGAGATCTTTTGGTGTGCACGAACGGCTTCCTTGATCTGATATCCAACGGTCAGCACGGGATTCAGGCTGGTCATGGGTTCCTGGAAGATCATGGAGATCTTGGCGCCACGCATGGAGCGACGCTCCTCGTAGGAAAAATCCATGATATCCTTTCCCCTGAGCAGGATTCTTCCACCTGCGATTCTACCAGGAGGGGGAACCAGGCGGAGAAGGGAAAGGGCGGTCATACTCTTCCCACAGCCAGATTCTCCCACGATGGCTAGAGTCTCGCCTGGATCGATCTCAAAGGATATTCCATCCACAGCGGCGGATTCTCCCCGTGAAGTCGAGAATACGGTACGAAGCGATTCAACCTTTAGAACGCTCATCCAGTCAATCTCCTGGTTCTGGGGTCCAGCACATCCCGAACCGCGTCTCCGAGAAAGTTCACGGAGAGGACCAGGCCAAACAAGGCGGTGGAAGCCGCCGCAAGATGCCACCAGATGATCGGGTCGCGCGCCAGTTCGTCCCGAGCCAGATCGATCATGCTTCCCCAACTGGCATCCAGCCCCAAACCCAGATAGGCAAGAATGGACTCAGAGAGGACCAATCCACTGAAACGCAGAATGAAGGTAATGATGACAAGGTGAAAGACATTGGGCAAAATATGTCTCAGGATGATCATGGTATGTCCGGTTCCCAGGGCTCTGGCCGCTTCCACGAATTCCAGTTCCTTTACCTTGAGGGTTTCTCCTCTCAATAGCCGACAGAATCCCACCCAACTGGTGATTCCCAGTGCCACGCAAACGCTGACAGTGCTTCTGCCCATGGCCATGATCAGGGCGATCAAAAGGAGCAAGCCCGGAATGGAAGCCAGGGTGGTATAGATGTATTGGACAGCGTCGTCGACCCGACCTCCGAAGTATCCAGCCAGAATGCCAAAGAATAAAGCCATGGGAATCACGATCATGCTGGTGAACCCACCGATCATCATGGCAGGCCTAGCCCCCTTCAGGGTGAGATAAAGTACGTCTCTTCCCAGGATATCTGTGCCCAGGGGATGCTTTCCTGGACGTCTCAAGGGTTCCTTCTCTGTGAAACATACGCTGGCGAAAGGAGCGGAATAACTGGATTCTCTTTCGGTCAATCCCCATCTGGCGCAACACCGATCCAGAAGGGACCTGGGCGCCCTGGCTGTCACCAAATCTTCTATCTCTCCATGGATGACATCCTTCCACGCGATGGAATCGAACAAGGCGATCGCCATGTACAGGCAAACCACGACCAAAGAGATGACCGCCGATGTGCGCCGGAAGAGGTCTTTTCCCAGCTCTCTCCAATAGGCGCTTCTGTACGCGAGAATCCCGCATGACAATACGAACATTATGATCAGCCCGGCCACGATGTTGGAAAACCAGTGTTCCACACTTCACTCCAATCGGATCCTGGGATCCACCAGGGCGTAACTGATGTCTGTGGCGATTTGTCCCACGATGAAAAGGATGGATCCGATGAAGACCATTACTCTCAAGGTGGAGAAGTCATTGGACGAAATCGCGTCACGTGTCATGCTTCCCAGTCCAGGAATTCCGAAGAAACTCTCCATGAGAAGGGACCCGAGAAACAGATAGGGAATGACCATGACCACCTGGGTAAGAATGGGAATCATGGCGTTTTTGAGCACGTGCTTGAACATGACACCGCCGTCGCTTACCCCCTTGGCTTTGGCGGTTCTGACGTAATCTTTGCTCATTTCCTCCAGCATGACGGTCCTGTAGAAACGTATGGATCCGCCCAGTCCCCCCAGCACACTGATAAGGACAGGAAGGATGATAAAACGCCAACCGACCCAACCGCGTTCGAATCCGGACATGGGGAAATATTTGAGCACGAGACTGAGCAAGTATTGTCCGGTGATGATATAGACCAGGATGGGCACGCTCATTCCAAGCACACACAGAAAGACGCCCATGGTGTCGATGTAGGTGGCTCGGAAAAAGGCGACCAGAAGGGAGAGGGCGATGGCCAGGAAGATGCCCATCAGGAAACTGGGCACCGTGAGAACCAGGCTGGGTCCCATCCCTTTCTTGATCTTGTTCAGGATGGGCTGGTCATCCACGTCTGAGGCTCCGAACTTGAAGGTGAGCATGCTCTTGTAATGGTCGAAAAGGATACAATGGGTGAGATTCCCCGGGCTGGGATATTTGGGCTTGTCATAGCCATGAAGCTTCAACCAGGCCTGAAGGACCTCCTGGGAGGCCTTTTCCCCTTTGGCGCGTCGGGCCATGTCTTCCGGGTCGGCCACGGCAAAGAAGATGAAGAAAAGGATCAAGAGAACCCCTAGCAGGATAGGCACAGCGTAGAGGACGCGTCGGAGTACATAGCGCAGGAGGTTCACTGTCTTTCCCTCCTATAGGTGCGAATTCCCGGCAAGAGGATGGCCAGGACGAGCAAAAACAAAACGATCAAGGGCGTCAGCACGGGACGGTTCCATTGCGTGATTCGTTCCATCCTCAGTTTAGGGTCAATCGTCCTGTATTTCATGGCGCAACAAGCGATCGGGGGAGGCTCGATATTGCCATACCAGTCGTGGACGATGGCATAGGCCTCGGAATGACTGACAGGGATCCAAGGAGATTCGAACTCCACGATCTTCGCCATCTTGCGGATGATGTCAAACCGGGACATGAGAGTTCCGTCAGGAAGACGGGTCGATTCTTCGTTGGCCAGAGCCTTCATGGATTCAAAGAGCGCATTGTAGTCTGGATGATCGAAATTGGCCGAATTGGGACCATGATGATGAATGCGTCCCATGGGACCGTACAGCAGGAACAGAAAGTTCTCGGGGTCAGGGTAATCGGCGACCCAGCCCCAGCGAAAGATCTGGTAAGAACCTTCACGCATCTTTTGCTGGAACTGATTGTAATTGGTGGCTTCCAGTCGCACATCCAATCCAAGCTTTCTCCAACACTCGACGTGGTACTGGTAGAAGATCCTAGCTCTCGTATCGGTGTCGCCCACATCGAAATGCAACCGCAGCGGCGCTTTTGTGGCCGGATCGATCCCGGTTTCATAGCCCGCCTCGGCCAGGAGGGCCTTGGCTCTCGTTAGTTGAGGATCGAAAGATCGAAAAGGGTTGACGTAGTCAGGATCGTATCCAAACAGTCCGGGGGGGAGAAGAGAATGCGCCGCGATACCTCTTCCATTGGAGAAAATCTTGAATTCCGTGGCCGAGTCATAGGCCAGACTCATGGCTTGTCTCAGCTTCCTGTTCTTCTCCAACCAGGCCGCCCTGTCCCTTTCCTTGGCTGGATCCTGGAATCTCTTCGGAGATCCCACCACATCATCATCCATGTTGAAGCCGATATAAAAGATATCCAGTCCTGTGCTCTTGTAGAGTTGGATGCCCTTGGCTGCCATGTCTTCGCTCAGGTTGTCGTTGATCACGATCTTGCTGAAACTTTCCTTGGGAATGCCGGCGCTGTCATAGTATCCCTGAAGGAATTTATTGAACCGGGACATGGTTTCCTTTTCCAGCCTGTATTCCAGACGTTGGATGAAGGGCAGAGGTATATCGTCGACAGGGCACACCGTACCGGGAGCTTTTCTCTCCGGGTAGAGTTGCCCCCTCCATAAGGGATGGATTTCCAGAACGATCTTGGCCGTCTTGTCATAGAGGACCATTTGATAGGGACCTGTTCCGATGGGACGCTCGGCAAAGGAAGTCCTGCCCTCCTTGCCGTCATAATAGTCCACGGCTTCGAAAGGTATTGGGGAAGAGAAGTGCATGGCCAACCAGTAGAGAATCTGCGGATAGGGTTCGGACAGAAGGAGTTGGAGCCTGTGCCTGCCGTCCGCTTGAAGTCCCTCCATGACGCCTGCCGCGGCATACTGTTCACTCATCTTTCTTTTAGAGAACGAGGGATCCTGCTCACGTAATTTCTGAAGCCTATCGGTCCACTCCTTGAACCCGAGAAGTTTGGAAAAGGATTCGTACACCGGGCAGTTCAACTCAAAATCCGCCAGGCGGTGAAGGGCGAAGACAAAATCTTCGGCCACCAGCTCTCTTGAATTTCCTTCCGAATCCTTCCGGGTCACGAAGCAAGGATCCTGGTGGTACAGAACGCCTTCCCAGATATCAAAGACATAGGAGATCGCTGATGTGCCGTCAGATCGTTCCACGATTTGTGGGCAAGGAATCTCCTTGGCCAGGCCCGGGATGAGTTCCAAAGGCCGTTTGAGATAATGATATTCAAGGAGCGTTTCATGGGTTAGGACCAGATATTGGGATGCGTTGGTGGTGTAGGCCACGCCTGGATCGAGGGTCTTTGGGGGTTCATAAAAGGAGTTGAAATGAACGCTTTCGCCGAGTTGACTGGCTGGATAGGGACTATTCGAACAACCTGTCCAATGGAACAGGTAAACGGCGAGGGGAAGAATGAACCTTCGCATCAAGATAAAAGTATACCATGTCGTTCGTATGGGATCACCTCAGATGGTATCCTTCTATAGACCACCATACAACCTGAAGGGAGTATTCGACCGAGCATGAAAAGACGCGAACAGATTCTCGAAAAATTTCATTGGCAAGCAAACAGGGATCCAGCGTCAGACCTTGAGGTCTGGGCGGGCGGCCTTTTCCTGCGGAGAGACGGACACATGCATCGGGATCGTTTGGTTCGCTTCTTCTTGAAGGAAGGCGAGGTGATCCGATTCCAGGTTGGCGCTGAACTGTATGTGCGGGGCGTGACGGAACAAGGTCTTCTTTCCGAAGACGTGGACGTGCGGGCATGGATCGATGTGGACGACCATGGTTATCTGGATCAGAAAGGGATCTACCGACCCGGCTTCGGACGTTTCGTGTGCATGAGCTTGATGAAGGATGAAGAGGGAAGAGCCATTCTTCGAGGGAACAATGTCGTTTTTATCAGCGATATGATCGAAAGTCGAGCTTGTGGGGTCTACGGATTCACTGTCGAGTTTTCAGCGGACGAGAAACAGATCCATGATCCGGCCAAGGAATGGCTTTCCGTCAACGAGCTCAGCTTGAACAGGGATGGGATCGTGGTGGTCAGTCCCCTGAGCGTGGCGAAAAATCCCTCTGTGGTGGAGGTTTGCCTTCGAAAATGCGGAGCCCGATTGGTGGAGGGGGCCTTTGTTAGCGGAGGGTTCAAACAGGCGACCAGGTGTCTGAAAGGAATTCCAGGGGACGTTCTATACCTGTTGCCGTTTTTTTTGCCAGGCACAGGGGACGCGATTACCGGGAGAGATGTGCGCAAGGGGATGCTTGGAAGCATCTACGCGGTGAAGGATTTCTACCAGGTGGATCCAGCCCTGGTCTCACCTCTGGAAAAGGTGGATCTCCATGCTCTGATCTCCGAGGAGCTGATTTCCGAGTATGACTTGGCCGACCTGTTGACAGGCAGGCAACAGAAAAGGATTCGAAGGGTGGGAGATCTGGTCCATTTCAAGGACCTCGCTGAATTGGCGGACTTCATAGGAAAGGAAAAGGCGAGACAACTGGTGGGACGAGCTGAACTGAGGCAACTGGTGCGTCGGGCTCACAGCCTGGGCAAGAAGGTCATCTTCGACATGGTGTTGATGCAAACCAGCAGGGACAATCCCCTGGTCTTGCAGAGAAGAGACTGGTACCAGTTGGATGATCAAGGACATCCCAAGAGACACAAGATCGCGTGGCTGGATTATTCGGATGTGGCGCTCTTCGATCTGGCCTTTAACAAGCCACTTCAGAGCTATCTGACTTCTGTGGTGACCTACTGGATGAACACGGCGGATTTGGATGGGATTCGAATCGACGCGGCCCAAACCGTGGACAGACCCTTTCTTAAACAGCTTTGCAATCATGTTCACGCGCTCAAGAGGGATGCCCTGGTGCTCGGAGAAACCCTATGCGCTTTGGAGGAAGCCTTGGATGTTCCCACGGACATGATTTACAGCGTCATGGTAGATCATCATGTTCGCGTGGAGTATGCGACGTCCTTCATGGATCTGTTCGAACGGTATCATCACACCTTCTCTCCGGGAACCGTGGCCATGGCCTATTTCGAGAACCATGACTCCGCGAGGGCGACGAGGATGTGGCGTGAGTCCTATACTCAGCGGCTGGAAAAGAACGCGTCGGCCACGAGTCATTGGAAAGCCATGGCAGACAAGGAAGGTCCCCCGGCCCAAATCGTGGCCCTGCTGAAGAACTTACAGGCCACGATGATCAATGCCACGGCTGGAGCTTGCACCGGGGTTTCGTTTTCGGCTGGATGGGAACTTGGAAGCGAATATGGGGAAGAGACAAGGACGGATTTTGAAAACCCTGTGCTGCTTTCACCTGATCAGGCCTGGAAGAAACCTGGATCCCGGTTGAGAAGATCCTATGAGGAATTCGAGACGTTCAGGAAAGACGAGTCCCTTTTGGCTCGAGGTCGAGTCTATTATCTTCGGGAAAATCTGGCCAACTGGGAGGATCGGATTCTATGCTTCTTGAGATACGACGAACATCGGGTTCTTGTCTGCACCTTCAACCTGGACCCGTTGCGAAGATCCGAGGGGGTATATCGTTGGCCCATCCCCTTGGTGGGAACTGGGAAACAGGCGGGATTTCATGTCGCTTTCGACTCGTATCGAAGCTTTCTGGAGCGCGAAACGGGCGCCATGCAAGGTTGTAAGTCCGTGATGGAATTCAGTGAGAAGGTTCCTGGTGGCAATGGCTTCGGTGAGCTTCATTTCCGGGTATCTCTTCCACCCCTCGCGTCGGTCCTCGCGTGGGTGGATGTGGAGTCGAAAGCTCGTTCATGAATTTTTCGCCCAGATTGGGTTGAGTGAGGGTTTGCCGATCCTCATGGAAAAGAGCCGAGTCAGAGGGGAGGCTCATTCGCCTTTCATGCAGCATTTCTTGAACTTCTTGCCGCTACCACAAGGGCAAGGCGCGTTGCGTTCCACGGCCACGCCGCTTCGCTTTGCTTCTTCGAGGACCTGGTTCCGTTGAGCTTCCCTGGCTTGTTGAGCTGTCCACTCCTTTGCCAGCTCTTGAAAATAGGGGTGGGCGTGTTCGAAAAACATTTGGTAGGAGCGGCAGAAATGGTTGAGCTGACGTCCGCCGGGTCCCTGGAGACGGTCCTTGGTACATCCGCCTCTGCAGATGTCTTTCCAGGGACATTGCAGGCAGTCGTCGGGGAGCTGGCATTTCATCTCGCCAAAGGCTTCCTGCCGAGGCGAATTCAACATGCCCAGCAGATAATCATCCATGACATTGCCCAGCTTCCATTGGGGTTCCACGAAGAAATCGCAGGCGTAGACCTCCCCGTTGTGTTCTACGACCACATACACACCGCAACGTTCCGTGAGCGTGCATTCGGGCGGCGGTAGGTTGACGTAGGTGTGAAAGACCGAATCAAAGAAACGCACGGAGATCGTTGGCTTTCCGTTCCTGAAATCCCCTCGCCATAGATCGAACGCTTCTACCAGGAAGCGGCCATAGGCCTCGGCCCCCGCGGAAAAGGGCGCGGCGTGTCCCGGCTTGTTGGGATTCGGCTCCACGCAGGGAATGAATTGAAGAAAGGTAAACCCCAGGCTCTTGAAATAGGTGTAGATCTCCTCGGGGAATCGGACCGAATGGTCGTTGACCACGCACAGGGCGTTGGTCGCCACGCCTTGTTCCAGCAGCAGGTGTGCCACG
>Ga0209498_1000450_pt1 | contig 25042 bp, 19 predicted proteins | sample WalLakDeSediment_FD_184131 | JGI IMG/M metagenome (GOLD analysis project Ga0209498, IMG submission 184131) | Lake sediment microbial communities from Walker lake, Nevada to study Microbial Dark Matter (Phase II) - Walker Lake 11/02/13 Deep... | ecosystem: Environmental > Aquatic > Freshwater >...
GACCTGCCGCATGGCCTCGACGAAGCCTGAGGCGGTGGGAAGCGTGTACGCAGGGTTGGTCCCGTGGACCACGAGGGCCCGGACGGCGCCGCCGGACATCTGCCCGATGGCCTCGGCTACGTCGGCATACGGGGTGGAGGGGATGCCACTCACCGGAGTCGCGAAGCGGACCGTGCTCCCCACGGCTCCGGAGACCGCGTTCAGAACGAGCACGGCAAGGTTCGCCGCCGTGGCGTTCCGATGCTGACCCGCCACGCCCGGCCCCAGGACCAGGGGCGAGGCGGCGGCGGCCAGGTGGTCGGCCAGTTCCTCGAGCGATCCGGCAGGGATCCCGGCGGCCTCGGCGGCCCCGGCCACATCATACGCGGCCAGAAGGTCCGAGTAGGGTCCGGCGTTGCCCCCTCGGCGCGCCACCGCTCCGGCCAGCGCCAGAGCCACGATGCCTTCCGACCCGGGACGGATGGGGTACCACTCGTCGGCGTTCTGCCCGGTGAGGGAGAGGCGGGAGCCGAGGAAGACAAAGCGGGCCTTGGACCCGTCGTCGGAGACCCCCGAGGACCGTGCGAAGCCGCGGGACTGCTCCACGGGCGAGCCCCACGTCTCGAGGAAGTCGGCCCCGAACGACACGATGAGGTCGGCCGCCTCGAAGTCGAAGGTGGGGACCTCGTCACGCCCGAAGGCGATGCGGGCCGCTTCCCGGAGGGGTGCCTCCGAAAGGGCCTCGTACGCCACGCGGCGTCCCCCCACGGCCTCGGCCACCCGGTCCATGAGTTCGCCCAGGGTGGGTCCCGTGTGCCCCGAAAGGAGGAGGGTGGCAGCGCCGGCGCTCCCCAGTTCGCTGGCCAGAAGTGCCTCGGCATCCGCCCAGGAGATGGGCTCGAACCCGTCTCCACTGCGCCGCATGGGCTGCTTCAGGCGATCGGGATCGTAGAGCCCCTGGAGGGCGGAATGACCACGCGCGCAGAGCGCACCGCCGGAGACGGGGTGATTCGGGTTCCCCTCCAGTTTCACCGCCCGGCCTTCCATGGTCTTCACCCACACGCCACACCCTGCGGAGCATTCGCCGCATGCCGTGGCGTACCAGGTCGCCACGCCGGGGGTGATCTCCTCGGGGGGGACCACGTAGGGAATGAGCTTGTTCACCTTGTCGGTGGAGCAGCCCACCAGTCCGGCCCCGGCGCCGGTCACGCCGAGAACCTTCAGGAAATCACGCCGCTTGATGCCATCACTCATGGAGTATCTCTCGATCTTCCGTTGTCCGGATCAGGTTCCGGCACGCGGACGGCCCGAAGGAGCGGAGGCGCCCTTCGAGCCGTTCAGCATGATCAGTAGTGGCAGACGGTGCAGTCCCTCGACGCACCCATCTCGAGGTGGCAGGTAAGGCACCATCCCATGGTGAGGGGCTGCTGCACCTGCTGGATCACACCCATCTCCTGCACCTGTCCGTGACAGGCCGTGCAGTCCACACCGGCAGAGATGTGGCGCATGTGGGGGAACTGCACGTGGTCCGCGACCTTGTAGATCCGGTTCCACGGAATCGGCTCACCCCGGTCCCAGAACCCGCGCACCTTGAGGATCTCGGGCGCCGGGCCCCCGTCCGGGCCCTGTCCGGCCACGTACGCATGGCACCCCATGCATGAGGAAACCGGGGGGATCCCGGCGCTGGGCGAGCGCTCTGCCGAGAAGTGGCAGTACATGCACTCGATCTGGTACTGGCCCGCCTCGGCCCCGGCGTGAACGTTGTGGGGGAAGGCCACCGGCTGACCCTCGGGGCCATAGGCGACCTCGGTACCGGGAGCGGTCGCATCGTCGCCTCGAGCCTGGACGAAGGCCACCGTGACGAAGGCCACGGCGAGCACGGCCACGGCGAGAACCCATTGCTTCTTGATCACCGGCAATTCTCGATCGGGGGGCGTTTCGGGAGCGTGGGACGCTTCCGGGTTGGAGCGGGGGGAACTTACCCGCGTTCGGGAGTTCCTGTCAACGGATCGACCCGGACCTCCGCCCGCGGCCAGAGGGCAAGGGGGAAGACACGGGCCTGGAACTCGGAACGCGCCCAGAACCCTTGAGAATCGGGCAGGTTCCCTCCGCCGGGGTCGTCCGGGCTCGCGCCCGTTGTTCTCTCCTCTCTCCCCCCCCACATTTGAAGGATGAGCCCTCCGCCCGACACGTTATCCGACACGTCACCCCTTCGCGCGCCCTGGGGGATCGTCCCCCTCGCCTCCGGAGAGCCGGTCCGACGGAACATCGGCCCGCGGGAGCTCTGGCTCCGGTTCGTGCAGGGGGAGATCCGCCTGGCCGACTGCATCGTCGCCGATCCGGGGAGCTCCGGGGACGAGGGCGCCCCGCCCGAGGACTCGCGGGCCTGGTCGCGCTGGGCCATTCCCACCCCCGGAACCGAGTCGACCACGAGGGGAGCCGCGGAATCGAACGCGCGCCCTCCCTCCGTTGTGCTTCGCCCTTCCCTTCCGGATCGACCGCTCATCGTCCAGCCCGAGGTGCCCTTCTCGCTTCTCCCCCGGGCCGAGGCCCGCGTCTTCATCCGCGTCCCCCTGCGCATCCGGGTCGAGGTGGACCTGCCCGCCACCCCCGCGCCGACGCTCCTCCGGACCCTCCCGACGCTGGAACTGAGTGACACCTGGTGGGGAGGATTCCTCGATGGGGAGCCGTGTTCGTGGCTCCCTACCACCGCCCGGCGCCAGGTTACGGACGACCTCCTGGAGCCCCACCTGGTGATCTGCCCCATGGTCCTGGTGAACCAGTCGCGGAGCGATCTCCGGGTCGAGAAGCTCTGCCTCCGGGTGGAGCACCTCTCCCTCTACGCCGACCGTCAGGGCTTCTGGGCCGACGAATCCAGGGTTCGGTACCACGGGGATGCGGAGGGGAGCCAGATCGACATGAGCGGGCATCCCCCGGAGGAGGCGCAGTCCCCCGTGCGCATCTCGGCGCCCCCGGCACCGGTCCGCGGGATCCGGGCCATGACCTTCGGCAGGTGGCTGGGGAAGTCCAGCGCCACGGGGAGCCCATGATCGACGTTCTGGACGCGCCCGGGCTCCTCGCAGCCCCCGAGCTCCTCACACGCTCCGGGCTTCTCTCACCCCCCGGCCTCCTGGCGTGGATCTCCGTCCAGGGCACCGACCCCGACCTGGGGTTCACCGGCCTCGGTGTGCTGGCCACCACCCTCGAGCGCATCGACCTGGGGGCGTGGCTGCGCGCCGCCATCTGGCTCTTCGCGGGGCTCCCCCTCCTCTTCGCGACGACCCGCTGGGTGAAGAAATGGGTCACCCGCCAGTACTCGCCCCAGCAGGCCATGGTGGTGGGGAAGTTCATCCTCTACCCGGGCTTCCTTCTCCTGATCGTCCTGGCCCTTCTCGAGGTGGGATTCAACCTGACCCCCCTCCTGGGCGCGGCCGGGGTGGTGGGGATCGCCGTGGGCTTCGCCTCCCAGACCTCGGTGTCGAACGTGATCTCGGGGTTCTTCCTGATCGGCGAGAAGCCCTTCGAGGTGGACGACGTGATCCAGGTCGGGGATACGGTGGGCCGGGTCCTCTCCATCGACACCCTCTCGGTAAAGCTCCGTACGTTCGACAACCGGTTCATTCGCATCCCCAACGAGACCATCGTGAAGAGCCAGGTGACCACCGTTACCCGGTTTCCGATCCGGCGTCTCGACCTCACGGTGGGCGTGGCGTACAAGGAGGACATCCCCCGGGTACGGGAGGTCCTCATGGATGTGACCCGCCTGAACCCCCGGGCGCTGATGGAGCCCGAGCCCACGGTATTCTTTGACGGGTACGGCGAATCCTCGCTGGACCTTCGTCTGGCCGTCTGGACCTATCGGGAGAACTTCTTCAGCCTGAAGAACACGCTGCTCGAGGAAATCAAGGCAAGGTTCGACGCCGAAGGGATCGAGATCCCTTTCCCGCATCGCTCGCTCTACACCGGCGAGGTCACGGAGCCCTTCCCCATCCGCCTTGTCCATGGCGGAAAGACGGGATTCGAGGATGGGGGGGAGGGCAACCGGGGCCAGGATCCGGGCCGGACCGAGGAAGAAGGTGACGCCCCCACTCAAGCCCCCACCCAGGCCCCCGCTCAAGCCCCCACCCAGGCCCCCGCCTCGGCACCGCCTCCCGCACCTGCCGACCCCCTGGAAGACGAACCGCGATGAGACGGCCATGACCCAGCCCCCTTCCGAGCAGCGCCCCTCCGCCGGGCAGCACCTGGCCACCGTGAGCCACGACGGCAGGTTCTGGGAGGTCTACCTGGAGTTCGAGGACACGCCCCGGGGAGCTGACCGCTACCGCGCACTCCTGGCCTTTTCCCCAGTGGACCGATCCGAAGGGGAGCCCACCATCCGCACCATCCCTCTCCTCATCGAGGACACCTACGACGAGGTCGTTCAGCGCGCCCGACGGCTGGAGGAGCACCACTTCGCGGCCATGCTTCGCTCCCTGCTTCCCTGATCCGGGCAGGCGGGAGGGGGGCGGGAAGCCCCGCCATCTGGTCAGCGGGGAGGGGGCACCCTAGATTGAAAGGCTTCCATCATCTTCCTTTCCGCCCTGCGCGGCAGGGATCGGATCACGACCCAGAGCGAGGAAACTCGATGGCCATCTACCGCACCCGGTATTTCGGCGAAGTGACGGTTGGCGTCGGCGGCCGCATCACCATCCCCCAGGAGATGCGCGACGACCTTGGCATCGAGGAGGGAGACTCCCTTACCGTCCGGGTGGAGGAAGACGCCACGGGCCATCGGCAAATGGTGGTCTGGCGGTCGGAGCAGCAGGCCGAGGAATAACCTCCCTCACTGCGGGCCAGCCCGGTCGGCCGGCTCCAGCGTGACCCACTGCACCAGGGCGGCCAGCGGTCCCTGCCCGTCATGCTTCCACCAGGCCGGTGGCCAGGGCTGATCCCGGAAGGTCGTCACCCGGGTGACCCCGGCCCTCGCCAGGATCAGGGCCGTGGTCGTGCGACCCGGTTCGGCCCCCTCCAGCGCGACACTCTGGATCACGTGTCGCATCGGCGCGAGCACGGAGGCCAGCGTGCCGGGATCCGGGAGGGGTCGCACCCGAACGGTACGCCCCAGGCACGAGGGCTCGAACGGGCGAGGATCCGCGCCCGTCGCCTCGTCCTCGAAGAGCACCATCCAGCCATCTGCTGGTCCGCCCCAGACACGATCACCGGAGCCTGCGGCTGCCCGGAACTCGGCCGCATCCCGGAGGGCCCGCATGGCGTGCACTGGCGATGCGACTGCGGGTACCCCTCGCGCACCGTCGGCCAGGGCCGACGCCAGCGCCTCGGCCCAGGCCTCCGGGGATCGCCCGCCTCCGGCCTGAACCCAGAGCAGGTGGGGTGAGACACATCCGCGCTGCTCGTAGGCGGATACCGCCGCCGCCGCGTCGGCCACCACCCCGTCCGAGCCCGTGGCATCGGCCAGAACCAGCCCCGCACTCACCCGGGGGCCGTACACCACCACCGGCGTCAGCGGCCCCGTGAGGGCACGGACGGCGGCCACGGCTTCCTCGCCCCCGTAGACCACGACCCTGTCCGCCCGGCGAAGGGCGGCCTGCTCCAGGTCGCCACCCTCCCCTCCTCTCCACCCCACAACGGCCAGCCCCTGGGCCAGCGCCTCGCTTTCGTCGTGGAGGGCACGGGCCAGGAGCCCGGGAAGCACCCGGTCCCCGGCTCCCGGCTTGAGCAGGGTAGGCGCCCCCACCAGGAGCCCCCGGAGAAGAGCCGTGGCCCCGGTTCCGGGCACGTTCCCCGCCCCCACCTGCACCAGGAGCCGGGGAGGGAGGACCCTGAGCCGGTCTCCCCTTACACCGGGGCGAAATCCATCCAGCACGTCCGGATCAGGAAAGTCGGCGCGGAGGGCCGTGGCCAGACGGTCCAGGGTCCAGTCCCGGGCCATGCCGTCCAGGAGTTCACGGGCTCCGGGCTCCGATAGATCGGCGTCGACCGGGAGCCGATCCAGGGCTTCACGCCGGAGAGGATCCGCCGGGTCGAGAAACCGGGATCCGGCCCGGGCCAGAATCTGGAGGCGAGTCCGGAACCCAAGCGCACGCAGGACTTCGGCTCCAGTGCCTGTCAGGTGATCCAGGAGTCCCCCGACGGTCGCCTGGTGGTCGACCATGCCCGGGGGCAGGACGCAGGGATCAAGGCCCCCGGGGAGCGGGACGGGGAGGGGCACCTCCGTCATGGACTGGCCCTCATCCACGCCTCCAGCGAGAGGGAGCAGCCCCGTGGAACGGCCCCGGATCCGCGTCCCAGGACCCGGAACCCGGGGGTGTGATCCATCGCTGGTCCGGGGACCGACACGCCCCGGTCCTCGGTGAGAAGAAGCGCGGCCGAGTAGAGGTTGGCCAGGTCCAGGTGGCAGAGCAGGCCAGGCTCCCCCGGGGGGACGGGAGCCAGGGTTACCGGGTCCAGCACCCGCGTCCTCACCCACGGCGGCCCCACGTGACGGCGAAGCGACGGATCGGCCGGACCCCCTTCCTCCAGAACCGGCTCGTAGAATTGCGAAAGCATCTCGGTCATTCCGTACTCGTTCACGATTCGTTCGGGTGGCACGCCGAGTGCTCCGGAGAGCGCATGGTAGAGGACCGGCCGCTCCACCTCCCGGCTCCGGCCCTTGTACCCGCCGGTTTCCATGATCCGGGAGCCCGGAGGAAGGCGGATCGCGCTCGCGCCCTGCGCCTGGCTGCGCTCGAGCCAGTGGACCAGGGCGAAGGCGGTGGCCAGGAGGAGGACCGGGACTCCGTCGGCCCGCGCGCGCTCCAGCGCCTCCGCCACCCGCACGACCTCAAGGTCCCAGTCGGCCGAAAGGAGAAATCCCCCACCGCCGTCATCGAAGCGGTGGACGAGGACCCCGGCCATGTGGGCCAGGGAGGAGGTGGGAAGGGCGTCCGGGGGAGGGAGAAGGGCGAGGACCCGCGTAGCTCCACTCTCCTGTCCTGCCACAGGCTCCCGTTCCCGCAGCCCCAGGTGGCGGCGGGCCGGGGGAAGGAGCGACGCGTGGTAGAGGGACAGGTCCCGGACCCGGTGCACGCCGGGAGTTCCCGTGGTCCCCGATGTATGGAAGAAGGCCTCCGGCGGCTTCCCGCCCTCCCCGTCCCCGCCCTTGCCGCCCTCGCCTCCGATGTACGGAGAGGCGTCCCGAAAGGCACGGGCGGGGACCGGCGGAAACCGGGTCCAGTGCTCCAGCGACCCGGCATCCAGCCCGCGATTCCGGAGGAGCGTACCGTACACCGGGTTGGCCCGGGCCTGGTAGCGGAGGACGCGGAGGGCGAGGGCCTCGACTTCCGCCTCGACCCCCTCGGCTTCCTCCCGGCCCATGAGCAGCAGGAGGGCGTCCCGGAGGGATGCGCCCTCCGACTCCAGATCCTCCAGGATCGAGGAACTGCCCGGGATGGGGGAGCCCGTCACGAGGAGGATCGACGCACTCGGCCGGGCTCCAGGCCGCCGGCCTGAAGGATCTTGTTCTGCAGGCGCCGTCCTTCCTCGTGCACGAATTCGGTGACCCGGTCCAGATCCCGGGCCACCTCGTCGTATCGCTCCATGGGGAAGTCGTCCCCCTCGGCGTGCTGGATGGACGCCGCCAGGGTATCCATCTCGCGGCGGCTCTTCTCCACGGCCCGAAGGAGCCGGTTGAGGGCCTTCCTGGCCTCGGATTCGGGGCGGATCATGGCTGGCTCGGGGATGGGGTGTGGGAGGTCGGCAGGAGACGACATCCGAAGAATCGAAGATGTCCGGGGGCGGAGCAATGGGGGGAGGGGAAGGCGCGTCCCGGCAGGCACGTTCGGGAACGGGAGCCACGCTTCAAGGTACGGGGAGTCGCTCCTCCTTCGCGTCCGCAGCCTCGCCCTCTTCCTTCGGCGCAGCGCCGGCGGGTCCGCCTGCACCTGGATACGATCCCCATGACCGACGCCCTCGATTCCTCCACCCCCGTGGATCTGGCCGTGATCGGTGCCGGACCCTGCGGCATCGCCGCTGCGGCCGCGGCGCGGAAGGCCGGGCTCACCTCGGTGCTCGTGGACCGGGGGCCCCTCTGCGCGGCCATCGTGGGGTACCCCTTCTACATGCAGTTCTTCTCCACGCCGGAAAAGCTCGAGATCGAGGATCTCCCCTTCGTGACCGCAGAGCGAAACGCCAGTCGCCGGGAATCCCTCTCCTATTACCGGAAGGTGGTGGAATACTTCAGACTCCCCACCCGGCTCTACGAGGACGTGGAGGCCGTGGAGGGAGAGAAGGGTGCCTTCCGACTCCGGACCGTGCGGGACCGGGGAACCGGAGGAAGGAATCCACGGCGAGACGTGATCCACGCCCGCCACGTGGTGGTGGCCACCGGCGGATTCCACGAACCCAACTGGCTCGGAGTGCCCGGCGAGGAGCTGCCGAAGGTCTCGCATCACTACCGGGAGCCCCACCCGTACTGGCGTCGCCGCGTCCTCGTGGTGGGAGGGTCCAACTCGGCGGTGGAGGCGTCGCTGGAGCTTTTCCGCGCCGGCGCGCAGGTGACCCTGGTCCACTTTCTCCACGACTTCGACCGGGGCGTGAAGCCCTGGGTACTCCCCGACATCCGGAACCGGGTGGAGAAGGGTGAGGTCGAGGCCATGTGGGGACACCGTGTGGCAGAGATCCGCCCCGACGAAGTGGTGCTTCGCTCCGAGGAGACGGGTCAGCTCGTCACGGTGGAAAATGACCACGTCCTGGCGCTCACCGGCTGGCGCTCGGACCCTCTGCTCCTGAAGGCGCTGGGCGTGCCCATCGATTCCGGGACCGGGGTCCCGGCCCACGATCCGGAGACCATGGAGACGCCGGTGGCCGGAGTCTTCATTGCCGGGGTGCTGGCGGCGGGGAACGACGCCAACCGCATCTTCATCGAGAATGGCCGATGGCACGGCCGAGCCATCGTGCGCGCCCTGGGCGCTCCCGTCGACGTGGGGGCCCCCGTCAGGGAGCGGGAGCCGCTTCCCCGGTGAGGAGAGGTCCCAGCACCCAGATGACCACCCGGAAGTAGATCAGGAGCCCCAGGACGTCCATGACCGTGGTAATCCCCGGCGAGGAGGTGAGGGCCGGGTCGATGCCGAGCCTGCGGAAGAGGAAGGGAAGACTCGCACCCACCAGGTTGGCGCTCAGGGCAATGAGCACCATGGTGATCCCCAGCGCCACGGCGATCCGGGGTTCGGACTGGAAGAAGAAGACGTAGCCGGTCATGAACAGCCCGAACGCGAGCCCCAGGAGCATCCCCGTCTTCAGCTCCTTCCAGAGAACGCGGAAGTAGTCGCGGAGCTCCAGCTCCCGGGTGGCCAGGGCCCGGACCACCAGGGTGGCCACCTGCGCACCCACGTTGCCTCCGGTCCCGATGAGGAGCGGGATGAAGGCCGCCAGGATCACCACCTCCGCAAGGATGTGCTCGTAGTGGTTGATGACGTTGAAGGTGAGCGTCATCGACACCACCAGCAGGACCAGCCATGACGCCCGCTTCCGGAAGAGGAGAAACGGGTTGGCGCGCACGTAGTCGATGTCGATGGGCGCACCACCCATGCGGTGGATGTCCTCCGTGGCCTCTTCGGTCACCACGTCCAGCACGTCGTCCACGGTGACGATTCCCACCAGACGGTTGTCGTCGTCCAGCACCGGAAGGACCGAGAGGTCGTAATCCGCCATGATGCGGGCCACCTCTTCCTGGTCGGTGTCCGTGCGGATCGAGATGATGTCGGGGCTCATCATCTCCTGGACCCTGGCCTCCGGCGGGGACACGATGAGCTGCCGGAGCGACAGCACCCCCTTCAGGCGCTGGTCGGCGTCCACCACGTAGAGGTAGTAGATGGTCTCGGCGTCGGGCGCCGCCCGGCGGAGGAAGGTCAGGACCTGGGCCGCTGTCATGGTAGCCCGCACCGAGATGAACTCCGGGGTCATGAGCCCCCCGGCCTCCTCCTCGTCGTACCCGGTCAGAGCGTCGGCCACCGCCAGGGTAGCCGGATCCAGGAATCCCCGAACCTCGCGGGATCGCTCGGGATCGTACGCCTCCAGCGCCTGGAGCGTATCCGCCAGGTCGTCGGGGGAAAGCTCCTCCAGCATCTCCGCCACCTGGAGAGACGCCATGCTTTCCAGGATTTCGGGCTGCTCCTCGGAGGAGAGGTTCGACAGGAGCTCGGCGGCCGGCTCCGGTGGGAGGGCCGCGAGAACGCGCTCCCGTTCCTCCGCTTCGAGCTCGTACCAGACACCGAGAAGCGCCTGTGGACGAAGATCCGCAAGCAAGGCTGCCAGGCGCTCGGAATCCCCCGTCAGGAGGACGGCCCGGAGTCCCGGAACGAGATCGGTCGCCTCGGCGGCGTCGGTACGGACGGAGTTCATCCCGAACTATAGACAGGCTCCCGTCAGGAAGCCATGTCCTTCCCCCACCCATCGGTGCCCAGGGCACGTACCGTGATCTCCGGCCCATCCGGAGCCCCGAGGCGAACCTGGTCTCCGGGCTCGACCTCCCGCCGGAGGTAGGCCAGGGCAATCCCCTGCCCGTACCTGGGGGACGAGGCGGCGCTCCGGACCTCACCTGCCTCCTTCTCCTTGCCATCGATCCAGAGAGGCGTGCCGGCCGCCGGCAGCGGAAGGTCTCCCAGAAGGAGGCCCCGAAGATGCCGGTTCACGTGCCCGCGGTCCCGGATGCGGACAATGACCTCCTGGCCGGTGTAGCAGCCCTTGGCGTGATCGATGTGGCTCCGCTCGAGGCCGGCCTCGGGGGGGATGACCCCTTCGTCCAGCTCTTTCCCCGTCTCCGGGGTTCCTCGCTCGATGCGAAGCGTGTCCCAGACCGACGACGACGCCGGAAGGGCGCCGGAATCCAGCAGATGCGACCGGATGGCGGCCACCTCGGACGGGCTCCCCACCACGTCGAAGGCCGGAGGCGCCACGTCGTCGTTCCGGATCACGAGGAGAAAGGAGAATTCCTGCGCGGCGGCCGAGCCGCCGTCCTGGCCTGGCGGGGTTCCCCGGAACCTCACCTCGCCCGACGTCATCGCGGCGAGGTCGGGGAGGCCACCCCCCCCGACGGACGCGAGCGCCGACTTCAGGAGGGTGGCGGCTTCCGGACCCACCACCGTCAGCATCAGGAGCGCCTCCGAGAGATCCAAGGGGCGCGCCATCCGGGGAGGAAGGAAGCGGGTGAAGTGCGCGCGGAGCGGCTCGGAGCCTGCTTGAGGAAGGTCCAGGAAGAAGGCGCCTTCGGGACCCGCGGTCAGCTTGGCGAGCCGAAGGTCGGTGAGGATGCGTCCCTTGGGGGTCAGGACCAGGCTGGGGGTAGCTGCACCTTCCCGCCATGGGCCATCCTGTCGGCCGGGATCCTGCGGGATGGTGCCGGTCACGAGGCCGTGGAGCATCTGCCCCGGCGCCCGCCCCACCAGGAGGAGGCGGACCCGGTGGGATCGATCGAACACGGCGGCGCCCGGCGACGACGCTGGGGCAAGGCCTGGGGCTCCCGTGGCGGCTTCGTAGGCGCGGGAGGGATCTTCGTTACCCTGGGGATGGTTACCCCGGGCGTCCGGAGGGGAAAAATGCATGCGGTCCATGGCGGAAGGGGACGTGCAGATCGGTGGGGGAACAGCGATCAACGGGGGCCGCGGAGCTCGTCGACCAGGGCCTGGATGCGCTCGGCATCGGAGGCGTCCGGCGCGGTGCCCAGGTACCACTCGAGCTGCTCGATGGCCTCCTCGGTGCGACCCATCCGCGCCAGGAGGGTTCCCCGATCGCGGATTTCGGACTGGGCCGTGGGGTGGATCACCAGGATGCGCTCCACGGCGGCCAGTGCCCGGGGCGCATCCTGAACGTTCAGGTAGATCCCCTTCAGGTTGGTCAGGAGCCGGACCAGCATGTCGCGGCGGCGCGCCGTCCGGAGGAACTCCGGTCGAACCCGGACCATCCCCCCGTAGGCCCGGTCGAGGAGGGACTGGGCCTCATCCTCGAAGAGGGTCCGTCCGCCGTCGAACGGATCCACCAGGAGGCGAAGGCTCTCCCCTTCGAACCGGACCAGGAAATGGCCCGGGAAGTTCACCCCGGCCAGGGGGAGTCCAAGGCGCCACCCCACCTCCAGGGTAAGGATTCCCAGGGTGAGGGGGATCCCCCGCTTTCGGTCCAGGACATCGTTCAGGAAGGAGTTCCTCGGATCGTAATACGACGCGCGGTTGCCCTGGAGCCCCACCCGCACGAAGAGGGTCTGGAGAAGCTCCTGCAGGACGACCAGCGGCGCCGTCTCGTTGTCCAGCCGGTCCCGGACCATCTCGGCCAGCTCGTCCAGACGGGCCAGGTACGGTTCTACCGGAAGCTGGGGGTACTCCTCGCACGCCACGAGAAGAGCGGCCCGGGCCAGCTCCACCTGGTCATCCGCCCGATCCACCGCCTCAACGAAGCGGTGCCGGGGGGAACCGGGGGATGGGGGCATGGGATCTCCTTCTGGCCGGAAGACGCGAAACCGTTTCCCCGCTGGGGGCGGGGCCCTACATTGGCATTCCACAGGCCTCAGGATCCACCGGGGGCCAGGGTTCCGCCCGGACGAAATCCGGACGATCAAGGGAGACCGATGATGCGCCGAAGTGCAGCCTGGCTGGCCCTCCTGGTGGCCGCGAGCGCCTGCGGGGAAGCTACGTCTACCCCACAGGCGGCGGAAGAGCCGGGGATCCGCGATCACCAGTTCGCGGACACCGATGCAACCCGCCTTCACACCCGCATGGTGGACGCCATGGCGCCGGACCATGGGTGGGAGCGGACCCGGTACATGGAGTTCGACTGGGCCGTGAACCGGATGGACGGAGGAGACCCCCTGGTCCGGGCCCATCGCTGGGACCGATGGGAGGGGACCGCACGCGTGGAAGCCCCCACCCAGGATGGTGGAATGTACGTGGCCATCTTCAACACCTCGGACCCGGAAGCCGGCCGGGTCTGGGTGGATGGGGCCGAGATCACCGGCGACGAGGCCGCCGCCCGCCTCCGATCCGCCTACTCCGCCCACATCAACGACGGCTACTGGCTGATCATGCCGTACAAGTGGACCGATCCCGGCGTGAGCGTCCGCTACCTCGGCGAGGAGGTGGACGAGGCGACGGGCGTGCGGTGGGAGAAGGTGGAGCTCTCGTTCGAGGAGGTGGGGCTCACGCCCCAGAACCTCTACCGGGCGTGGATCCACCCCGAGTCGGGGCTCATGGAGCGGTGGGAGCACTTCCGCACGGCGGACGCCGAGCCTTCGGCCTCCGACTGGACCGACTGGATCCAGTCCGGACCGATCTCCCTGGCCATGAATCGGCGCAGTGACGGCCAGGTCCGCATCTTCTTCTCCCACGTCCTGGCGTCGGAGACCGTGCCGGACGGAGCCTTCGCCCCACCGGCGGGAGAAAGCTGACGGCGCCTCCGGCCGCGGATGGCGAGGTCCGGGCCGATCAGTCGACCCGGACCTCGTCCACCCCCCGCTTCGACGTAGGGGTGATCCGGGGCGGATTGGCCGGACCCTTGGCCAGGGCATGCACCAGGACATCGTCCAGCACTTCCACCAGGTGAAAGATCATCGAATCCCGCACTTCGTCCGGGAGATCCTCCAGGTCGGCCTCGTTGTCTGCGGGCAGGATGATCTCCGAGATCCCGGACCGAACGGCGCCCAGCACCTTCTCCTTGACCCCGCCGATGGGAAGCACGCGCCCGGTGAGGGTCATCTCGCCGGTCATGGCCACATCGCGACGGACCTTTCGGCCGGATAGCGCCGACACCAGGCTCGTGGCCATGGTGATGCCCGCCGAGGGGCCATCCTTGGGGATGGCTCCGGCAGGCACATGGATGTGGACCTCGACGCCCTTCATGAGCTCGGGGGGAATCTGGAATTCCCTGTGCCGCGACTTGGCGTAGGTCCACGCCGCCCTTCCTGATTCCTTCATCACGTCGCCCAGCTGCCCCGTGAGGACCAGCCCACCCTCACCCGGCGCCACGCTGGCCTCCACGAACATGATGTCTCCGCCCATGGGCGTGTAGAACATTCCGGTGGAGACGCCCACGGTGTCTTCCAGGCGCATCTTCTCGGGGTGGACGCGGGGACGACCCAGGAGATCCCGGACGTCGTCCGGCCCGACAAGCATCTGCGTCACTTCTTCGGCGGCGATCTTCCGGGCCACCTTCCGCGCGACCTTCCCCAGTTCCCGCTCGAGCTGCCGGACCCCTGCCTCGCGGGTGTACTGGCTGATCATCGAGCACACGGCCTCCTCGGTCAGCTCCAGCTCCTCCTCCTTGAGCCCCGCCTCCTCCCGCTGGCGGGGAAGGAGGTACCGATGGGCAATCTCGAGCTTTTCCGCTTCCGTGTACCCGGAGAAGTCGACCCGCTCCATCCGGTCCAGCAGAGGGGCCGGAATCCGGTCCACGTAGTTCGCCGTGGCAATGAAGAGCACCTCCGAAAGATCGAAGGTGATCCCCAGGTAGTGGTCGGTGAAGGTGGAGTTCTGGGCCGGGTCCAGTACCTCCAGGAGGGCGCTTGACGGGTCACCCTGGAAGGAGACGCCCAGCTTGTCCACCTCGTCCAGCAGGAACACCGGGTTCTTGGACTTGACCTGCCGCATCCCCTGGATGATGCGCCCGGGCATGGCACCCACGTAGGTGCGCCGGTGGCCGCGAATGTCGGCTTCGTCACGGGCTCCACCCAGGGAGATGCGCACGTACTTGCGCCCCAGCGCGCGGGCGATGGACTGGGCGATGGAGGTCTTCCCCACACCCGGGGGGCCGGCAAAGAGGAGGATGGGACCACGCCCCACCAGGCGCCGGGCCCCTTCCTTCTCCTTCGCGCCCTCCCCGGAGCCGTTCGCGCTGCTGGAGCCGTTGGCGGCGCCAGCGTCTTCCGGGGGTATCGTGGAGCCGTCTCCGCCGTTCTCGCCGTCGCCGTCGCCGTCGCCGTCGCCGTCCTCGGCCTCCTCGGCCTCCGGTTCGGAACCGCCGTCGACGTCATCGGACGCCTGGGCGGAGACCTCGGCCTGGACTTCGGGCGGCTCCTCCGGCCGGTCCTCGGCCTCGGGCGTCCGCTCCAGCTGGAGCTTCCGGACCGCCAGGAACTCGATGATCCGGTCCTTGACGTCTTCCAGCCCGTAGTGGTCCTCGTTCAGGATCTCCTGCGAACGGGCCAGGTTGATCTTGTCGTCGGTGCGCTCCGACCAGGGGAGCTCGGTGATCCACTCGAGGAAGGTCCGGATGACCTGGTACTCGGCGGACTGGGGAGAAGTACGTTCGAGACGCTTCAGCTCCCGATCCACCTCGGTCCGCGCATCGGGGTCCAGCTGCAGGGCCTCGATGCGCTTCCGGAGATCTTCCACCTCCTTGCGATCGTCTTCGTCCCCCAGCTCCCGCTGGATCTGCTTCATCTGCTCGCGGAGGAGCATCTCCCGCTGACGTTCCCCCAGCTCCTCCTGGACCTTGGCCTGGATCTCCTCCTGCGCATCCAGACGAGCCAGTTCCCTCTCCACGGCCACCAGCGCCCGACGCATCCGCTCCTCGTCATCCAGGACCTCCAGCAGCTTCTGCTTGTCGCCGGTAGGCAGGTCGAGGTAGAAGGCCACCAGGTCGGCGAAGGAGCCGGGCTCTCCCACCCCGCCGATGAGCTGGTTCAGGGCCTCGGCCGGAACTCCTCTTCGCGTGCCCAGCTCGGCGGCCCGGTCCCGCAACTCCTTGTCCAGCGCCTGGAAGGCGGGATCCTCGGGATTCCGGGGAGGGAACCGATGGAGCGGGATGAGGGAGGCCTCCAGCATGCTCGTCCCGGCGGACGCCATGGTCACGGCCTCGGCCCGGTCCTCGCCCTGCACCAGGAGCTGCATCCCCCCTCGGACCCGGTGGGTCTGGAGCACGCGCACCACCGTTCCCACGGTGTACAGAAGGTCCGGACTCGGTTCGTCCACGTTCTCGCGCTGGGCTACGGCGAAGAGTCGCCGGTCCCCGTCGATGGCGGCCTGGACGGCCTCCACGGTGCCCGGTCGACCTGCGGAGATGGGGACCGCCACCCCCGGGTAGACCACCGTGTCGCGGAGGGGAAGGATCGGGAGGGTGAATCGCTCGCCCATGGGACCTCGGAGACTGAGAGTGCATGTTCGCCGGGCAGACGCCTTCGCCGGGCAGGAACCCGGGGGGTGCCAGAGGATGCACGAACCCTGCCACCTCCCGACCCCCCTCGGACGTGCCGGAGCGGCACACCTGGCGCGCGATCCCTGCCAGATTGACGGAGGACCGTGCAGTCATCTACTACCCCGCGCGACCGGGGGTGGGTAGCTTCCCGGCATGAGCGCCCCGTCGAACGCCATGTCCGTCGGCCGGTTGGCCGGGGTGGAAATCCGCCTCGACTACTCCTGGTTCATCCTTCTTTTCCTGATCCTGGGATCCCTGGCGGGGGCCCTCTTTCCGGCCTACGCGCCCGAGGTCTCGCGCCTGGGCCACCTGGCCATGGGCGTGGCCGGAACCTTCCTCTTCTTCGCCTCGCTCCTTCTCCATGAGCTGGGCCATGCGGTGGCGGCCCGCTTCCGGGGAATGGAAGTGGAAGGAATTACACTTTTCATTTTCGGAGGCATGGCCCGCACCCGAAGTGAGCCGGGGAGCCCGGGCGACGAGTTCATCGTGGCGGGGATGGGTCCCCTCGTCTCCTTTGCCCTGGCCGCCGGGTTCTACCTCGTGGCCGCGATGGGAACGCGGTGGGACGTGGGATCTGCCGTGACGGTGACGGCCGAGACCCTGGGGTACCTGAACCTCCTGCTCGCGGTATTCAACCTCCTCCCGGGATTTCCCCTCGACGGGGGCCGGCTCCTTCGGGCCGCGCTGTGGAAGGTCACGGGAAGCCTCCGACGGGCCACCGCGGCGGCGGCCGGAGTGGGCCGGCTCCTGGGATGGGCGATCATCGCCATCGGAATCTGGTCCCTGCTTTCGGCTGGCGCCTTCATCGCGGGGCTCTGGATGGTGTTCATCGGGTGGTTTCTCACCCAGGCCGCCCGCTCCGCCTACCAGACGGTCCTCCTGAACCAGCTCATGGGGCCCCTCACCGCCGGAGAGGCCATGAGCCCGAGGCCGGAGACCGTGGGGCCGGATCTCACGGTGGACGAACTGATCCACGACTACCTCCTTCGGCGCCCCTACAACGCCTTTCCCGTGGTGGAGGACGACGTGGTCGTGGGCATGGTGACCCTGAACGGTCTCCAGGATGTCCCGCGCGCACGGTGGAAGGAGCTCGTGGCAGGCCAGGTCATGACGCCCCTGGAGCAGCTGGTGCTCGTGGAGCCAGAGACGCCCATGACGCAGGTCCTGGAAAAGATGCGGGACAACGAGATCCGGCGCGTACTCGTGGCGAGGGACTGGGAGCTTCTGGGCATCATCTCGACGTCGGACGTGGCCCGGTGGCTGGACCGGGTGGCGCTGATGGACGGAGCCTCGTAGTCTGGTCCGAAGGCTGCCCCCGCGACGGTTTCGGGGTCTCGGGGTACGAGAGAAGATCCACGAGACGCGCAGCCGCTGCTCCCCCCACCGCCTCCGTTCGTCAACGTCCACGGGGACCCTCACCATGCGCCACATCCCCCGCTCCTGGCCGGCTCTGCACCCGGGGCTTCTGCTCTCAGGTCCTCTGCTCTCGGGCCTTCTGCTCTCGGGGCTCTTCCTCGTTGCCGGATGCGCGGAACGGGCCGAGAGTGCGCCGCTGGAAGCCCAGGTTCCGGGGATGCCCGTGCAGACGCAGGCAGGGGCAGACGCCGCCGAAGCCGGTGCTCCCACCCCCGACCCGGTGGCCCTCTACCTCGGGCGCCGGGGACCCGATGAGGCCCGGGAAGCCGAGATCCTCGAAGAACTCCGCCAGGCCCTGGCCGACGCTCGGGACGAGCGGGCGGCACGGGAGGGGCGACGGGCCGCCATCAACCGATTCGACGCCCTCGTTTCCCAGCTGGCGGTGGCCGAAGACTGGCGCCCCCTGTTGCGGGCCGAACTCCTGGCCCCGCTGGGGGACACGGCGGCCGTCGATGCCGCGCTGGAGGCGGTGGATCCGGCCACGGGGATCGTGGCTCGCTGGGGATGGAGCCTCCGCGTGGACGCCTACGAGGCCGCCGGAGACCTGGCGGGAGCATGGAAGGTGGCCGAGGTCGAAGCGCTTCGGGCCCGGTCCGTGGAGGAGGCCGCCTCTCCGTGGGCCCGGGCAGGACGACTCGCCCTGCTGCAGGGGGACACGGCGGCGGCCCGTGACGCCCTCCTCCGGGCCATGGCTGCCGGTGTCGAGCACCCCGGCGCCGCGAGTGCCGCGGAGGCGCTGACCCGGATCCACGAAGGGAGCCTGGAGGACCAGCTGCGGGTGGGTCAGACCCTCCTGGCCGCCGGGTCCTGGGACCTTGCCCTCCGGCGCCTGGGCCCCCTGGTGCAGGGACGTTCAGCCCAGGAGCATTCTCCTCTCCCTCGCGAGGTCGAGCTTTCTCTCCGGGCCGAGCTGGGCCGTGCCCTGGTGGAACTGCGGCGCCCGGCCGATGCCCGGGCCATGCTGGCGCCTCTCCTGGTGGAAGGGGTGGATCCCGAGCTCACCGGTCCCGCTCTCTACTGGAGCGGTCGAGCCGCCCTTCAGCTCGACCGGCCGGCCGAGGCCGAAGCCGCGTTTCTCGCCCTGGCGCGGCAGAGCCCCTCGAATCCCCTGGCCGAAAACGCGCTTCTCCTCCTGGTGGAGCGCTCGGTACAGGCGGGGCGACAGGCCCGTGACGCCGAACTCTTCCGGGAGTTTTTCCGGGTCGGGGTGAGCTCTACCGCCAGCGAGCTCGTGGCCGTCCAGTATGGCACGCGAAAGTACCTGGCCGGAGCCTGGGAGGAGGCTGCGGATACCTTTGACCGCTACCTGGACGGGGCCCGTCGGAGCGCCCCCCGGCAGCAGGCCGCCTACTGGGCGGCCCTCTCCCACCAGCGCCGTGGAGACCGTGAGGCCTACCAGGACCGCCTCCGCGCCGCATGGAGCGAGGATCCCCTGTCCTTCTATGGCATCCTGGCCGGGGAGCGACTGGGCGCGGTGGTCCTGGAACCGGGGCTTCCCACGGGGCCCGCGCCGGTTCCGGGCCTGGCCGGCGAGCTCCGGAGCGCACTCACTCGCCTCCGCCTCCACCAGGTGGTGCCAACCCCGGGATCCTTCGTCTACGAGCTGGAGCGGCTGCAGGACCACTTCTTCCGACGGGGTGACGGGGCCTACGACTTTGCCGAGGCCCTCTTCGCCGGGGGGTTCCCCATCCAGGGGGTGGTGCTGGGTCGGGAGATCCACCGGCAGGAGGAAGGTGCGTGGAACCTCCGCCTCCTCCGCATCGTCTTTCCCTTCCCGCACCGCGATGCCATCGTCCGCGAGGCGCGGGCCCGGGGCCTCGACCCCTTCTTCGTGGCGGGCCTGATCCGGCAGGAGAGCATGTTCCACGTCTCCATCTCCAGTTCAGCCGGCGCCATCGGTCTCATGCAGCTCATGCCGGGCACGGCGCAGGAGGTAGCCCGGTCCCTGGGGATCCGGTACGAACAGGCCCGTCTCTCGGATCCCGAGTACAACGTCCGCCTGGGCACCCAGTACCTGGCCTCCATGCTCCGACGCTACGACGGTCGGGCAGAGGATGCCCTGGCGGCCTACAACGCCGGCCCCGGACGCATCAACCAGTGGCGGCAGCGTCCCGAATACCGGGACCGGGACGTCTTCATGGAGCACATTCCCTTCCGGGAGACCCGTCACTACGTCAAGGTGGTCCAGCAGTACACCCGGATCTACACCGCGCTCTACGGGTGCGCCGGATTCCAGCCCTGCCTGGGAGACTCGTACCTGGCCGCGGTGGCTCGAAGCCCCTATGCCGGGGGCCAGCCGGGCTCGTCGCTGGCGCGGTAGGCCGGGGATCGCGTCACCCGGACAGCGGGATCTCCGTGCGCTCCGAGCGCCCGGGACGCGCCCTGCTCCGCCGCGGGAATCAGCACCTGCTCCAGCAGATCGTGGAGGGCCCGGGTCGGGGCCCCGGACCGCCCCCCTGCCGGATTCGACGTGGTCACCACGGTGAGCTCCAGGTCGGGTACGAGGAAGATGTACTGACCCCCGTGCCCCCAGGCGAAGAAGACATCGTAGCCGGCGTACTCCCGGATCCACCACCCGAGTCCATGTCCGTGACCGTTGAAGCGGGAGGTCCCCCGCTGGGTCCAGGACTCGGAGATCCAGTCCGAGGCAACCAGGCGGCGACCCTCGTGGATCCCCCCGTTGCGGTAGAGCTCCCCGTAGATCAGCATTTCCCGGGGAAGAAGCCCCATCTCGTTGCCCCCCAGATAGATCCCTTGCGGGTCCCGCGTCCACGGCGAGAGGGTGATGCCCAGGGGCTGGAACAGGGCTCGACGGGCGTAGGCCAGGGTGCTCTCGCCGGTGGCCCGCGTCAGGATGGCAGAGAGGAGGTGGGTATTCCCCGTGCTGTAGACCATCCGGCCCCCCGGCTCCTCGGCAAAGGGGCGGCGGAGGGCATCGCGCACCCAGTCGCGGCTTGCCACCCATCCCCCGTAGTTTCGGCCGGAGGTGGACTGGAGTCCGGCCGTCATCCCCAGGAGATCACCGAGGGTCACGGACTCGAGGCGGGGGTCGCCGTTCACGCCCCGATACTCGGGAAGGAGATCCAGAACCGGCTGATCCAGCCCTTCCAGGTGACCCTCGTCGATGGCCATCCCGACCAGGGTGGAGACCACGGCCTTCGAGGCGGACTTGATGTTGGCGATGCGGCGTGGGCCGGCCCCGTTGAAGTAGGCCTCCCGCTCCAGCTCGCCGTGACGGGCCACGAGGAGGCTGTAGAGGCGGGGCATCTGCGCTGCCCGTGCGTAGGCCGTGTCCAGGAGAAGGGAATCCAGGCCCCACGAAGGTGGAGGCCGGACCGGAGCCGCAGCCCCGGGTGCCAGGTCGGGCCTGGCAGCACAACCGCCGAGCGGGCCGCAGTACCGGCCATCCCCGGGACTTCGGAGCCATCCGGGACGTCGGTGCAGGAGGCCGCGAGGGCCACACCCGCCAGGACTCCGGCGACACCCCTCCAGCGCATCACGCCCACGAGGACACGAGGATCAGTACCGCGGAAGCGGCGCATCCGGGGCCATGCCTCGCTCCACCTTCTGCTCGCGCACCATCTGGGCCACATCCTCGAGGAGCTGCCGGGCGTCGTAGACGATGCCGTCCTTGATGGTCCAGCGGACGCCCCCGACCCGGGTGGCCTCGCCCGTCTCGTCGTCGAGCTTCACGGCCCCGGTGCCGTAGAGCACCTTCAGGTTGGCCAGCGGGTTCTCCTCGACGATGACGAGATCGGCCAGCTTCCCGGGCTCCAGCGTCCCGACCGGGGGCTCCTCCCCCTTCACCTCCCAGATCTCCTGGGCGGCGTACATGGTGGCGGCTCGGATCACTTCCAGGGGATGGAGTCCCATCTCGCGGAGAAGCTCCAGTTCCTCGATGTAGGCGAAGCCGTAGTTCTTGTAGATGAAGCCGGCGTCGGCCCCGGCGGTGATCCGCCCGCCGGCCCGGTGGAAGTCGGCGAGGAAGTCCATCCACTTGCGGTAGAAGGCTCTCCACTCCGCCTCTTCCTCGGTGCCCCAGTAGAACCAGTAGGATCCGTGCGCCCGTCGGTTCGGGCGGTAGAAGTCCCACATGGAGGGAAGCGTGTAGCGGTCGTGCCATTCGGCCTCCCGGGCCCGCATCACGTCCCGGTTCGCCTCGTAGATCGTCATGGTGGGGTTGATGAAGAATCCCCCGTCCACGAGCTCCCGGACCAGGTCGTTCCACGGCTCGCTCCCGCGGTCGTGGCTGAGGCGCCAGAGCTGGGCCACCTCTGCGAAGCGGTGCTGCTCGTTCTGGTAATTGTAGTCCAGGCGGAAGGGCTGGGACTGGTGGTCCCGGAGGAGGCTTTCGAAGAGGCCGTAGAAGTGGGTCATCCCGGTGAGTCCGGCCCGGGCGGCATCCCGCACGTTCATCTGGGCCACGCGCGGCTGGGACAGGTGGGCCGTGGTGCCCATCCCCACCTGGTTGGCCTCGTCCACGATGGCGCCGAAGAGCCGCGGCTCCATGGCCTGCGTGTGGAACTTGATGCCGTCCACGCCCCGCTCGTGCGCCCAGCGGACCCACTCGCGACCCTTCTCGGGCGTATCGATGGAGCCCCGGTCCCACCCGCTCCCAGGCCGCTGGTAATTGATGATTCGAGGGGCCACGATCTCGTTGGCCGCGCTCCGCGCCTGCTCGGAAAGGGACTGCTCGAACCCCGTGAGCGCCACCCCGCGAACGGTGGTGATGCCATGCGCCAGCCAGAGCTTGTAGGCGTAGGAGAGCTCCGGGTTCTTGGGCGCCCCCCCGGCATGGGTGTGGTTGTCGATGAAGCCCGGCAGGACATACATGCCGTGGGCATCGATCTCCCGGTCCGCGCCCCCGGGGCGGGAATCCTCGTTGATCGACACCCCCGGGTACCCCACCGACTGGATCGACACGATCCGGTTCCCCTCGATCACGATGTCCGTGGGGCCCCCGGGCGGGGCGCCCGTGCCGTCGATCACCATGGCCCCGCGGATGATGAGACGCCCGTGGGGGCCGTCGCCCTCCCCTGCCTGACGGTCGGGGGCCGGAATCGTCTGGGCGACCGCGCCGCCGGCGAATCCCAGGGTGACGGAAGCGGCCACAAGGGCCAGGGTGAGGCGTCGCATCAGCATCTCCGGAAACGCGGGTGGAGCAGGGAAACCAGGGAAAGATGAGCTCACGCGGGCAGTCAGGCCAGTCAGGCCAGCCAGGCCAGCCAGGCCAGACCGGCCAACCGGGGCAACCGGTCAACCAGGCCGTACAGGTCCTTCAGGTAATTCAGGCCCTCAGGCGCCGCCCACGCAGGCCATGCTTCACATTCTTCGGTACGAGGGACCGCTTCCGCCTTCCCGCGGTGTCCAGCGGGGTCCCACCACGTCGGTGGCCTTGCAGTCGACGCAGTTCGGGGCGTTCACCACCAGGCGGTCACCGTCCCGCTCGTAGACCCCGGCCGGGCACATGCAGGAGAGGAACTCGGCCATCTCGGCGCTCACGTCCTCTCCCACCACCAGGTGCGACGGAATGTCGTCGCGGGTGGCATTCCCGGACTTGTAGACAGCGTCCAGCTTGGAGAAGGTGAGCTGGCCGTCGGGAACGAAGGGCGCAGGGGGCGTGGGCGAGAGTTCCCGGGGCTCGGCCGCGTCTTCCTCCGCGGCGATGCGCCCGCCGGGGAACCTCCCCCCGGTGAGGGTCATGAGCCCCGCCTTCATGCCTCCGGAGACGAAGCCGGACTTGAAGGCCAGTCGCATGTTCCGGGTCTTCTTCATGTCGGAGACGATGAAGGACTGATCCACCGACTCCGTGTAGGAGCGGAGTCCGGCCTCGGAGGTGTCGTCGGCCTTGAGGGCGCGGAAGATGGCCCGGGCGGCCAGCATACCCGAGTAGGCGGCATAGTGGATCCCCTTGAGGGAAGGCACATCCACGTACCCGGCGGAGTCCCCGACCACCAGGCAGCCATCGCCATGGCGCCGGTCGGCCAGGGCATGAAAGCCCCCCTCGGGAATGGTCTTTGCGCCCCACTCCACCATCTCGCCCCCCTCCAGGATCTCGCGGAAGAGGGGGTGGAGCTTCATGCGCTGCAGGAGTTCGTGGACGTCGAGGCGCGCATCGGGGTAGTCCAGCCCCACGACGAGCCCGAGGGAGACCAGGTTGTCCTCCATGGGGTACATCCAGGAGCCGCCAAAGGCGCTCCCCGGAAGAGGCCAGCCCAGCGTATGAATGACCCGGTCCAGGGGCTTCTTCGTCTCCCAGAGCTCCTTCACGCCGAGGGCATAGATCTGTGGATTGGCCGAGGTCGTCCCCTGCCAGCCGTTCCATGCCTGGGTCAGGAGTCCCCGGGTCCCCTCCGAGAGCACGGTGACCCGAGCCGTGAGATCCATGGCCGGCTCGTGACCCGGTCCGGGCTCACCGTCGCGGCCGAGGCCGGCGGGCGTGGTCCGGACCCCGACGACGCGCCGGTCCTCGGCCAGGAGGCTCGATACCGGAAAGCCGGGAAAGACGTTGACGCCCAGTTCTTCGGCCCGCTCTCCCATCCACCGGACCACCTCCGACAGGGAGGCCACCCAGTTGCCGTGGTTCCGCATGCTCGGAGGCGTGGGGAGGCGGGTGGCCCCGTTTTCGCGAAGGAAGTAGACCGCCTCGCTCGAGACCGGGCGGCGGAACGGGAAATCCTCCATCGCCAGATCAGGGAAGAGTTCGCGGAAGGGCCCGGGGTTCAGGACGGCCCCGGAAAGGGAATGCTCCCCCAGCGCCGCCGCCTTTTCCAGGACCCCGATCTCGATGTCGCCGAGCCCGCCGCCCGCCTCGTTGTCGGCCTTCACCAGGCGGGCCAGCTCGATGGCCCCCGCCAGCCCGGCGGGACCCCCACCCACGAAGAGAACGTCCATGGGAACGGCCTCCTCGTCGGGTGCTTCGTGCAGGATCACCCGGTCGTTGGGGAGCGGAGGCTGCTCCGAGAGGGGGTGGACGCGTCCGTGCAGAGGCGGAACCAGAGGCGGAACCTGGGGCGGGACGCCCCGGGGCTCGTCGGGGGCGGGGACGGCGGGACGATCGGGCATGACAGGGAGGCTCCTGGGTTTTCTCCGGAGGCGTTCAGGTCGGAGGCATGCGGGTCGGAGGCAGCTGGAAGGAACCCCCGGAGGGACGGGCGGTATCCCGCACTCCCCGGGCCGCAGACCGTTCGATTCTAGCGGATCCGGCCCACCCCGTCACCCCGGATGTCCGGCTGGAGACCCCATGACCCATCGCCGTCCCACCACCCTCGGAGAGCTGCGCGCTTCGGGGTGGCAGCCCCGTTCCGTCAAGTCCGAGATGCGCGCCAATCTGGTCCGGAAGCTCCGCGCCGGTGAGGTCCTCTTCCCCGGCATCCAGGGGTATGACGACACGGTGGTGCCCCAGGTCGTGAACGCCATCCTGGCGCGCCAGGATTTCATTCTCCTGGGTCTCCGGGGGCAGGCCAAGACCCGCATTCTTCGTCAGCTCACCTCG
>Ga0209498_1000451_pt1 | contig 25040 bp, 29 predicted proteins | sample WalLakDeSediment_FD_184131 | JGI IMG/M metagenome (GOLD analysis project Ga0209498, IMG submission 184131) | Lake sediment microbial communities from Walker lake, Nevada to study Microbial Dark Matter (Phase II) - Walker Lake 11/02/13 Deep... | ecosystem: Environmental > Aquatic > Freshwater >...
CATTCCGAGCAGCCCAAAGATGCTGCGGCGAAGGCCGAAGAACTCGAGCGGAGCGGGCCCGGTCCGGTGCGGCGCCGGGGAAGGAGTGCGTGCGCCGGTCATGATCGAACTCCGTAGTCGAATATCTGGTACGCAAAAACATCGACAGATCAAGACTGCGAGCCATCGGATATGGCGAATCCCGCCCGCATGTTCCGAATGACAGCGAGGAGAACCGTGCGCTCAATCGCCGCGTGGAATTTCGACTGGCCGAAAACTGACACGCATATTCGTTCAATGCTATACTGATCCGATGTAATCGAAAAACAGCCGAAGCGACGACTCGTATCAAATAGCAGACGAATCTGTAGTTGTATGGGGTAATCCGGCAAGCGTTGAGATATAGTGGCAGTACGCTTCGACTGGATGCACACAATTTCTCATGCATCCGGTTCGAGAGTCACAACCTCGGATATACCAAAGCACGGTCACGATGCTGAAAATCGACTCCGTGCTGCCGAAAACTTGCTACGCTTTCCCGTGTCCTGTAATACTGCTTGCGCTGCTAATCGTCCTGAAAGCAGTACGAGTGGAACACCACCGCCGGGATGTGCGGCACCTCCGCAAAGATATAACCCCGGAAGTGCTCGAACGCGATTTCCCGCTCGCAGGAACGCTGCCGTGGGTGAGTTGGAGGAGATTCCGTAAATACTTCCCAAGTACGCATTGTATCTCTGTTCAAGATCGACAGGTGTGATTACAGTCTCGTTCACTATACGCTCGTGTACATCGATTCCTGAGGAAGCGACTCGACGCAGTATGGAATCGCGAAGCGAAGCAATATCAATATCCCTGTTCGTTTCCGTCAGAGCCGGCATATTCACGAGGACGAACCAGTTTTCATATCCGGGTGCGGCGTGATCGGGTTCAGCTCTGGACGTGATCGATACATACACTGTCGGATCGTCCGGAGGCATACGATGATGGAAAATATTCCGGAACTCCCGACGATAATCGGACGAAAAAAAGATATTGTGTTGCGGTAATTTACTTTCGCCGCGAACCCCCCAGAGAAACACGCATCCACTGCACGACGGCTCCAACTTGGTATATCGTGCTCCATACCTCGCATCCTCCAACAGGCGAGTCATCGTATGAATGGCATCCGCATTGCTCACAACGGCATCGAACATCATCGATTCCCCACCAGCATGAAATCCAACCGCTCTGCCTCCCTCGACAATGATGCGATCTACTTCCGCATTGTAATGAACAACGACACCGAGGTCCAGCGCGAGTGCGAGCAAGGCTCGGACGAGCGCGTACATGCCGCCGCGTACATAATACCCGCCGAGACGATACTCGACATACGGAATGATGTTCAACGTCGCCGGAGCGCGGTAAGGATCGGACCCGTTATACGTGGCATAACGATCAAACAACTGAATAAGTCTCTCGTCCTGGAAAAAGGAGGAAACAGCCGAATGCACGCTGCGGAACGGGTCTATGTTCCAAATACGCAACAACGTACCCAAATGTTTGAATCGTAACAGCGCCTTCATGTCGTCAAGACGATTGAAGAGGAAAATGTCACTCGTTCGTTCGTATATGCGTTCACTGTATTCGAGAAAACGACGGACGGCTTCCGCGTCATTCGGAGCGAACTCTCGCACGGCTTCGATGAACGCCTCTTCATCCGAACTGGCATTCAATATGCTTCCATCCGAAAACGTGTAGCGACACAGCGGCTCAACAGGTATGAATTCAAGCACTTCCTCACGAGGCTTGCCGGCGAGTGAAAAAATCTCGTCAACAACAAACGGCATTGTGAGCAGCGAGGGACCGGTATCGAAGCGGAACCCGTCCCGCCGTATTTCGGAGGCCTTGCCACCGGCGGACTCGTTCTTCTCGAACACTTCTACACGCAGACCAGAGGCCGCCAACACAATGGCGGAAGACAGCGCTCCCAGCCCAGCACCGATTATTCCAACATGTGGTGTATGATTCATTGTTCCGTCACAATGCCAGCAACCCGGATTTGACGCCGATAACCGTCAGAACGAAATAGCACAACTGCGCGAAGTACAAATGGGCTGGAACACGCAATTCGATGCGCCGGTTGGAATAATCGCGCAACACCAGTACGGCAATCAGACTGATCACAAACCAGGCAATGTAATTGCTCACCGGAGGGAAACGGGTTTGCCAATGCCAGTATCCTAGTGCATCGGCTGCAAACTCCAGGAAAAAATCGAAACCAGTTGCGAGAACGGCGACCAAGACGCTGCTGAGCCTACCGAAAAAATGACCGACAACGGCATCACTGGCGGCAATGACGAACAGCCAAGCGAAGGGAATAACGAGGGATACGCCAAGGATCTTCCATCCCAATACGTCTGTGTACGTATACGTTCCGAATGGGAACCCTGTCGCCACCCCTAATGCCTCTATCGCCCAAACACCGATGAAAATGAGTGAAAAAACAATTCCGGTTTTTCGTGAGAAATCGTACGTCATCCAAAATGCCGCCACTCCGGAAATGATGAGTACGAAAGGCGTCGTGAACGACATTACGTTTTGAAACAACCCCAGGCTGTTCCAAACAGCACCAGCAATGAAAAAAACGTATATGAGAAGTATTGTATAACGGGTGGGTTCCATTGTTAACCTGTTCGCATGGATTGTGCCTCGTGGATTACTACGGCATCATGAGCTACGCATGGTAGCGTATCTGCGGACAAATCATCACCCGCAGTACAAAATACTTGGATTTGAATTGCCTGCCAGTCGCAATGTGATTGTAAGCTTCTTTCTCCTGACGCCGACTCTGGATCAGCTCCCCTCGAGTAAAAGATGACGTGCTCAGATGTATGTAGAGTACATTCTCGGTGTGTTGCAGAGCGAAGTGATTGCGGCTCGAAAGCATCGCATAATACAACCTGCCCGATTTCGCTGACTGTCGTTTGATTCCAAGTGTTTCGCTCAACGCTCGTGATATGCATCAAGAAGACATCGCGGAGCATGAGTCTGTATCCGTTCATCCATAGCATTTCACATAGCACTCTCGGTGCAGCGAGCGTTGGAGATAATGCACCGGACAATATCGAGTCGTTGCATTGTCTGCTGCGTGCTTGTTGTACGGTTTGTACACTGAAGGTCGATACTCTCGCCTGCACATCGTGAGCCTGATCAATCATACTGAAGCTGTTCCACGTCTTGATGTGATGGAGTCGCGTAAAAGTGTGGACCTGCCGAGATTATCTCCAGGTTTACGCAGCACATGATTCCGGTCTATCGAATAAGAGCATGGCTGCAATTACGGCATCAAAGCACGACGCATCATCTATGGCTTTTCGCGACAAATTCACGTCGGCAATATAGCGAAATGTTCGTCCTGTATCGATGTACAACACATCCAGTGATGCAGTACAGGAGGCAAACAACAACATCAAAAAACTCTCTTACTTATGGACGTTCATGAAAACAATAGAAAAAATAGTGCATCATTCCCAACAACAGAGCAGATCGGAATGCTGATCAACGCAACTCCTCGACTGTTGACCCTGAGAGCAATCGCGTTGATTATGTTCTCGCGTCGCAATCAACAACACATGGTGAGAATACAACCGAAACGCTGCCTCATTCATCCACCCACCCCTCGAATTGGAATCCGCCTTCCCTTCCACGTAACGGCACCAACATTGAAACGCTGCCACATCGCATGCAACCCAATGCCCACCGCAGCCAAAACGCCCACAGGATGTAGCAACACGGAGACCACACCATGCCGAAGACGCAAAGCAAGTGCTGAACGAAGCAGCACATTCAGTCCAACAGCGGACAGCGTCATGACGGACGTATCGAACAGCAGAAGAGCGTAGGGAAGCACGAACAGGACCAGCATGCTCGTCAGCACCACGGAAAATACGAAAACACGAAAGCGAAACGCTGCGAAAAAATTTTTAGAAAAACCCTCATGCACCTCGGCAGCGTTCCGGTACATAGTGCAGCGCACTATACCGGCACCAGAAGTGAGTAACATTCGTAATCCATTGGCCTTCACCCGTTGTGCTAGACGAATGTCTTCTACTATATCACCATGCACTGCTGCATGGCCACCAATAGCGTCGTACGCCTTCCGCCGGAACATCAACCACTGACCGTTGGCTGCGGCAAGCGACGGGTAACGCGTAGCATGAACCAGATGTAACGGCAGTGCCGAATACAAAACGAGATCCATTAGAGGAACGACTAGCGAAGAAGCTACTCCTTGAAACACTTGTTCGGGAAATGCCGAGAGCGCGTCAGCACGGTAATGCTCAAGTGCTTCAACACTGCGGCGCAGTGCTGTTGCATCGGGGAGCACATCGGCGTCAACGAATAACAGCACATCCCCACGTGCGTGACGTGAAAGCTGATGACAAGCCCAATTTTTCCCGGTCCATCCATCGGGGACTGCATCACCTCGCAGTAACGTCACTTTGTCGTTGTCTTTCGCATGCTGCATCACCACCGATGAAGTGGCGTCGTCCGAGCCGTCGTCGAGGACCAAAATGTCATATTCCTCATACTCCTGCGCTCCGAGTGCACGCAGCAGACCGCCTATGTTCTCTTCCTCGTTGCGTGCTGGAATACACACCGTCACCCAGGACGAATCGAGCGAGACGCGTCGCGGCTTCGAGAGGAAAGGCCCGAAGAGCATGTTCAGCAAAGAAATAGCCGTGAGCAAGGCAAGTGCGACAAGCATTCCGGTTAACAACCACTCCATGACCATCAATCGAGTTGTGTCAAACTGGAGTGATTGGAAGCGGCTCCCGCTGTGGAACGCGGCTGTGCCGGATGTATGTTCCCTCGTTTACCAAGATGGAATCGAGACAGTGTCATACCCAGAAGTATCCTGATCTTTCGATGTGTAGGGACAACCGGTCTTCGCGAAAAAACATCATACTCACTGCGCTCGATCTCGCGAAGAATCTCCCGATACAGTGCGGAGGCCGCAGCCACTGCCATACGACTCCGACGATGGAGCATGGAAATTCCCACATCCGCATTCTCGAAATACGCATGCGCCCGTCGAACCTGTTCCGTCAGAAACGCCCGCATATCCTCGGACATCTTGCGTTCGGCGATGTCTGTCTCCTCAAGTCCAAAACGTCGCATTTCCTCAAGCGGCAGGTAGATTTTTCTTCGCAGTCTCCAATCCTCATCCACATCGCGCAGAATATTCGTCAATTGCATCGCCAGACCCAAGGTCTCCGCATAATGAAAGGCGGATTCATCGGAAAACCCGAACACATGAGTCATCATCACACCTACAACCGAAGCGACTCGATAACAAAATGTGTTCAAGTCCGTAAAACTTTCATATCTGTCGTGACGAAGATCCATCTCCACGCCACGAATGAGTTCGAGCGGTAGCTGGAGCGGAATCCCGTATGCACGCATCACTCGGACAAAACCGGAGAGCACCGGATGCTGGGACTCGCCGGTACCGTTCGCTCGACAGAGTTCTTCGCGCCAAGCATCCAACTCACCCTGAAGCGCGTCATTGTCCCTAGTCCGCGGAGCGTCTATGATATTGTCGGTATACCTGCAAAAAGCATACACCGCGTAAACATCGTCCCTGCGGTTGCGAGACATGAATTGTGTTGCAAGGTAGAAACTCTTCGAATATGTCCGTGTCAGTAGACGCGCGTATGCGCGAGCCGGACCGGCGTCCAGACCGGCATCAGCATTCGGCGATATGGTATGCGTACGATTCATGTTGTGAATACCGTCCTCATTACATGCGTCACTCTTGCCGTCGAGACAATGCTGTGTAAATGGATATTACCGGGGTGACGAGTGCGAACATATACCCAAAGTCCTCGATTGGTATCGTGAAGAACCGCAATCCGATAATCGCATGCGATGCATAACTTACAACGGGAAGTGCAGTGAGAATTCCATTGATTAAACAGAACGGCACAAGCATGACAGCGAAGAACAACCAGTACCGTGCTGTGAGGAGAATTCTCGTGCGAAGCAGCAGCAGGTCAAGCAGTACCGCCATCAACACGAATAGAAGCACAATGCCGGTATACGTCATTTCCTCAACACCCAGCCGACTGTGTCCCATACAAGTATCGCAGCCAGTGGTACGACGAGAAAAAACAGCACTTCCTCGATAGGGAGATTCAATAGTTTCGGCCCAAGGATGTACTTCGACGAAAAACTCCAATGACCGGCGTCAGTAACTACAACGTCCCACACTAGGAAAGGAACAGCGACAATACCCGTTGCGAGTAACGCCACACCGCGTCGCCGATGCAATGGCAGCGCTGGATCATGCGATTTGAAAATAAATGGCAAACCGATGAATATGATGAGGGCCATGTACACGAAGTGTTCCATGTATCGCGTTAACTCCAGTTTGCGGATAGTCGGACAAATCGTACAGTAGCATAACCACAAGGCACGCTGAATAATTCCATGTCTCTCCGTCGGCACCCACAGGCACCACACATGCAATGGCACGACGTTGATAGTGCGCTCATGTGCTTCGCGTCATGATGGCTGAAACGACGAAACAGATGCGACACGACAACGGACTCGTTCAGCCAGCACTTCGCACGACAATCGTCTCGCGAACATGCCTCATCACCAGTCTCGGACATGTCGGACTTGCGGAGAAGCCTCGATGAGGAATCGAACGCGCATGTGCATCCCCTCTGACACCAAAAAAAAAAAACGGAGAGCTATGTGCTCTCCGAAGTACACGAAACAACCCGCGTAAGGATGTGCTGTTACTGATCGATGATCGCATCCGACGGGCAGACATCGATACATGTCGGCGTATCCGAAAAACCTTCGCACATGTTGCAAAGTTCAGGAACGCTGAACGTCAGGTCTTCCGACATCGGAGGCCGTGTTTCGCCGTTCACCTCGTAGGATTCACCGGCATTGAAAATTGCATTGGTTGGACATTCGTCAACGCAGGCGTTGCAATTGATGCAATCATCCGTGATAACAATCATGTCAGGTACCTTTCTGATGTGTTTTTTTGTTCGCACGCCGTTCGAAACGGACCGTGATTAGTAAAATAGACTTCCCCCGCATGAATAGCAATGGATAAAATCATCGCTATTTCTCATCTTTTTTATCCGAAGGAGTGCTCAGAAGTGAAATTCCGCCTTGGCGTAGAACATCGTAGGGTAAATTCGGTACTCGTCCGTCTGCGAACCGAACGGCAGCAGTAATCCCGCAGATAGCATCGAGTTATCCGAACTGGAATACACGGCGTTCGCCAACACGAATCCGCTCCCGTCGTTCGTGTTCGCATTGAAACCCACCGTTGTCAACACGAGAGGATGGAGTTGATACATCGCACCGAGATACAGGTATTTGCGATTCAGATTCAGTATCTCGCCACGAAAGAGACGGGAATAATCGTAACGCTTCGGGTCATTAATGCCCTCCCCGTTGTACAGGTACTCCAGCATAAGATACAGGCGGGATGTAAGCTGATAATCCGCCCCAAATATCCACCGCAGATACGAGTCGCGCCTCCCGTCCTCTGACTCTCCCACCCAGAGGGCTTCTGCCCGAACGCCGGCGTCGTACAAATTTCCAGCCATGTCGCCTCCGAACACCAGTCGCTTATCAACCAGTCCACTCATGGCCGAAAGATCGTATTCCGAAATATTCGTCCTGAATCTCGCCGCGATGTTCGAGCTGTCGAAGGTCGGACGGAAATTATATATGAAATGGAGATCCGTCAGGTGTCCCAGATGGAGTTTTGCGGAAAACGCATCCGCACCGTCCTTCTCGATCTTGTCGATGCTTGCAGGATTAATCGGATTGAACAGATCCGTCGGATTCCATATACGTCCAGTACCCCATTGAATTCTTTGCCGACCGAGCACGAAGGAACCCCAGGATAGATTCTGTCGCAAATACAGCCTATCGACGAAATGTTGTGCGTATGCATGCTTCTCCCGTACCGGATGCCATCGCAAATCAACTGCCTGTCTATTCGTGATGTCGGGAGATTCCATGGCGAAAAAATAGGACGCGCTACTGAGTAATACTACGCTCTCATGCTCAAGTGCCAAAGTCGCACCGTCCCAGAGCTGCAGGTTCGGACGCAAACGCAAACGCGTAAGATTCACTAGCGTGTTCTCATACGCGTCTCCGTAAGGAATACTGTACATCGGTATATCGACAACATAGCCGGAGAAGCTGAATTCCTGGGCGGCGAGTCTCTGCAAGCACAAGCAAACGGGCAGTACTGCTATTGCACAAAGCCAGATAGTACGTTTCATACAATTCATCATGGTCTCCTATAGAGAAATTTCACGGTCACGCTCTATTCCGATCGCGGACTCACGCCGGACACGTCCTCGTCGATCACCCCATCCTTGAGAAGGATCAAACGTCGCGCCCTGTCGATCACCGCATGATCGTGCGAAGAGAATATGAAGGTCAAATTGTGCTGTTCATTCATACGCTCCATTATATCCAGCAGATTGGCACCCGTCTCCGAATCAAGATTCGCGGTCGGTTCGTCCGCAAGTACTATCGACGGATTGTTGACGATGGCGCGGGCCACGGCCACGCGCTGTTGCTGACCACCGCTCATTTCATTTGGTCGCTTGTCCGCAAGCATTTCGATATCGAGTTCTCGCATGATTGATAATGCACGTTCACGCCTCGATTCCACATCGATACCGAGCAGCATCATCGAGAATTCGATGTTCTCCATCGCCGTGAGTACTGGAACAAGATTGAATGCTTGAAAAACAAAACCCAGCTTCTCCAGGCGAATATCCGCGATTTCCTTGGATTTCTTCTGACTCACATCTTCACCCTCGAGATAGACACGGCCGCTGCTCGGTGTGTCGAGCACACCCATGACGTTCAACAACGTCGTTTTACCGGACCCTGACGGACCGGCTATCACAACGAATTCGCCTTGCTCGATGCGCACGTCCACACCTCGCAAGGCGTGTACCGGAACACCGTTATCGGAGTATGTTTTGTGAACCTCTTCCAGTCGAATTACTTCCATAGTGCTATCGCCTTGTTTCATTTTCGTTGTTGTTCGAATTCACGCAGTACAAGAAGGTGTCAGACATGTCGAATAGCGCTGACCGGCTGCAAACGCATCGCCTTCCACGCGGGGTACAGCGCACCAGCCATTGTGGTGCACGGAATGATGATCGCCAAGCCGAGCATGCCATCCAACGAGAGTTGGGGGTAAATAATCGCCCCGCTTCCGTAGGACGCGAGACTCTCGGCGAACATCGCGAAATTAATTCCGACAACACTGAGCGGCCAAGTGATGAGAATACCGAGAAGCAGACCGGCCGCAGTACCGACGATGGCGAGATAGCATGCCTCAGTCATGACCATGCTGAAAATTCTTCCCCCCTTCATGCCAATCGCTTTGAGTACGCCGAACTCGCGGATACGTTCGAACACCGACATGAGCATTGTATTGATAATACCGAATATCATTGCCAATCCGACGATGGCATAAATAATGTACATCATCGTATGATACATCTCGACCTGTGCGACAAGAATCGGCAGAAGCTCTTTGTACGTCAATACTTCATACTCGTCACCAAGTACTTGGCGCAGCTCGGCAGCGACTTGGTCCACATCATCGATGCGGTCGAGAATGACAGCATACTCCATGACTTTCTCCTCCATTTCCAGCATTCGTTGCGCACTCGACATCGAAATGAAAATATGGGATTTGTCGAAATTGGAATTGACGGTTTCGAATATTCCGGTGACGCGGAACAATTCCGAACCTATATCGCCATGTAGATCCGATGCCATGCCGACCACTCTGTCACCGATATCAACATGAAGCTTTTCCGCTAGTTTGCGGCCGATTAGCGCTTCGTGTGTATTCCCACTCAGATATGTCCCTTCCACGATGGCCTCGCGTATCGACGTGATCTCACCTTCCTGGTCCGCTTCGACTCCGATAATGATACCGCCCGAGGACGACATCGCCGAGCTGAGCAAGCCGAAGCTCAGCATACGACTGCTCCACGCCCTGATCCCGCTCTGTCCGTCCAGCGCATCAACAACCCGCTCCGGATCGGGGATGTACTTCTGTACAACGCGATTGTCGTTGAAGCCTTTGCGATGAATTTGAATATGAGCATCATGCAAGCCGATCTGATTGTTCAGCATTTGCTGTATCCATCCATACGACAAAGCGTCGGTAAACATCAGCGCAACTACTCCCACGAGTATAGACACGAGCACGATAATCGAACGCCGTCGATTTCGTTGAATATTTCGCCAAGCTAAACGTAGTAACATATCACGTGTACCTGATGCCTTTGAGTGCTTCGAGACGAGCGACTCGTCGTAACGGATACAAAACCGAAAATGTGGCGAGGAGTATGACGGCAAAGGATGTGTTGACGAAGCTCGACAATTTCACCGTGCTGCGCATTTGCGGCAACCAACCATACTCCTCTATCATCGCTACATACTCTCCAGTGAACACGATCGGATTCGCTGCGAACCATGAGTTCACCGCGAAACCGAGAACATTCCCCCCGAGCACTCCCAGTAGAGTAATAAACATTGTTTCCATGAATACCAGCATCACGAGTTTACTGTTGGGCATACCGATGGCAAGCAGCACACCGAATTCCCGAAATCGTTCCGTCACCGACATGAGAACTGTGTTGAGAATACCGAATGCCACAACGACAATGAGAATGCCAAGGAGCAACATGCCACTGTAGTTGTCGAGATCTATGGCTTGCTTGAATTCCGGCATGACTTGCTCCCAGGAGAGAGCGCGAATTTCCGATGCGTCGAAGCCTTCATTCAACTCGCGTACAACGGCATCGACCTCATGCAGGCTGCGTGTGCGAACAGCAACCATGCTGACGCGACCATGCATGAAGACGAGTTCTTGCAGTGAACGCAGTCCGACAAATACAGCCCCGCGATCGAATTCGTGCAGACCTGTTTTCACAGTTCCAACGATTGTATACTTCATGTTTCCCAGTGAACCATCGAATCCCTGTGTCAGAATCACTATCTCGTCACCCACACGTGCCTTGAGATTCTCCAGCATGGTAGAACCGAGCACCACTTCTTGTGCATCGGTCGAGGCGATCATACGCCCTTCGGATATGGTATTCGTCAAACGCGAAAGCCCGCGTTCCCGAAGCGGATCTATCCCGAGCAAGATCGCTCCGAGCGAATTCTCGCGATAACTCACGAGGCCATCGCTGACGACACGGGTAGCGTACGCCTCCACTCTGTCGTCGTCTCGCAATCTGGCCTCCGTCTCGGCATCGAAACGAATGCTGTTGTGCAGTGTCGGGTTGTCGTCGTAACTTGGATGCTGCAACTGTAAATATCCGGTGAACAACCCGAGTACGAAGTCCATATTCTCTTCATACGTTCCGAGCTGTATCCCACGCATGAGCAGGGAAAGCCACGTCGCGAATACCACCGCTGAAATGCTTATCCATGTCCGGCGCTTATTGCGCCAGAGATTTCTCCATGCCAGAGCGGTCAGCATTCCCACCTCAGTTCCCTCGCTCAAGTTCGCGGAAGGAGAACTTCGCATCGGGTATTCTGATGTCGAAAGCGGCCCGTTTGATGACGAATTCCGTACGATGCCCTTCCTTGGCTTTGTTGTGCATGACCCATTTCGTGGGAATCACGCGGCCACCGATATTGCGATAGTCTCCGAACACCATGTAGCGCACCAGTTTCCCGCGTTCGTCGTAGTATTGCGAAACGGACGGTAGATTATCCTTCTTTCTTACCCACGTATAGATATACCCCCAAACCACTGCTGCATCAGGTTTTGGTTTGGAAACGATTTTCCAGCATTCCTCGCCGTTTATCACTTCCTCGCTTAGCAGGGAATGCGTGTAATCGTCAGCGAGCGACGACTCCCGGGCGAGATCATCATTCGTGAAATCCGAGCCGTTCCACGATTGCAACATCATCGAAGGTGGAATTTTAATCGTCGTTTCCGTAGCTCTGAGATAGTTCCACATCTCGCGACCAATTTTCAACCATTTGTTTCCCGCTTCTCTCCTCGGCGCCGTGACCTCGATCAACGAGCGATCACCCTCATCATCCCACCAGGTATTCATCTCCATGCGGCGCGTATATTCTGGAGTGACTATGGTCATTTCGTATGTGCCAGTGCTGGTTTTGCCCCGCAGCATACTCTCGGATTGGCGAATGATGTCATCCGCCTTTTGCGCTGTAGTCGCATAAACAATCAATGGCAAAACAAGAGGAACGTATCGTATCATTTCCTTATCTCGTGTGTTGTTCTTGCATTCCATCGTTCGGCGATAGTCGAGAATTCCTCCCGCAAAAACGCGATGAATTCTATGAACTCCCCAAGTCGCCGTTCGGCCGGGCTTCCGCTCCCTCGCACCGCTTCCAGCCCGCTACTCATGACGCGATGCAGTGTCTGTAAATTCTCTCGTTCAAGGTCAATTGTTACCGAAGCCGCCGTGGCCCTGTAGTAATGTTTGCGCTTTCCGGGTTGTGTCACGCGCTGCAGCACGCCGACGCGTTCAAGCATACGCGTAATCGCACTTACCGATCCTCGACTGGCACCGAGCATGCGTACCAAGTCATCCGCAGTCAGTTTCTCATTGTCGGCGATCAACAGAGCAGCCCAGATGCGACCAGCCATGCGCGACATTCCCCAGTTTTGCTCACTCATGGAAGCCATTGCTTCGATGAAGTCTTCACTGCTTCGCACCACATGTTCCCGTTGATCAACCATAGTATTTCATACGCAACGATATTATTCAAGTTTCACTACTTTCAAATAATATTGAAAAATCGTGGAATCCGGAAACGCTCCATTCAAGCATACTCGTGGTCTTGTTGCATCAACAATACATCGTACCGAGGATCACTTAGGAGCTAGTGGTCCGGTAATGCTTGCCCCGGGCATCGGTCCGCATCTCTGATGGAATAGTATTTGCGAACGATATGACAGCTACCCTGACACACGCGAGAACAAACATGAACGCAGAGCGGTTACAACGGTCTTGCGCTCATCAAGCAGCGCGCCCCCGTATGTGGGGGCGCGTTCGCTTCGTACACGTGTTGCGACGTGATCGCCGCTCGTGATTACGATCTATTGCACCATCAAGTAAATGATGAAACCGACGATTGCCGCGAAGCCGGCGAGCATAATTCCCATGAAAGTGTAAAAAGCGGCGTTGGATTGTTTATGGGCGCTAGTTGCGTTAGCCATTGTATTTCTCCTCGATGTTGTGATGTCAGAACATGGTGATCTCGACTGGTCCAATACCTTCCTGCTACCGTTAGAAGCACGAAGATAGCGTTACGATAGCGATATCATCGCGGAACATTGCGATAGGTATCACAAGCGAAGTACAACAAAGTTGGAGGAAGCACAATCCGATCGTCGATGGCTTAGTGAGTTGCAGTCGGATAGACGGAAATGCGTGATCGATATGGCGGAACGAAACGTGAAGCCAGTCAATGCTCCAAACGCGGGTAAAACTTCACCGCGGGAATCCAGTACTCCGATCAGCGCGGGTTTGGAAGCGGGTACTCTTTGGATGCATGATACATTCATGTCCCCCGTCCACCCACACGTACGCTGGGCTTCACCCACGCATTCGATAATGTCATGGGCCGCGAAACAGACATGCTGCGAACCCGGCAGCGTACCTTGTAGCGCCTGAGCGAACAGCGCACACAGCATCAGTATGGAAAGACCGAATTGAGGAGCGGCGGCCTGCGCTATATTTCGAATGCCTATCATAGACAAACATAGCACGAATACGCGCTTATGTCAACAGTCTAATCTGTCTCCATCCAACCTCCTGTTGCCTCGTGAAATTCATCGTACCGAGTATTCCTCAGCAGCCCTTCAGTCTACTCCGAAAAGTCGTTTCCTCTCTCGTGAACACGATTGGAATATGCTGTGGACATGCGTAGATTCGATTACATGATTTCACTGCCCGTTCATGCTGCCTATCTCTACATCCCGTCTTCTGCTTCGACCGTTGTTGCAATCGGACGCCGCTACTGTTCTGTCGTATCGAACGGACGGCATGGTAGCTCGGTATCAGGCGTGGAGGCCGAAAAGTGAACAAGAAGTGAGAAGCTTTATCAGAGAGCAAGCCGGATGCGTGCCCGGCATGCCCGGCATTTGGTATCAACTGGGCATTGTTCGCGTCGAAGACGGCTCGTTGCTGGGTGATTGCGGCATTCTGGTTCCCGTCAATTCTCCTACGGATGCCGAACTTGGCATCACCTTGCGTGCTGATGCCTGGAAGCGAGGATACGCGACGGAAGTCTTGCGTGCCCTTCTGCACTACTGTTTCGAGCGTCTGCATCTCAGTCGAGTCCTTGCACGTATACGGCCGGGAAACGTCGCGGCGATCATGTTGGTTGAACGACACGGTTTCGTCTTTCGCGGAAACATGCAAATGCGCTTCCATGCTGCGGACGATGATGTCTTCGATTTGCTGTACAGTTTCGACCGGCCCGACACATCACAGCTTGATTGGAATGCGCGAGAGTAAAGGACAGACGTGTAACCCGGTTCCGCAAGGTGACGGATGCGTGAGGCTTCATTTCTGCTCGAAACAGATGAATGTGTATATGAGATTCCCGAGAAATTCTCTCGTCGCTTTTCATCTGTAAGGCTACAAGCACTTTACCGTCTCCCCCCACTCGCTGCGGCCAGCATATATCACACCTTCCGCATCCCCGCGTAGTGATCAATGCCGCTTCCATCCAGAGCGACGTACGAGCCCATCGCCTGCGCTGTCAGACAGGAATGAATCGGAAGCACCGCGAGCAAATCCCCGGGCTTCAAACGAGCAAGCAACGCCTCGGGAGCCCGTACAATGCCATGCTCCTGTGAGAGAGCACGAACATACGCATCAGGTATGGGTTCAGACCAACCTTCAGGAGCCATCTCGCAGACCAACCCGAACACGGGGCCGCCGTCTGCTGCGGGAATAGAATCTTTGGAAAAATGAATGGCGCCGCCGTAGAGAATAACTTCCCCGCGTTTCCTGTGTAGTGCGACAACCGGACAAGCTACAGCAATGGCGATATCGGAGCTTCGACACACTCCGAGCTTGTGCTGCATCACATCGAAGAACATGAAATTGCCTGGCCGTATCTCGTTCAAACCGTCAAACGATTCGGTCAACACACATCCAGGAGTATCGCCGGTGGATGTCTCAAGCCTCTCTCCATGTTGTTGTGCCGCTCGTACAAGGCGTTCCCGCGACAACGAGAACAGATTTCGGATTTCGTCCGTGCTGCGTGCCGAGTAAGTCATGCCCGCGTGTGTGAGCACCCCTTGAAGCGTAAGCTGTGTTGTGCGCTCCACCATGCTCATCACATCATCCAAGCTGCGGGCGTCATCGTATGGAATACCAGTCCGCCCATGACCAGTATCCACCTTTATCCAAATTCGCACTGGTCGCCGCAATCGCTTGCCGAGTGCGGCCGCCGTATCAGTGGATTCAACGACGAGGTGCACATCGACCCCTTCGTCTATATCGTTGACCGCATCTATTTCCCGTATGTTGAAGGGAAAGGCAATACATACGTCCATCCATCCGTCATCGATGAAATACCTTGCCATACCGACTGATGATGTCGTGATAGCATCAACACCCTGCTCGAGAAAGTATCGTGCGATTCTGCGGGATTGCGCAGTCTTCATGTGAGGACGCAATCGCAGCCCGGCAGATCGCGAGCGATGCACCATGCGTGTGATGTTTCGTTTGCAAATTCGTTGGTCGATCAACAATGTCGGGGTGGTGAGAGTGGAAACATCAATGCGCATCTGTAACCCGGATTATTTATTGTAGTAGCATACATCTTTTAACTGTCGCCGTGCCGGTCGCTTTTGGCTTTTGTGTCGGTCAATAACTGCATGTGTTGTTGTCATTCCTTGCCAGAAAGGTAAACAAAAAACAACATCGCCGCTTGATGATGTACGTGCCAATGAATTCGAACTACGGGTGCTTCAGCTTTCGACATCGGCCATAACTTACACTGCGTCAATTCAGCTACGACAAACGCGTTGTCGGGACTGCGGATTGTAAACACACTGGTGTAGTACTGAACAATTCGTCGATCGCTCTGCTGTGGCATCTCGAATTTCATCTCACGCAATCAATCGATAGCTGTGCTATCCACATGCCTGGTTGTTCGCACTGAAACGCTATAAACCAACGAACTCCCTCCACCGGTACATCGCATACTCAAAGTGCCGGCTCTCGTCGCTTTGGTTTTGTTGTTCGATCATTACGAGCAAAACGTCAGTACGCTTGTCCTGTCGCTTGGTGTCGGTCACTCGCCATCACACTTGCCGCGACGGGAAAGCTGCCGAACATGATAACCGGTCCCCTGATGATTATGAACAGAACATTTCACGCTCCTCGCACAATCCTTCTGCTTGGTGACACCATCGTGTATGTAACGGAGAGCACCATTCGCACGAAAACAGTATTTTGTTTATGATGAGTATGTAGAGTACGGAAATCGTGAAACAACAAACATGGCACTATTCCCAACTCATCAACATCGTATGCCTTTACGACGATTTCGGTGTCGCGTACGGCGGTAATTGCAAACCTGTGCTCAGCGTGCCACTCGTGTTCATCAACAATCAGCGGAATTTCGTGGACCACAAGCATAACGGATTGCGAATCATCGAGATAGTCAACCCTTCCACGGATGCGTGATTGTTGCACTACATTCGCAATCCGAACAGCAGTCATACTCGAAGAAGCACATTCATCGTATCATCAACAATACATTTCGCGAACATGGCATCGACATTCCCTTTCCACAGCATGTGCCACAATTCGGTTCAACCGCCGCATCGCTATTGTCTCAGCGCCTCGCTGCGCCTGAAGAAAAAGATATATGACTCCACCATTTGAAATTCTACATCGCCGAGAAGTGTACAACGGTCTCGTGTTCACTATCATCAGGGACGAAGTACGACATCGCGACGGCTATGAAACAGTTCGCGAAGTGGTGCAACATGGTGGAGGGGCGGTCATCGTCCCCGTTCTACCAGGTCCCGACATACTGCTCATTCGCCAATTCCGTTATCCATTGCAGGAAGAAATTCTGGAACTTCCGGCGGGGAAACTCGACAGAGGTGAAGACCCGATGGAATGTGCCAAACGAGAACTGCGCGAGGAGACCGGTTATATAGCTGCATGTCTCACACATCTGTCCTCGATGTGGACAACACCCGGGTTTTGCAGCGAAGTACTTCATCTGTACATGGCCACGGACCTCACTGCCGGAATGCAGGCACTCGAACAAGGCGAAGAAAGCATCAGCGTAATGAGAACGTCGCTGTATTCCGCCATTGAAATGTGCAGGGAAGGAAAGATACGCGATGGAAAATCCATTACCGGCTTGATGTTGGCTGCGTTGCGGCTAGGCTTGCTTTCATTGAATAAAGGAAACACCACATGAAATGCTACTCGGCGCAGATAGAACACGCATTACGTGTCGCCTTTCACGAGCATGCCGGACAACGGCGGAAATCCGATCCTGAATTACCGTACATGACGCATCTGCTCCATGTCGCCATGATTGTTCAAGCACATGATTTCAGCGAGGACATCGTCATCGCCGCTCTGTTGCACGACACTATCGAAGACACACGATACACGACGGAGGAATTGGCGGCGGATTTCGGTGACACAGTTTGTTCCTATGTCATGGAAGTAACGGAAAACAAAGCTCTTCGATGGGAAAACCGTAAACAGGCATACCTTGAAGGTATCAGACACGGGTCTGTCGGAGCTAAAGCGATTTGCTGTGCCGATAAAATTCATAATTTATCATCGCTGCTCGAAGCGGAAGCACGCCAGGGCGAACAGTTATGGACTGTATTCACACGAGGGAGGGAGCGCACCATACGCTTTTACCACGACGCTTTGACGGCGATTTCCACCGGATGGAATCATCCCATCATCTCCTGCTACGAAAATATTCTTGCAAGTGCTACACCCGATATCTGATGAAACCATCGCTGCTTCCGGGATGTTGTATACTCGGTTGTCCCGTCAACCTTTTCCGGTTTCGTCGGAGTCACGGAATGCGATCAGCCCAAGCACAATGTATTTACCATGTCTCCGTTGCAACATCGGCATTCGAGCCAATACATAACGCGCAGACCTTCGAGTATACGGCTGTAACACGGTAACAAGATCAAACATGCGATTGCACGCTGCTGAGCGGACGCATTCCGCCCGTACTCACAATCATGAAGGAATTCAACGAATCGGATATCTTATGAAAACATTGTTGTTCATTGCACTGCTGGTTTCAACCACTTGGACCTCGTACGCTCAGTTAAGCGACAACTCCGAACTCACGGGAGTTCACGCTTTCTCGATGACGAACATTGACGGTGACGAGATAGCGCTTTCGACCTACGCCGGAGATGTGTTGCTTATCGTCAACACGGCATCGAAATGCGGCTTCACACCGCAATATGCCCCGCTCGAGCAATTGTACCGAACATACAAGGACAAAGGATTTCGCGTGCTGGCCTTTCCCGCAAACAACTTCGGCGCTCAGGAACCGGGAAGCAATGAGGAGATCAAAGCATTCTGCGAAACGAACTACGACGTGAGCTTCGATCTCTTTGCGAAAATCAGCGTCAGAGGAGAGGACATTCATCCCTTATACTCTTACCTGACGGAGCAAGCGGATTTCACTGGAGACATCAAGTGGAATTTCACGAAATTCCTCGTGGATGCAACGGGGAAAGTTGTCGCGCGTTTCGAAACACGCGTCGATCCAATGAGTGACGGTATCACTGGCGCGATCGAGGAAATGCTCTCGAAACGATGAGCGAGATTCCGTTGGCAGTTGAAATGCGAGTTGGTCAACAAATAATCATTGAGTACATTTGCAACTGATACTCAATTACTCGGAGGCCATAATGAGGCGATCGGGGGGGGCTGTTGTGAAAAGACGAATGTTCTGCTTTCTGTTGCTTGCCTTCGTGATAGGATGTGCGAGCGAAACACACATTGAACGAAAGGGGTCGGTACACAGCGAGGATGGCGAGACATTGATTCAATTGTACGCAGTGACTGGCGATTTTGACGAAGCCGCATTGCGCAAGGCGGCGGAGGCTGAACTCGCGACGCTGCCTGTCGATATGCGTGTTGAACTGCTGTTTTTCCGGGATGCCGTTCTCGCCGCCATGTATTGCGAAGACGAGGCGAAGCGGCAGGCGATGATGGAAGGGTTTTTCGATGCCTCGATCAGCATGTCGTCCCACGGAGGTGCAGTACTCATACGAGACGTTGATAGTGATCCGCAATGGAATTTCTACTCCGCATTAGCGCACGGGAAGTGATACCCTGGAAATCGGCCTCGCATCAACGCACGGGGAAACACACATCGATCATGAGACGGCTATTGATGCATAGCAAGCTGCACGAGCGTATCACCACTGGACTCCGGACCGTCGGACTTGTGTTTGATGACTAGACCTTTTTTCTTAGCTTTTTCACTCCGGGTCACCGCAACGGTACCAGCGCTCATGCTTCTTGCTACATGATTTCATTCGTCACAATTATTACCGGTATAGTGGTCGGCGTTCTGATCACCATACCACTCGGTCCAACCTCGCTGTACATCGCGCATCGTGCGCTAAGCGGCGAGGCGAGAAAGGGCATGCTGGTTGCGATCGGCGCGGTGATCGTCGATGTGTTTTATTGTCTCGTCATCACGATGGGTCTGATCTCCTTCCTGCATCCGTATTTGCAAAACCCTGTGGTTCAGGTGGTTTTTTCAGTCTTCTTGATCGTGTACGGTCTCAAAGTGCTCTTTTTCGACCGACGCGTGAGAGTCGAGTCGGAAGAACTGATGCCCGTTGACGAAGCTCCGACGCGGGTGAAATTCCTTTCAAGTTATTACGGTGGAGTGGTTATCGGTATTTCAATGACCTTGGCGAATCCGACGCTTTTTTTTTCATGGGTCGCCGTATTAAGCTTCATCACCGCTCATGGCTTGCTGCCCGACGATACTGCGAGTAAATTGTTGTTTTCAGCAGCAGTCGGATTCGGCAGTATGTTGTGGTTCCTGGCGCTGATCCTGTTCGTCCGCAGCCGAAGAAATCTGATTTCCGAAATAATCGTCAAACGTGCGTCCTCTATCACAGCCCTTGTTATCATCGGATTCGGAGTGTATTTTACCATTACGATCTTTCAGAATCTGCGCGACGCCATGTAACGGGGCAGGCATCAGTATTAATGTTCGATCGAAGCAAACGCGATTTGCAACAACGCGCAGGTAAAAGATTGTACGTACACATCGATCACCGGATCTTCTCCGGAGAATGATTTATGAAAAGCACGTTCCAGATGCTGACAAGTCTGATGCTGACTGGGCTGATCGGCGTTGTCATTGTTCTGTGCACAACGACAACGCACGCACAACCGACGAATGTTCGTCTTGACCGACCAGGATCGAATCCCGAGGAAGTGACGATAGCAATCAACCCGATCAATCCAGACAATATCATCGCGGGTGCCAACCTCCGATATCACTACGCCTCGTTCGACGGAGGCAAGACGTGGACGCAGGGACAACTCCCTTCCGGGACGTGGGGCGACCCATGCGTGATCTTCGATAAGACGGGCCGAGCGTATATCGCCAACCTGACGTACGGATGGGACGCGATAACAGTGCGATACAGTGATGATGGTGGACTGACGTGGTCCGAAGGCGTGAAGCTGTACGGACCGAGTTCCGACAGAGCCAGACCGGGAAGTTTTTACAATTCCAGTTTGCAGGACAAAGAATGGCTTGCGACGGATATGAGCGACAGCCCATACAGCGGTGCGATATATGCTGCTTGGACGGATTTCACCAAATACGGTAGTCGCGATCCCAGCGACAGTTCCGTGATCGTCTTTGCCAGATCGATGGATAGAGGCGAAACATTCGAGCCGACGATTCGGGTTAGCGACAGTGCGGGTGATTGCATAGACAGTTCAACCACGATGGAAGGTGCTGTACCAGCAGTTGGTCCGGACGGCGAAGTGTATCTGGCCTGGGCCGGACCGGAAGGACTGTATTTCGATCGATCGTTCGACGGAGGCCAAACATGGGGCAAGGATGCCATCATATCGGATATGCCGGGCGGGTGGGATCTCCATATATCGGGAATATCACGAGCGAACGGATTGCCGGTCACGGTCGCCGACATTTCCACCGCTCCGACACGTGGAACCGTCTACGTCAATTGGGTGGATGTTCGCAATGGGGATCCTGACGTGTTCATTCTGGCTTCGACCGATCACGGTGAAACCTGGCGCGGTCCTGTACGCGTCAACGACGATGAAGTCGGAAACGGTAAAGAACAGTTCTTCACTTGGGCGGCGGTTGATCCACTCACCGGTGAATTGGTGATCGTGTACTATGACAGACGACGATACGAATCCGATTCTACCGATGTCTACCTTGCACGTTCCGTCGATGGCGGCCGAAGTTTCACGAACGAACGGATAAGCGCGGCAGCATTTTTGCCGACACCGTTTATTTTCTTTGGCGATTACAATTGCATCGCGGCTTACGGTGGACGAATTCGTCCGATCTGGACACAGTTGGATCAAGGCCGGCTCAGTATCCACACGTGTTTGATCGATGCACACGCAACATCGGTGGATTCCGAGCAGGAAATTACCGATGGCATGAGCATCGATTCATGGCCCAATCCGATTTGCGCAAGCTCGGGCAACACAGTGACGTTCTCCTTGACTCTTGACCGCGAAGGTGTAGTCGATATTAGAATTTTTGATCTCATTGGACGCGAAACAGCACACGTACTCAACACTTCCTTGCAACGAGGAACACATCACGTGCAATGGAGCGCGGAGGTCGCCGCGCCCGGGAATTATTTGTGCAGGATATTGCACTACGACAATGCCGAGGGTGTTGTCGCAACACGAAGCGTCACTCGAATGCTGACAGTATTTCGTTGACGTCACCCCTTTTCTTATAGCCGATGATGCTCGACCCTCTATCGTGATGCGATTTTGCGGGTCGAGAAAAACACCGATTTCATCGATTTGTTTACAGTTTGAGCAGGACTGATCATGGACGATCTCTCGAAAATGACGAAAGAACAACTGATCGCAGAGCTTCGCGCACTTCGGGCAGCGGAATCAACAACCAAAGATGGGAATGGGAAATTCGATGAAGAGGAATTGTTCCTACTTGCGAAGGGTGTCGAGGGAGACGAATTGTTTCTTGTCACGGAAACGGGACGATTCGTCTATGTCAACGATACCATGATGAGCAAGCTTGGCTACTCACGGGAGGAGCTTCTGGCAATGACGCTCCCACGTATCGACAAAGTCAATTCCCGGGCAACATGGCTGCATCGAGTATCTCAACTCAAGCAGAACCGAATACCCGACGTATTCGAAACAGAGCAGCGCGCAAGCGACGGCACGTATCACCAAAAGGAGATTACTGCCCTCTACGTGAATATCCGATCGAAGAATTACGTGCTCTGCATCGGGCATGACAGCGCTCCTTCTCAACAGGCGTGGACGCATTCGACATCTGTTCGTTCTCGTGAACAAACCTTTCTGCAAACCACATCCGACGGTGTGCTTGTCGCCGATACGAAAGGTGATATTGTCGAGGCGACTCTGACAGCCGAGAGACTGATGGGAGCATCGAGGAACGAAATCGTAGGTCGTTCCTGTATCGACCCTCGCTGGCGCCTGATCGATACCGACGGAAACCCGCTCTCCATCTCAAGCCATCCCATCATGATCGCTCTTGTCGAGGAACATCCCGTCCTGAACAGAACGATAGGTACGATACTGCCGAACGGTACACGTCGGTTGATGATGGTGAACGCATCGCCGTTGTTCGATCCCAACGGAGAGCTGACAGGTGCCGTCGGATTCTTCCGCTTATTCGAGGAACGCATGGAACGCGAACCGCCTGCCCGCCGCGAGACTCCGGTATCGAATCTCTTCCTCGAAGCCATTCGCATTATCATCGACAGTCAATCGGAGAATAATCTTGAACGGCAAATCTGCGAGTTGCTTGTTCGAAGTGGCAACTATCCGTTGGTCTGGCGTGGCATCACACAGGAAACCGACATGCGTATACATCCTTCGGTGAATGTCGGAAGTGAAGCGGACTATCTTTTGAAAATCAAGATGCGATACGACGATACCGAACACGGCAACGGTCCTGTAGGACGAGCACTGAAAAGCGGTGAGCCCGTCACTTCGGCCGATATTACAACCGATCCCAGCTATAAACCATGGAAACGTCAAGCGGAAGCTCAGCATCTACTATCGCTTGTAGCCTTACCACTGTTCTGTAAGGAGGAAGAAGCCGGCGTACTTGTTGTCTACAGTCGCGACCGCAATCATTTTATCGGGGCGGAACTGAACAATCTCAAGGGAATAGCGCAGTTGTTCTCCTTCGGTATTTACATTCAACGCAGTATGGACGAACTGCGCAACGTTCGCGCCCAGAACATCCTGAACCAGGGGCTTCTCGACATCTATCACAAGAATGTCCCGGTTGCCATCGCCTTTTTCGACGGTCGTGAACCGTTTAGATGCGAGATGTTCAACGAATATTTTCGCAATTTGCTGGACGAGCCGTTTCGCAGTCAAGGAATCGACGATCAATGCGTAAGTGATATTTCTTTCGCTCTGTACCATCGCGATCTGTACGACCAACTGTATGCTACCGGACTCCGCGCTAAGACGACCTCCGAAGAGTTTGCTGTTTTCACCGATTGGCAAGGCAAAACGTCGCAATGGTCGTGGAAAATCATACCTCTCTGGCAAAACGAGATGGAATTGAAATTCCTCTATTTCGCTTGGCCAATCCCTCAACCCGGCTCCGTCGCATCCATGCCGTCAACAAGCGACACCGAGGCGAGCGACTCGTTGCGAAGTGATGAAATGGAATCCGGAGAAAAGTCTCAGGAGTCGTACGCCGGGGTGATATCTGTTGTCTACCCCAAATTATCCGCCCGTATGAAAGCAGCAACGCGAGTGCAGCGCTTTCTCAACGAAGGCCAAGTTCTCGTCTTGACTCCCTGGGCTGCCGACGTACTCGGCAGCGAGTTCGCAGCACCCGCGTTCGCCAGCGACGTCTTCTCGGCCACCATTGGCACGGAGGAGTTTCTGACGGAGTTACTCATGTCGAAAGATGCAACGTACTACGGTACGTTGAAAAGCAAGGAAGGAGAGCCGCCGCTTGCCATCACAGCCATTACCTTCGTTGAGGGAAACAGCAACAGAGTCTGGATGTTTCTGCAACCTTCATCCTGATATATCTCACCCGGCGCTATTGTGAGATGATAGAAAATGTAATCAACGATGACAGCATCGCGGTGCGTCCCACCGTCATCGAGGTACACCTTGATGCCTTGCGACACAACGTACGCCAAGTGCGAAGCCGAGTCGGCGATGCCCGGATAATGGCTACGGTCAAAGCGAATGCATACGGGCATGGACTGCTTCGCATGTCGATGGAGTTGCTGAATGCAGGTGCGGATTCGCTTGGTGTAGCGTTTCTCGAAGAGGGCATCACGCTTCGACGTGCCGGAATCACCGCACCAATACTCGTACTCGGAGGTATTATTGGAAACCAGATCGCGCATTTCCTCGAGTACGACCTCGACATCACAGCCTCATCCGTATTCAAACTTCGGCAGATAGATGAAACCGCTGCTGCGATGAAGCGTGTTGCTCGCGTCCATCTGAAAATCGACACGGGTATGGGTCGCATTGGTATCAGACCCGAAAGCGCCCCCCGTTTATTCGAAGCAGCTATCGAAGCCAGGCATTGTGAACTGCACGGAGTCTTTTCGCATTTCGCGGTTTCGCATCGAGCCGACAAACAATTCACGATGCGGCAACTGGAACAGTTTCTGGAAACTGTCGAGTATTTCCCCAAACACGGAATACCTATGCCGACGCGGCATATCGCCAACTCGGCCGCCGTGCTGCAACATCCGG
>Ga0209498_1000452_pt1 | contig 25027 bp, 20 predicted proteins | sample WalLakDeSediment_FD_184131 | JGI IMG/M metagenome (GOLD analysis project Ga0209498, IMG submission 184131) | Lake sediment microbial communities from Walker lake, Nevada to study Microbial Dark Matter (Phase II) - Walker Lake 11/02/13 Deep... | ecosystem: Environmental > Aquatic > Freshwater >...
ATTAACATTCATCACGCTGTGAATTCTTGGAATTCGCAGGTCACAGTCAATTAATAATGTTCTCTTATCTGATTCAGCAAAACTTGCCGCTAAATTAACCGAAACAAAAGTTTTGCCTTCCTGCTTTGCCGGGGATGTAACTAATATTATTTTAGGAAATTCGGTTTCTATCCTTGAATGATGAATACGCGCTCTGATAGCACGGAATGACTCGCTGATGGGTGAATCCTTTTCGAGCGTTGTCAATAAATATTCGCTGAATTCCGGACTTTTCCCATTACTTTTATAATGAGGTACCCAGGATAAAAAGCTGATTTCTTTCTTCTCAATATCTTCAGGTGTTTTAATGGTATCATCAAAAAAATCTTTAATAATTATAAATCCGATACTTGCGGCGATTCCTAATACCATTCCAAAAATTATAATGAGTTGTCTGTTTGGCTTAGCCGGACGATCTGTAATTCCGGCAGGTTCGAGAATATAAACATTGCCTGACTGCGAAAGTTCATTGATTACAGCTTCCTGATATCTCTCATTTATTAATAAAAATAATTGTTGGATAGATTCTCTGTCTCTCTGATATTGCGAAAGTTCTGTTGATGTTTTGGGTAGCCTTCTCAGTTCCTGTTCATATTTTCTGCTGGCAGCTTCAAGTTGTTCTAATCTGACAGAGAGAGTACTGTTTCTTATTTCTTCTTCAATTGTCTTCTGAGCAAGTTCTCTTACTTGCTCAGGATTGCCTGAAAATCCCTCTGCTTTTATACCACTAATTGCAGAATTTAATTTTTGTTGAAGTTCTGCAATTCTTTCATCAAATTCCCGAACCTTTCCGGAAACATCAATATTAGAACTTTTTACAGACAAAGCTAAATCCCTGTTTACCTGCAGTTCTGCAAGCTGCTGCTGCAACGCAGTTATATAAGCCTGGGAAGTCTGATTCTCCAGATAGTCAACTAGCTGGGGATCTTGTTTGCTTAGAAAATATTTATATTGCTTCAACACCTCATTGGATGTAGTTAATTCGATTCTTGTTGTTTGTTTTTGAGCATCCAGATCGGATAATTGTCTGATTAATCCTGTTGACTGGACCTCCATTGAAACTATGCCGCCTTTCTCCTGGAATTTCATCAGGGAGTCTTCAGCTATTTTTAAATCCGCTAATTTTTCTTTGCTTTGCTCTTCTAAGAATTCTTTGATTTTGGTCAGCTTGGCTCTGCTAATTGCCAGGTTTACTTTCTGGTATTCTACTGCGCTTATGTTTGCAATTAAAGCTGCTTCAAATGCAGATGTGGATTGCGAAGAGATCATTATAACATCAACTCCGGGAACCTGCTCTGCCGACATAGCACCGCCGAGTATTCCTGCTATATGTTCTGATGTTTTATGTCCTTGACCACTTTCGTCTTTTACTATGTTGAATAGATCTTTATTCGAAGAATTATTAAAACTATCTATTAGCGCAATGGCTATATTTTTCCTTGTGTTAAAGTTTTGTATGACCTTAATTTCATTTGCGATGAATCTATCCATTCGATCAGTCATGGACATAGCGGAGGTTGGTTCCAATACACTTTTATTCGGCTCTGTAATTTTGAGTGTAACGCTTGATACGTAAATATCCACCTGTCGGTATGCGTATGTTATAAATAGTATTAAAATTATTACAGAAATGATGATAATCAGTTTTAGATTATTTCTTATTAAAAGAATATAGTCTTTGGCTGATTTAGTATCTCCGTGCAAATATTTTTCTATGTTAAAGTTTTCCATATCTCCAAAAATTAAATAATGAATTTTTATTCCATTTACTGATCGGTTAAAATAATTATGCTGATAATTAAAGCTGTTAGTGATGCGAGTGTGGATAATATACCCAGATAAAAAGCAATGTCCTCCCGTACAAAATATCTCGGCTCACCCGGCACAACAATAACATCACCCGCATCCAGTTTAACATAATTTATTTGCGTCTCAATTTCCTTTGCCCACAACAGGTCATTGTAATTATATTTAATCATCTTGGTTTGGGTACCTTCCCGCATTTTAACTATTCTTATATCATCAAGCAGAGCATCCTCGGTTGGACCACCGGCGACTGACATTAATTCATTAAGACTTGTTCCTGCAGGCACAATATAAAAACCCGGGAATCTGACATATCCCCATAACTGTACTTTTATATTTATAACATTTGGCGCTGAATAGTCATATAGTGCACCCGATGCAGCGGGCCTGCTTTCATTTGGGCTGCCGATTTGAATGTCATCCTGTGCTTGAACGAATTCAAAAAATAATACTGTTAATATCGAAATTAGAAATGTGACTCTCATTATAACCTATCTGTAGATATTTTATACAAACTATACAATTAAATCTGATTATCTGAATAAATCATTTGTTGAAAAATATAAAAATTTATTCTTTCGTTAAATAATCGCATAAATTATCAATTTTACAAATACTAATCTTGTTACCTTTATACTATTAAATAGATTCCAACTTTAATCAATATTCACAATCGCCGTAACACAGATTAGTAATCTGTGCTACATTTTTGTCAGCTTTTTAATGAGAAAAAATCAGAATTAACAACCGTTTCTCCCTGGGAGTCCTCTCGGACAATGGTTTACAACACCAGGCGGTCTACTTGAGCATTAAATAGATTCCAACTTAATCTTGAGACTCTAATCTTATATTAAGACAAAAAGCCGTAAAACTATATCAAGAGTTTAAAAATTATCACTATTTAATAGCCAAAAAAGCGTAAATCGACGATATTTAGTATTCGAAACCCATCTTAGGAAAACTATGAAATCAATATCTGTACCATCGGAAAAAGATAGATTTTGAAATTTTTGGCAGGTATGATTATCCCATCACTTAGATCGGTCATTTTTCATAAATGATGGTTAAGACTGAATTATAACGCGGCATCGGCAGGTTTTGTTCAATTAATAATCTTCCTGGTTCATAGTTAAAATCTTCCGTGAACCATGCATCAGCCAGAATCTCATCCGGCTCTTCATTCATCTCTCCGTCTTGATAAAATTCAAATGCGTTTGAAAATTTGTTGACTTTATATCCCTTGGGTACAAACTGATAAGGAAAATCAGTGTTAATTATGCTGGCATATACAAATCCGTTTTTACTGAGAATGACCGCCAGTGGCGTAATACCCAATTCAGTATACCTGATAGCTGCAGCCGTAAGTGACACTTTAAAATATTCTGCGGTATCTTTCAGCAATTCCAAATTAAGTATGTGTTTTTTTGTATAGTCAGTAAACCATTCTTCTCTCATCAATAGTTCTGCGGCAAATTGGTTTGCATCATTTTCGTATCCGCTGTCTGGTTTATATGCAAGCAGATCGTTTGAATTGCAGTGCTTGTGGTTGCACTTTTGAGTGTAGAAATGACCCATCTCGTGCGCGATTACAAATCGTTTCTGACCATATTCCTTTATGTTTTTACTTATCTTCATTATCCCATATCCGTTCCCAAAGTTTATCATGCCCAGATAGTTATTTAGCTCTGCTTCTTCAATTATAAGGTTCTCGGCATTTGCAAGTCGTTCAAGATTTAATTCACCGGGTCCCTCAATAAAGTATTTGTTTAACAGGAGCCGGGCTTTTGCTTTAGCAGTTGGACTTGATATCTTCATCATTTCTGTATTTCTTCCGGTTTGTCTGAATTCATAACATTTTTTTCAGCAAGTTTCTTTAAAACTGCCAGCTTTAGTTTATCCTTTTCTATATCGGTGATATCATCATAATCCAGCTTTTCCATTTTTCTGAATGCATACTGCAGGTTATCTTCCTGCAGCAGTTCATCTGATTGTTCATTTTGTAAAGTTCGGAGGTACTCTTCTTTTAGTTTTTCACCTCTTTCATATTTTATTTCAGTGAGATTTTTATTCAGCATTTTAATCATTTTTTCCTTAAATGCTTCTGTATCTATCCCTGAGTTTTGCAAATATTCCCTTGTAATATCACTGTCTTCAAAATCCGGATCGAGGTAAAGCTTCAGCATTACCCCGAGTGATTTCTGGTCCATCTCTGCTCCTGGTTGGTTAATGGAAGCGCAAATTTAACTTTTTGAGCTTTCTTCTTATTTTTTGTTTGATAGCTTCGACTTCTTTAACAGTTAAGCCGAATTCCTCCGCAATTTCTCTGCTTTCTTTCCCGTCTTTCCAGGATAAGAAAACAAGGCCCATTTCTGTGTCTTTTTCTATTTCATTGTAGCAGCGGGCAAAAGCTTCCATTATGTCCTGCTGCTTGTATATTTCGTCAAGTTCAGGATTATTTGGGATATTATTTATCGTATAGAAGCTGTCGTCTTCTCTGTTATATGCATCTGATGCTACTAATTTCTTTTCTTTATTAAACTTGTTATCAACAACACTCAGGATCTGCATATACATAAATTTATTAATATCAGTGACGCGATCCATATCCCAGGTTCTTACCCCGTCAATAACTTTTTCAATTATTTCATTCACAATATCTTCAGCTTTGTAAGGCTGCGAAGCCCTGCCATTCAGTTTTAGCCCGATTAATTTATCTGCATGAGCCAGCCATTCATTATAAGGAGCACACGGATCTGAAAAAGCATTCTGGAATGCTTTTATTTTTCGTTCTTTTTCTTCTTCATTCAAAATTTTCAATAAGTGCTCTCTATATTCCTTACAATTATTAATACTCTCTACTCACTGCATTTTGACACCGATTTAAAATAAAAATTTTTATCAAAACCCCGGTGGTGAAAAGTATTTGATTATAGAGGAATAATATATGTTTAACCCCGGAGAACAAATTAATAGAATTGTATCGTATCGAAGTAAGATTTTAATCAGTGATGCTGTATTAAAGTTACTGCAGATTCGATTTAAAGTAACTGAAAAGTCGCTTAAGCAATACCAGCCCTTTAGTAAAAATATTATGTTAATGTTGATGGGCTTCAGCGAAATAGTAAATCCGCGCCGCTCACCTCCAGCTATTAACCCTTGCAAAATTGGTATGTCTGTTTTTTAAAGCTTGCAGCTTAATGCTTATCTCTTAAAATATCAGGCAGCAAATAAATCTTAAATTAAAATAATTTTTAATAACAATTTTTGAAAGAAATAAAATGGCTCAGTTAAAAAAGAAATATTTTGGTAACCTTTCCGGCAGGTTTGGTGATGCAGTATTCAGACAAATAGGGGATAAAAACTACATCGCCCAGAGACCGGCTAAATATAAAGTCCCGGAAACCCAGGAGTTCAGAGATAGAATAACAAGATTTGGTCTTTCAGCTAAACTTGCGAAATCTGTATACGGTACTCCGGATTTACAGACCTTCTGGAAGCGGGAATATCCTGAAGAGAACCGCTTGTTTAATTTTATTTTACAGGCTAATTATCCTTTCATGAATCCTGATGGAATATCAGCTAATCCGATGATTGCTCCGGATGAAAATGGATTTGGTGCCAGGTTAGATTCACATTCAATCTCTGATAATTCAGTAAGAGCAGACATTGCGCCGCTTGGCAGCTCATCAGGGATTGATACCAGTGTGGAAACCAGGATCCGGCTGATTTCAATAATTCTGCTCGCCGAGCCGCTGGATGTAAATTATCCCGGATTCCATTTATTCACTCTGAAATCTGAAGAGCAGATACTTTCGCTGAATGATCCTCTGCGTTTCGATATTCAGCTTTCAGGAAATCAGGCAGAAAAAGTAGCGAGGTATCAGCAGAGAAAAGCACTCTTCTCTCTGATCACCTCAGATGATAACGGAAATCTTTTTCGTTATTCCTCCACTTTTTACTCCTCATAATAACCAAAAGGACGGCTTCTTTGCCGTCCTTTTACTTTTACAAAATTATTAATTATCTGGAATCTCTTCTTTTTTTATAAAAGATTTTCAACTGAGAACTAATTTATACCGAAAAAAAACCAAAACATTCTATTCTATATATAATATAAACTTAAAAATTCAATTTAGAATTAATACAAAAGAGAAAGAATATGATGATTAAAAAAGTTTACTTTTTCTAGACAGAAATATTATTTGAAAATACTTCTTCTTCCTGTCTCGTCTGATATTTATCCCGGTATGTTAATTCAGTTTTCACTGCAGGAAAAAATATTTGTACTTGCATCATCGTGTCAGGTAACTGTTGAACCTGTATGAGCAATGCATACGCTAATCGAATGAACTATCCGGATGTTTTTCTGCTAGTACTAAATCCCGAAGTCAGAAATGCCGCATAATTTAAGGCTTTTATCCCATAATCGGTCGGCAGTTTTAGGGTCATAACTTGCGAGAGAAGATTCTTCCATTTTTTTATTAACAAAATATTTTCCGCTAATATTTTTAACTTCATCAGAACTTGCAAGATAGATTGAAGTCTCAGCACCTTTTTCAGGACTATCATTTTTAAACCTGTTAAGAAAACCAAGCACTCGTTGCTGCCCATTGAAATCACTCAGAAGATGCGTCGCAACAACTCCGGGATGTAGTGCATTTACCGTGACATTTTTTCCATGAAGCAGCTTTGAAAGTTTGTATGTGAATAAAATTTGTGCAAGTTTTGTCATACCATAAACCTTATTTGGGTTATATTTTTCTTCAGATTGAAGGTCATCAAATTTAATATCAGCACCCCGATGTACGCCTGAAGAAACATTAATTATTCTGGAAGGCACGCTTTTTATTAATAAATCAAGCAGAAGATGTACAAGCAGGAAATTTGATAGATAATTTACCGCAAGCTGATATTCATAGCCATCAACTGTAGAATGACGCTGCCTTGTTATTAAACCTGCGTTATTAATCAGAACATCAATCTTACTGAACTTTAATTGGATTTCTTTTGAGAGATTTCTTACTTCGGTCATTGATGATAAATCCGCAGCCAGCAAATGAACACCATTATTCTTAGTCTGCCTGATAATTTGTCTCCGTGCTGCTTCACCTTTTTCTTTATTCCGGCAAACCATAATTACCTCCGCACCGAGGGATGCGAGTCCGGCTGCGGTTGCTTTTCCGATACCGGTATTGGAACCTGTTACTATACATTTTTTGTTTTTCATAATTCAATCAAACTAAATTTATCAGGTACTTCACTTTACTTTACTAAGTCACCTTACGCATACGTGTCATTCCGGCGAGTGAAAGGAGTCCGGAATCTATGATTATCGATTGTTTTCAGATTTTGGACCCGTCTTCTCCGCCTTTGGCGGATTCGACGAGGCAAGCGAGCCAGAATGACAAAGTATTGTATGTACTGCGTAACATAAGTTACTAAATAAATTGGGATAGATATGACAATTGACCATAACATATCTTTCAGAATTCAAAATTTGATTTCCAGAATTTTATTTCATCAAAACGTGCGATAAAATCGACAACACCTCTATTGTCACTAAATGAATATACAATAATAGCTGCCTGAAGTTCATCCGGAAGATCGGGTCGTTCATAAATTTTCATCACCTGCCATTTTTGAGTTGAATTTTTTCTTGCCATCATATAAAATAAATTTCCTTTGCGGCTAATTCTTAACTCTGCATCTCCATTTGGCCAGCTGATGCCGGTAACATCACTATTCCCCGATAAAGTACTTTTAACTTCAACCTCTAATAATGAACCACGGTATCCAATTACAATAAAAACATAATTTTCCCCGCGTTCGGGATTTTCAGAAGTCGGATCACGAAGCATCACTCCGCCAAACTGCCATTCTTTATCAGGATATTTAGTTGTGTCACTCGCTTTTCTGGTTTGAACTTTTGTAGAAAGACTAAAATCTCCATTAATCATTTTATAGATCATTGGTCCGCGTTCCTTTAACCACCAGACTGATTCTACATTAGGAGTTAGAATTAATTGACCATTCGAAATAGTAATGTCAACCATCCCGATATTATAAGGGATCCAATCAGCACTTAATGAATCTGAATTAAAATCATCACTCAGAAACTCTAATGAGCTATCGGTCAAGACTATTTCATTGCTTATGTATTCTGAAAATATTCTCGCCTTAATTTCTTCCTTAATATGAGGAGGGATAAATCTGAAGAAAAAATTTGCAGCTACCAGAAATAATGAAACTATTAAAAAATATTTTGCCTTATTGCTTTTTTTCATAAACAAATAAATTGTAAAAGCTATAGTCACTACTAACGATATTATTAACAGTATTTTCATATTTATTTTCCTTTATTAGCCAATTGATTGTTTTTTCAAAATTTAATATATAAAAAGCCGGGAGAAATTTTCTACTGAAAAAGTAATATTCTTCATCATAACTTATTCCCTGTGTTTAAACATAAAAAAGGCTGCCCTTTTGAGACAGCCTTTTATAATTAAACTAAATACTTGTTTACCAGCAAGCTTCTCCGGAATGAGCAGCTATCCAGATATTTCCTGTTAAGCCAGTAGCAACAACCGGATTCATATCGTTGTAATTGAATGAACCGGGTGATGTTACCCACTTACCGAATCTTTGCGGAAGCAGATTACCATTAGTCCCAACCCAAACATGAGTATCACCGAGAGTAAAGCCAGGATTAGGTTGGAATGTAATCGTGGCAGTGCCTCCTGCGTACACAACATTTAAATTGCCGACTAATGTTCCTTTAGTGATATCACACAGTCCTGCTCCTGCGTAAATTGGCCAGTTGTAAGTTCCAGGTGCTATTTGGTTTGTCCAGCCCCAATTGTTTCCTTGTACATTTGGAATATCCAAGAAACAAAGTGTTTGCAGACTTGCACCTTCGCCGTAAGCATAAGCAGTTTCGCAATTTTGTACAGGTGTGCCTTCAATGTCAAACTGTACAAGAACATATTTGATGTAGGTTTCACTTGGTCTTCCATTTAGTAAAAAAATATCGCTGCCGTATGGTGTATCGGGAGAAATACTTGAAATCCAGGTATCCATAAAAGCTGGTTCCTGAACATTATGCGAAGTACCGTTATGAGTATAAGTTACATCCAAATATGGTGCACTCGACCCATCACCATATTCTTTGCTTCTGTAATTATTTAACCAACCTCCAACTACAGGTTGATTTAAAAGTACTCCGTTATTGTCCGTTGTACCATCGACCCAGGCCTGAACCAAAGCTAAAATGTCAACAGTTTTCCAACCTGATGTACCAGCATTAAAACCTCCCAATGAGGCAGCTTCAAATTGTTCTGCAGGTTTCCCAAAGAAAATATTCCAGGTCTCTGTGGCTTCAGCCCAGGGAACATTAACCTGGTGTGTAGTTATATCGTGGTTGTATGGATCTTCTACATAGATGTTAAATGTAGCATTTGTTATCACTGCTCCTGCAGGGAGTGTGAGTTTTGACAGCGTTGGTGTTTTAGCTGTCGGGCTTGATGTTACAGGTTCTTCATTACAGCCAGTAAAAGATAAAGCAGCAACGAATAGAACAGAAAGAAGCAATGATTTGAATAGTTTCATAGCTTATGACTCCTTAATTTAATTGATGATATAGTTAATTAATGATTAAAAATGATATATTCTTAATAAAAGAATCCCTCGTTGAGAGAAAAACTAAGCCAAAATATGTGCCAATTATCAAGTTATTTGAAATTATCATTATTGATAAAATTCCTAATTTATTTTAATACTCAACAATAAATTCTATCAGATTGAGATTAAATTCAATATAACCTCTCACAATTATACAATAAATAACACAATAAGCTGATTCTCAGTAATTTATTTCGGGCTATAATTTTGATCTACAGCATTAAAAATAGTTAACACCCCTAATTTACTTTTAATCCATCAATTCGAATTAATGTAGCGCAGGTCTCTGATTAGTTTTTAATCTCAATGATTAATAAGTTTGTCCATGCTTTAATTTATTCACATAATGCTATTAAAATCTGACTTAATATTTCCAATCCACAATTAGGTAGAATTCCTATCGGCTCGCTAAAAATTATTGTATCAAATTACTTGAAAAAATAGATATTTGATTATGATCCCAACAAGAGAGTTCTATTCATCGTTTTAGATTTTAGTTAGTTGCATTATATTGAAATACAATAATTCTATGGTTTTTTATGTCTGATATTATTTTGAATGTTAATGGTGAAAATAAGTCTGTTAATGTTGACGGTAGCACTCCTTTACTCTGGGTGTTACGTGACAACTTACAATTAACAGGTACCAAGTATTCCTGTGGGATTGGTTTATGTGGTACTTGTGTAGTTCATATTGATGGAATTGCTGTAAGGTCGTGTTCTGTTTCTGTTAAAGATGCTGCCTTAAAATCTATTCTGACAATAGAAGGATTAGCACAAAATATCGATCATCCTGTTTTCAAAGCCTGGGTAGATCAGGAAGTTTCACAATGCGGTTATTGCCAGCCGGGGCAAATAATGACAATAGCAGCTTTATTAAATAAAAATCCAAATCCATCTGATAAAGAAATTGAAGATACGATGTCCGGTGTTTTATGCCGGTGTGGTACATATCCCCGAATTAAGAAAGCAATAGATATGTTAATTAACCCAAATGTTGAAGCATGAGTAGATTTAAAAAACAAACCCGCAGAGAATTCATTAAAGTTTGCAGTATCAGTGCAGGCGGGCTCTTTTTAGTGTCTTATGTTCCGTTAGGCTGCAGCAAACCGGATAGGGAAATAAGTTCAAATATTTTATCACCAAGCGCTTATCTAAAAATTGATACAAGTGGAGTTGTGACTGTAATCGTTCACAGGTCGGAGATGGGGCAGGGGGTACAAACTTCTTTACCAATGATAGTCGCTGAGGAGCTGGAAGTTAATTGGAAGGATATAAGAGTTGAACAGGCCGATGCTGGCGAAAAATATGGTAACCAATTAACTACTGGCAGCAGAAGTATTACACTATCATTCGATCCATTCCGGATTGCAGGCGCAACTGCCAAAGAAATGCTGATTATTGCTGCTTCTTTAAAGTGGGGAATTAACCAAACCGATTGTTATGCGCAAAACGGATTTATTTTTAATAATATTAATGAAAATAAATTTTCTTATGGTGAGCTTGTTAGCGATGCTGCAAAACTTCCCGTTCCACAAAATGTAAAGTTGAAAGATCCAAAAGATTATAAGATAATTGGTAAACGTATTAAAAGATTAGACACTCCTGCCAAGCTCTACGGTACCGCGAAATTTGGTATGGATATTTTTGTCCCGGGAATGGTTTATGCTGCTGTTAAAAGATCTCCCACATTAGGCGGCAGTGTTAAATCATTCAATGCCTCCAAGGCGAAAGATATTAACGGTGTATTGGATGTGATTCAAATAAGCAGTGGTATGGCTGTTATTGCTGACTCAACCTGGGATGCATTCAGAGGGCAGGAACTATTAGAAGTTGAATGGAATCCTGGTCCATACACTGATGTGAGTAATGATTCAATAAGGAAATCATTTCTGGGCAAAATTGAATCTGAAGGAACAGAAATTGAAAAAATTGGTGATCCGGAAAGTCCAAATTATGATAGTGAAAATAGTTTAAGTGCAATTTATGAATTGCCATTTCAGGTTCATGCTGCTATGGAACCTGTTAATTGTGTTGCGGATGTAAAGGATGATAGTGCAGAAATCTGGGCACCAACGCAAAATCCTCAATCACTTCAAAGAGAAATTGCCAACAGGCTCGGTTTCAGAAATATTATCGATAAAGTACTTCGTTTGAAAGGTAAAGAAGTAATTGTTCACGTAACATTGATTGGTGGAGGTTTCGGGAGAAAATCTAATTCAGATTTTGGGCTGGAAGCTGCCGAAATATCTCAGGCTATCGGTAAACCTGTTAAGTTAACCTGGACAAGGGAAGATGATATGAAACACGGTCAGTTTCGTCCGGCAAGTATGCACAAATTAAGTGGAGCAATTGATAATTCAGGAAAAGCAGTTCTATTTACTCATCATGTTGTTGGCCCATCAATTAAAGCACAACTTGCTAAAAGAGATCCAACTAAACCAGAGGACTACGATATGGTTGATGGAACAGTTCTACTTCCATATAAAATTCCAAATCTCAGAATCAGCGCTGCAAATGTTAACACTCCTGTTCCTCTATGGTATTGGCGTGCTGTTTATAATTCTCAAAATCCTCTTGTTGTTGAAAGTTTTATAGATGAAATGGCGTCAGCCGCAAAAAAAGATCCCATAGATTTCAGACTCGAAATGATGGATGAAAAATCACGACTTGCGAATGTTCTTAAAATGGTCAGAGAAAAATCTGACTGGGATAAAAAACTTCTTGAAGGAAGTGGAAGAGGTGTTGCAGTATCTGCTTGCTATGGGAGTTACAATGCACAAGTTGCAGAGGTCACCATCAGAAATAACAAGATCAAGTTAGATCGTTTTGTTTCTGTTATAGACTGCGGCATAGCAATAAATCCTGACACTATTGAAGCTCAAATGGAGGGTGCGATCATCTTTTCGATATCAGCTGCTTTAAAGGGGGAAATAATAATCCGAAACGGTGGAATTGAGAACAGCAATTATTATGATTATCCTATACTTGAATATGGAGAAACACCGGTTATTGAAACCCATATTGTGAAAAATGATTTTCCGGTCGGCGGCGTTGGCGAAGTTGGCGTTGCTGCTTCCGCACCTGCATTGCTAAATGCGATCTTTAATGCAACAGGGAAAAGGATCAGAAAACTTCCGGTAAATCTTAGTTAATTGTTTAGATTGTTTTTTATGACACTAAAAACAGACTGCCGTTATTTCAAAGGTGACAGACCTTGCGATCCTCACAAAGAACAGGGAGTTAAGTGTGATGATTGCAGTTATTACCAGCCAATAAAATTTAAAGTACTTATCATCAAACTGGATGCTGTTGGTGATGTTCTTCGAACAACCTCAATTCTGAAACCTCTGAAGAAAAAATATCCTGATTCTTATATCGAATGGTGTACGCGTAAAAGTTCGTTAGAGCTTTTTAAGAATAATACTTTTGTAGATGAGGTTATTACTGTTGAAGATGATGCTCTCAGCAGAATTAAAGCTGAGGAGTATGATATCGTTATTAATCTTGATACGTCAAAGTTCAGTTCAGCAATAGCTGCAAATGCATCTGCAAAAGAAAAATTTGGATTTGTATTAAACAAAAAAGGTTATGTTGAAGCAGCTTCAGACGTTGCACAGCATTGGCTGGAGATGAGTGCATTTGATGATGTGAAGAAATCAAATCAAAAATCATATCAGCAGATAATGTATGAAATCCTAAATCTGGATTTACCTGTGGAACCTCCAATAATTCATATTACAGAAAAAGATAGAGCAAAGATTGCTGCAAATGATTTTGTGAAGAATATAATTTCGCAAAAACCTGTAATAGGATTGAACGTTGGTGTTGGTACTAAATGGCCAAGTAAGGGCTGGCCGATTGAAAGATGGAAGGAACTCATTGAAAAATTGGGTGGCAAGAAATACAATTTGCTTTTGCTCGGTGGTCCTGAGGAAACGGAAATTATCAGCCAATTAGAAAAAGAATATAAGTTCCTTATAAATACCGGATGTGATAATTCGTTAAGTGAATTTGCTGCTGTTGTTGACCTGTGTGATTTGATTATTACAGCAGATACTATGGCACTGCATATTGCTACTGCACTTGAGAAGAAAATCATTGCACTGTTTGGTCCAACTTCATCAAATGAGATTGAACTTTACGGAAAGGGAATTAAGTTAAGTTCAGCGGAAGGATGTAAATGCTATTACAAAAAATATTGTTCTCAAGAAACGTCTTGCATGGAAAAGATAAATGCGGAAATGGTGATTGAAGCTTTCAATAATCTGTTAAAGTAACAGGTTAATACTGTGCTTCTTATTCAATCTCAGAAACGAGTCCCTCTTTAAGTTGATATTTCTTTTGAGACTTCTCGCAATAAGCCATTCCATCTTTATCAAAGTTCAATCTCTTACCTGCTTCGGATACCCAGCCGATAACTTTACCGGGAATTCCAACCACCAATGCATAATCAGGAACTTCTTTCGTAATTACCGAACCAGCACCAATTAAGCAATGTTTACCAAGTGTAATTCCACAAACGATAGTAGCATTAGCGCCTATCGAAGCACCTTCTTTGACCAGAGTCTTCACATAAAACTGAGCGCCAACCTGTGGATACTTACAATTAGGGTCTAAAATATTTGTGAAAACCATTGAGGGACCGCAGAAAACATAATCCTCAAGAGTAACACCTTCATAAATTGAAACGTTATTCTGAACTTTGCAGAAATCGCCGATTGAAACGTTGTTACCTACATTCACATTTTGACCAAACACACATTTCTTACCAATCTTAGCACCGCTTTGTATGTGGCTGAAATGCCAGATCTTCGTACCCTCACCAATTATACAATTATCGTCTACGTAAGCTGATTCGTGTTTAAAATAATTCATTTTAAATTCCTTTTTTATACTTCACCGCATATGGATGAATTTCATCTTTTGTTTCAACAACCGAAGCTGTTCTGAGTTTTTGCACGAGTGTGATTGACGGTCTTGCATCCTCTATACCAAAACCATTTCCTTTTAGAGTTTCCTCATAAACGCGGGTATGCAAATCAGTAAATCCGTCAGAGAATTGTACTTCCTCACCATCAACAGTGATTGATCTGAAAGTTGGAACTCCTTTTAAAACAGCTTCATCAGGAAGATCATTTCTATCAGTTGATAAAAACCACTTTACATTTGCGTTTTCCAATTCGATGAAACCGCTCATTCTTTTAATATCTTTTAAATGTAAGATACAAGTTTGCGGATTTCCAAAAAGCCAGATTAGAAAATCAAAAAAATGTATCCCGATATTAGTTGCAATACCGCCTGATTTTTCAACCATACCTTTCCAGGAAAAGTAATACCATAAACCTCTGGAAGTAATGTAAGTTAAAACAACATCGTGCTTCTTATTTGACTTTTCCCCGGACAATTTTTTCTTTAATTCCATTAGAGCAGGATGAACCCTGAGTTGTAATACATTAAAAACTCTGCTCGAAGATTCACGTTCCAACTCTTGTAAAGCATCCAGATTCCATGGATTGAGCACTAAAGGTTTCTCACAAATTGCATGGGCTCCTACTCTCAGCGCGAGTCTTATGTGTGCATCGTGTAAATTATTGGGCGAGCAGATGGAGAGGTAGTCAACTTTATGTTCCTTGTTTTCTCTTCTCAGTTTTTCGAGATGCCTGTCAAATCTTTCGAACTCTGTGAAGAAGCTGACATCCGGGAAATATTTATCAAGAATTCCAACTGAATCGTGCGGATCAACAGCTGCTACTAGTACATTTCCGGTTTCTTTAATTGCCTGCAGATGTCTCGGTGCTATGTAGCCAGCTACTCCTGTTATTGCAAAATTTTTCATCAATAATTTTTATTAAGCTTTAAATATGTTTTTAGATTTTATTCCTCTCGACTCAAACGCATTTCGGGAATCCACGATAACTTTTGAGTTTTGAGCGATAAACTTATAATCAAATGTAGAATGATCTGTACTCAAAACAACAAGATCAAAACTTTTAAGCTTTGCTTTCGTCAGTGTAACAGATTTCATATGATAATCATATTTTCTTGTCCTGGGAAGCATAGGTATCAGCGGATCAGAATATTCAACTTTTGCGCCCTTTTCACGGTAAATCTCAATTAGTTTTAATGACGGAGATTCTCTCATATCATCAATATCTTTTTTATAAGCAGCACCGAGAATAAGTACTTTTGAACCATTTAAAGTTTTTTTGAATTTGTTGAGAGCTTCGACGGATCGTTCGACCACGTAGTATGGCTGATGAGTATTTATTTCACCGGCAAGCTCGATAAACTTTGTGTTGATTTCAAATTCACGGGCTTTCCAGGTTAAATAGAATGGGTCAATCGGGATGCAGTGCCCGCCAAGTCCAGGTCCTGGATAGAAAGGTTTAAATCCGAATGGTTTTGTTGAAGCTGCAGCTATAACTTCCCATATATCAATATTCATTCTATCGAATACCATTTTAAGCTCATTTACCATAGCGATGTTTATAGAACGGTAAATATTTTCAAGAAGTTTACTTGCTTCAGCAGCTTTTGTAGATGAAACATGAACAGTTTTAATTATTACCAGATCGTAAAGTTTTGCAGCGATTTCCAAGCATTTGGGTGTAACACCTCCAACAACCTTTGGTATTGTTACAGTTGAGTAGTCCTGATTGTTTGGATCTTCGCGTTCTGGACTAAATGCGAGATAAAAATCTTTTCCAACCTGGAATTTATTCTTCCCTGCGTTTGCTGCATTTTCAAAAAGTGGTTTCAGAATTTCATCAGTTGTACCGGGATAGGTTGTGGACTCCAATGTTACCAGCTGACCTTTTCGTAAATACTTTGAGATCGTTTTAGCAGTATTCACCACATAAGACATATCAGGTTCGCGGTGTTCATCCAGAGGAGTTGGAACGCAGATGATTATTGCATCAACTTCAGGAAGCCTGGAAAAATCTGTTGTTGCTTTCAGTTTGCCTGAGTTAACAGCTTCCTTAATTTTCTTTTCACCGATATGCTTTATATAACTCTTGCCCCGGGATAAAAATTTTACTTTCTTCTCATCCAGATCAAATCCCAGAACGTTAATTTTTTGTGCAGTAAAAGCAAGACCAAGTGGTAAGCCAACATAGCCCATCCCCACTATTCCAACTTTTACTGATTTATTTTTTATTTTGTCTAAAATGTTCATTTTTTAATCCGTTTATGGTGATTTTACAAAAATACTTTAGAGTGTATTAAAATAATCCACTTTTATTCATTTAATAAAATTGAATAACAAATATGAGATGATTCGCTTTACTTTTTATTAAAAAAGGAAATCGTCAAATAATAATTCGAGTTTGTAGTCAATTCTTGCCATTTTTGTGCCAATTTACAGAATTTCTTAGATTGGAAAAGAGTGGCTAATTTCGTGAAAAAATTTGCACACCCGTGTAAGTATTTATGTTTTTTTATTCGGCTGAGTTTTGAAAGATTTTACAATGAAAAATAATCCCGCTATCACAAATGGTACGCTGAGAACCTGACCCATATTTAGAACCATCGCCTCTTCGAATCCTGACTGATTTTCTTTCACAAATTCAACAAAAAATCTGAAAGCAAAGACAAGCACTAAAAAAATTCCGAATAGCAATCCATTTCTGTTCTTTCCGATTCCTTTATAATATATGAACAACAGGATAAGAAAAATTATAAAGTAAGCAACCGATTCATAAAGCTGTGCAGGATGCCTTGGCAGATCGTCAACAGCAGTAAAAATAAAAGCCCAGGAAACGTCTGTTGGTCTTCCGATAATTTCTGAGTTGAATAGATTTCCCAATCTTATAAATGTACCGGCTAATGCTACAACAATTACAACCCTGTCGAGTGTCCAGAGCATCGGATAGTTTTTTTTCTTTTTTGAAAACAAGTATAGAGCAGCTAAAATACCAATTGCAGCACCGTGGCTTGCTAATCCGCCTTCCCAGACTTTTAAAATCTCAATTGGATTAGAAAGGTAATATTCAGGATTGTAGAATAAGCAATGTCCAAGTCTCGCACCGATTACAGTTCCAAAGATCATATAAACAGAAAGCTGTTCGAGGTCGGTTCTTGGTCTTCCTTCTTTCTTAAAAACCCGGGTCATAATAAAATATCCTGCAACAAAAGCCATTGCAAAAAGGAAACCATACCATCTGACTGATACCGGTCCCAGATGAAAAATTTCCGGGCTAACGCTCCACTCTATAAAAGCTAATATCATATTTTATTTTATGATTTAAAAGTTTACTCTGGAAAAATACTCATTTCTTTTCAGCCAAAGAATTATACTCTAATTAAGCTTTGCTTCTAGTAAATCTTCCTTTTCGCTTCGGTTTCGTTTTTGCTTCTTCAGCTAACTTTACACATTCATCATATGTTAACGAAGCAGGCTCACGGTCTTTGGGTATTCGCACGTTTTCTTTTCCTGCTTTCAGATACGGTCCCCATCTTCCGTTTAGTATCTGGAAGTCAGGGTTTTCCCCGAAAACTTTTATGGACTTTTCTGCATCGGACTTTATTTTTGCTTCTATCACATCAATAGCTTCATCAATATTTATATCATGCGGATCAAACTGATTTTTTATCGAATAAAATTTTCCATCATATTTAACATAAGGACCAAATCTTCCGATTGCGGCAATCACTTCCCGGTCATTATATTTACCAACAACACGGGGCAGCTTAAATAATTCCAGAGCTTCTTCGAATGTTATGTTTTCCAGTTTTTGAGTTTTTCTCAAGCCGGCATAAATGGGTTTATCGTTTTCATCTTTTGGATTGCTTAATGCTGCTACCGGTCCAAACCTTGCCATTCTTACTGAGACCCGTTTCCCTGTAACAGGATCTGTTCCGAGAATTCTTTCTCCGGAAACTCTTTCAGAGGTTTCAATTGTGTGCATTACTTTTTCTTTGAACGGAGGGTAAAATTCGTCGAGCATCTCGTGATAATCCATTTTACCATTTGCAATTTCATCAAGCTCATCTTCAATATGAGCAGTAAACTGATAATCCATAATTTGTGGGAAGTGGACAATGAGAAAATCATTAACAAGCATAGCCACATCGTTTGGAAATAATTTCCCTTTATCTGCTCCTGTTATTTCAGTTCTTTTTTCTTTGTTGATTTTCTTTGATTCATTCAGAGTAATTACAGCATACTCTCTTTCAGTACCTTCTCTTTCTTCTTTATGAACATACCCTCGTTTTTGTATGGTACTGATCGTTGGAGCGTATGTTGAAGGTCTTCCGATTCCAAGCTCTTCAAGTTTTTTTACCAGACTTGCTTCCGTGAATCTTGCAGGTGGACGGGTAAATCTTTGAGTAGCCAAAATTTCATCAAAAGAAATTTTCTGTCCCTTAGAAATATCAGGCAAGATTCCACTCTCTCCGTTTTCACCATTTTCATCATCAGAAGATTCAATATATACCTTCAAAAATCCATCAAACTTTATTACTTCACCTTTTGCAACGAACATCTCATCAGCTTTGCTTACATTCACTTTCAGAGTTGTTCTTTCCAATTGTGCATCACTCATCTGAGATGCAATGGCTCTTTTCCAGATTAAATCATACAAAGCTTTTTCTTCTTTTGAACCAGCAACGGTCTCTTTACTGAAATCGGTCGGGCGAATGGCTTCGTGAGCTTCCTGTGCAGTTTTTGATTTTGTTTTGAACTGCCTTTTATGCGAGTAACTTTTTCCATACTCGGTTTTTATTTGCTGCTCTGCTGCATTGAGAGCAAGCTCTGAAAGATTTACTGAATCAGTTCGCATATAAGTAATCTTACCGGCTTCATATAATTTCTGTGCAATCATCATCGTCCTTGATACAGAGAACCTTAGCTTTCTGCTGGCTTCCTGCTGAAGAGTAGATGTTGTGAATGGGGGAGAAGGTGATTTTTTTGCCGGTTTCTTTTCAACACTTTCAATTGAAAATTCCGAAGTTCTGCATTTCTCGAGAAATTCTTCTGCTTCGTTTTGAGTATCGAAATAATCCGAAACTTCAGCACGGAATTCAGATTTTTTACCAGCCTTATCTGTAACAACAAAAGTACCGGTTACTTTGTATCTTGATTGAGTTGTGAATGCATCTATCTCTCGTTCACGCTCAACAATTAATCTAACTGCAACTGACTGTACTCTTCCTGCAGATAATTTTGGTCTTACTTTTCTCCACAATATTGGTGACAGCTGAAAGCCGACTAGCCTGTCAAGAATTCTTCGTGACTGTTGAGAGTTAACAAGGTTATAATCAATTCCGCGAGGATTTTTTACGGCCTCGAGAATTGCAGTTTTTGTTATTTCAGAAAAAACAATTCGTCTAATTTTTTTCTCAGGTAACTCCAAAGCTTCCTTTAAATGCCAGGCTATTGCCTCACCTTCGCGGTCTTCGTCAGTTGCAAGCCAGACAGTTTCAGATTTATCAGATAATTTCTTAAGCTCTTTTACTCTTGCTTTTTTATCTTCAGGGATGATGTAATGCGGTGAATAGTTATTCTCAATATCTATTCCCATATCTTTTTTCTTCAGATCCCTGATGTGTCCATAGCTGGATGTAACTAAAAAATCTTCTCCAAGAAATTTTTCAATCGTACTTGCTTTAGCCGGTGATTCAACTATTACTACGTTTTTTGCCATACTTTCTTTGATTTGTGAAAAGTCTCAATTTTGACGGCGCAAATTAAGTTATATTTAAAGAGAATTTCAAAGTAATTTTTTTATTGTGCGCTTATTCACAGATTTAGCGAGATTTCTTTGTCTCTTAAAATCAAACTTTTTCTTTTAACAGAATTTTAGTGTGAAAAGTTTTATCAGGCAGACTTTAAAATTTTTGGCGATTCCATTGATAATTGTAATCAAAATTTATCAGCTGCTCATATCACCATTATTCCCGCCATCGTGCAGATTTACTCCAACCTGTTCTCATTACACTCTTGAAGCATTGAAGAAATACGGAATTCTAAAAGGGGGATGGTTAGGTTTCAAAAGAATCATAAGATGTCATCCGTGGGGTGGAAGCGGTTATGATCCTGTCCCTTGAAATAAAAAAATGAAATGGCTAAAAAGAAAAAATTCAGCGTAAAAAATGTTATCAGGCGTCTGCCCAAAATCCTTCTGAAGCTTTTCCTTTGGTTTATTTTTCTATCCATATTTTTTGTCTTATTGCTTAAATGGATTAACCCGCCAACATCATCCATCATGATTCAAAGAAAAATTGATGCTATGCTTGCCTTTAAGGACAGACAGATTATCGCTTATGAATGGTTTAGCTATGATGATATTTCAAAACAAATGGCTCTTGCTGTTATCGCTGCTGAAGATCAGAATTTTCCTTTTCATTTTGGATTTGATTTTGAACAGATTGAAAAAGCCATTGAACAACACGAACGTGGTCGCAGATTAAGAGGTGCAAGCACTATCACTCAGCAGGTCGCAAAAAATTTATTCCTTTGGGAAGGCAGGAGTTTTATCAGAAAAGGATTTGAAGCGTACTTCACTGTTCTAATAGAATTATTGTGGAGTAAAGAACGTATACTTGAAGTTTATCTTAACATTATTGAAACAGGTGATATGATATTTGGTGTTGGTGCAGCGAGCCAGATTTATTTTAAGAAAGAACCTTTCAAACTCACGAGAACACAGGCAGCGCTGCTTGCGGCAACAATACCAAATCCAAAACGCTTCTCTGCAATAAACCCTTCCGGTTACATTCTGAGAAGGCAAAGCTGGATACTTGGGCAGATGAGCTCACTTGGCGGAGTTGGGTATTTGAAGAATCTTTAATTATCTGGCTGAAATTAAATAAGTCACCTTACGCAGCCAGGGAAAAACCTACGAGGTTTTGCCAATTAGTATATTCTTAAACTTGTTTTTTAGTTCAAAATCCAAAATTTTCTCAGAATAATATTTATTGAAACCTCGGAGGTCTAGTATCCTGCATAACATAAATTAATAATAAAAAACCCCCACTGGTTAAATGGGGGTCAGTAAGAAAAATATTGTTGACTTTTATCTACTATAGTGCCATTTGTCACTATTTTAATAACACCATCTTCCTTGTTTGAACAAAGTCGTCAGCTATAATCCTGTAAAGGTAAACACCTGATGCAAAATTGGTTGCATTAAATTCATAGTGATGGTAGCCGGTTTTTAATTGTTCATTAACCAATGTCGATACCAATTCTCCCAGAACATTATAGATACGCAAGTTTACATTTGATTCCTTTGTGATGGCAAATTTAATTGTTGTGGTTGGATTAAAGGGATTTGGGTAGTTCTGTTCCAAAAAATAAGTCATCTGATCAGGAAAATTATCAGTGAGAATTACCAATTCATTAATCGATTCATCAGATATTGTTATAACGTCACCTGGTTTTAACTCAGCAATATTTTTTCCAAATGAGGTATTCAATATTGTGATGCTGGTATTTTCAACCTTCAATTTCAAAGGGAATACAACTCCTTTCATTATTATTGTCTGCATCCCGCTACTAATATTTTCAACAATTTTTCCGCTTGCAAATCTGATATCGAAAGCATCTTCGTGTGGGATAGGTGGTAATTCGTATAAATTCAGATCTAAATCATCATCAGTTAAATAAAGTGTAAAATTTTTTCCCGCTGCATCAGTAAATAATATTTTCCCCCAAGTATCCTCAAAGTAATTTTCTGCAACATCACTTACTTTGTTAAGCCCGCTGCCTAAATTTATAACACCCTCTCCTGTCAATTTTACAAAATATCCATAACCAGGTTCCAGCGCACTAGCAGTATGAAATTGACCCGAGTATGAATAAATTAAACCGGTAATGAGTTCAGGCGGTGTGGTTGTTAAATTAATTATGGGTACTCGTGTCTCATATCCTCCAATGAGATTCCAACCCGCTGTTGCAGCGATTGGATAGTGAGGTACTCTCTGAATTCCACCTGCAGGCCATTCATCTCCTGTATTATATACTCTGTTTCCAAGATGCTTCATCCAATAGCCTTCTCCCGGTATTGTTGTCGTTACTGGTATATAATTTCCTAACATTTTAAATACATTTACTGCAGGGTCTTTGCCCGACCACCACTCATTCACTCCCTGACCATCTGGATTTATTCCTGGTACTGATACTGCATTCCAACCATTATTAATTACGACTTCCAACCCAAAATTGCCTTCAAATACCCCGGTGTCCCATAAGGTTATGTTGTCCGCATCATAAATTCCCCAGAAGGGACTTGCTAAAAACCAGGATAGACCCAGAGGTTTGTTTACATCGACTATGTCAAATTTAATTGTAACTACATCAGTCCATTGCGGACTTGCGGAAACAACAGTCCCGTTGTTACAATTTATAAATGGTAAGTCAATATTTACCCAGATCCTATTTTTTGACGGTCGCGTTACAGAAGCGGGGGAATAATTTCCACTTGAAAAGTTATGGAAGATATAATCAACATTTCTGATCGGTACACCAGTAAAAGTAATTGCACTGGTATCAAACCCAAATACAATAGTAACTCCACCAAGATCATCATTGCCGGTATTTGTATTTATTTGAAGAAGAACTGTGAACTTTGAACTGTCTTCTTCCAAAACAATAAATCTACCATTAATAATAGTTGCTGAGATAGAAAATGTGAAAAGGAATAATATAATTCCCACCAGGGCATTAAATCGCATCATATTTCTCTCCGTCTATAAAAGAGGTTGCATCATACTCGGGAGTTACCCGAACTCTTTATTTTTTTAGCCTCGCTAGAAGAAACTGAAAAGACGTCAGCACAGAAATAAGTTAAAAGTTTAGTATCACTTTGATGGCTAATTGGTTCGTAGGCAGGTAATAACCAGCAAATAAGTTAATTCTCACGTAACGTAAAAAATTAACTTTTGTGATTGACTGGAAGGGACAAATATTATTCCACAATTCGCAACTGATTATAATTGTGAAATATTCAGGTTCTTAAAATTTTGTTGACATTTTTTTTCGATTTATAGAAAGTGTGATTTATATTTTTCTTAGAAGTGAGAAGATCAAATATTTGTTAAGCAGATTTTCAACAATCAAAATGCTGAGGAATTATCCTTCACAGTTTTATATGATGAAGTGTGAAATGGATTCTCTGAAAAAAATCCCGCAGTTTACGTTTTCAGAATACAAAACTGGATACTCGGGCAGATGAGCTCGCTATGAGGCACTTCTTATCTTAAAAATCTTTGATTATGACGATAAATTTAAAAGAAAACAATTGACCTTCTGCTTTTATAGAGTTAAATTATTTCCACGGTAAAACAGCTCTTACTTTTTCTTTCAATAATTCAGAAAGATACATTCAGGTGAAACGCTTCTTTAATCATAATGTTTCACTATTAATTGCAGATATCCTGATCCTGCTCATCTGTGTTGGAGGTTTATACCTCATATCTATTAAAGCAGGCTTACCATTTAAAACTTCAGTAGAAAATTCAACCTTAATTGTTTCAGAAAACCCAGCAATGCTTCCTGATATAATACCTGGAGACGAAATCATCAGTATAGACAATCAATCTTTTGAGAAATGGGAAGAGGCGGAGCTTTATCTTGATGGTAAAAGCATTGGTGATAATGTTTATCTGGAATTAAAGAGGAATGGTTTTACTAATCTTATATCGGTTCAACTGACAAATTATTATACTCTCTTTGATCTTATTATTATTTCTATTGTTGGAATTACATTTTTTGGAATGGGAGTGTTTGTTCGATTAAAAGCTCCGGAGAATAGCTCAGCTCAGTTATTCCATTGGGCAAGTGTTGGACTCGGTGCAGTAATTGTAATCACTGCAGGGTATTATAATTTAGAACCGATCGGTTACGGTCACTTTAACAGAATATTCTGGCTGCTTTCTTACAGCGTTACGCCTGTTCTGTTTATACACTTCACATCTTCTTTTACAAAGAAAAAAGTAAAAGGCATTAAATATATTTTATGGTACTTCTATATCAGTGCTGTAATAAATACTATTATACTAATTTACTTCTTCCTCGATGCAACAATTGGTGGAGATCTTAATAGTCTCAAAAATTATGTCGCATTCTTCGATTCATTCTTCCGGATATTTCTGATAACCTGTATTGTTATTGCAATTTCTATCTGTATTTATGCTTACAGATCTACAAGTGAAATTGAAGAACGAAAAAGACTTCAATGGCTTCTGCTAGGATTTTGTATTGGTCCGTTTAGTTTTGTAATTCTTTGGGTGATTCCCATATTCCTAACTGGATACAGCCTGATTCCTGAATCTTTAGTTTTGATTTTCCTGACATCCATTCCGATAACATTCAGTATCGCTATAATAAAATATCATTTAATGGATATTAACCTGATTATAAGAAGAAGTGTTGTTTATACTATCATACTTGGTAGTATAATTTTAACGTACGTCGGAATCTCTTCATTGATTACACTTTTTGTAAGCGACATCAATCCTGCTTTTCCATCAGTAATAACTGCTTTTGCAGTCGTTGCATT
>Ga0209498_1000453_pt1 | contig 25012 bp, 19 predicted proteins | sample WalLakDeSediment_FD_184131 | JGI IMG/M metagenome (GOLD analysis project Ga0209498, IMG submission 184131) | Lake sediment microbial communities from Walker lake, Nevada to study Microbial Dark Matter (Phase II) - Walker Lake 11/02/13 Deep... | ecosystem: Environmental > Aquatic > Freshwater >...
TGGATCTCATGGAAACCTTCTTGAAATACCACCATGACGAGGAGGATGGCGGGTTCTTTTTTGTCCCGCACGATCATGACAATCCGTTTTTACGATACAAGGATGTTTATGATTCCGCGATTCCCTCGGCCAACGCAGTAGCCGTGCAGGATCTCATCCTTTTGGCCCAATACGTTGACAGGGACAGGTATCTATCGTTGGCAGGGAATGTCTTGAAAGCTTTCTCCTCGGCCATGGCCAGATCCCCTCGAGGCGTTGAGACTTTGATCTTGGCTCTTGCGCAGTATCTGGATGGCTAGCAAGGAAGGGGTACGAGATGTGGTTTTTGACTTGGGCTGTCTTCGCGGTTTTGCCAGGTCCCTGCGTGGTGTTTGACGCCCGGGATCTGAATTGGGAGGAGCGCTTGACCGTCGAGGCATTGCAGGGACTTGTCAACAGAAAAGGACCTGCAGTGTATCTGGATCAGGGATACGCCTGGGACGAGAGATGGATTCAAATCTACGAGGAGAGAAACAAACTCCGGGTGGAGCGGATGGAAGGATTTTCGGGTTTGTTGGCACGGTTCCACGAAGATTTCGAGGGCCTCGTGGTATATGACCCTTCCGTGGATGGTACGCGATACGTTGCCATGACCCTGGCAGGTCTGGATCGCCTTTTGCCCGTGTGTCCCGCGCTTCTAAACGGGACTTCCCCGGCCCTTCGGGGAGACGTTCTATGGGCCGGGGTGGATTTCAGGAGGGACCTGGTCGAGGGTCTGGATGCGTGGGGTCAATCCCAGGTCAAGATGTTTCTGATCCCCGGTGAGGGGTTGGCCATGCGATGCGTGGGCCACGAGAAATCGCCATGGGGATTCTCCAGTTGGGGACCTTTTCGTGTGGACATGGATCGACACCCCTTTCTGGAGGCGTGTGTCGGGCAGGTGAAAGGCGAGAAAACTCAGTGGATGATCAAACTCTCATGGGATCGGGATGGGGACGGGTATGTTGCAGGCCACCAGGACGATCTTTGCCTTCCAGCGCAAAGCCAGGAAGGCGTGTTGCGCTGGAATATCGCGGAAATGGCTGATGTGCGGGGTGTTCATCGCTTCGCGCTGCTGCAGCTCCATGTGTTGGGTACAGGGGGCGAAGTCCTCTGGCATTCCGTTCGTTTTACCGGCCAGGACGGTTCCTCTGTTCAGCCTACGCTTCCATCTTCCGTCAGCCTGGGGGAAAGATACCCTGTCAAAGAGGATCTGCGCGGTCGCTTCCAGGGAACCGTGGATGCATACACATGGGCTCTCGATAAGCTCATGCCACGTTGCCACCCTCAGATGGCTCATGCCGTCAATGGCGTGGTGGATGGGATGCGCGTGGGGTGCGGTCCTTTCGCCGGATTCGATTGGCCGGTGATGCATCGGGCCTTCGTGTTCAACCTGGCCTGCAATGAACGGGAAATGGAGAGCTACGGACAGAGCCAGGTGGGAGGCGACCCGGTCCAGGCGCGTCTCTATCGACGGATCCTTTCTTCGCTGGATCCTCTGGCCCAGATCACAGGGTACGGTGAGCCGGAGGACGTGTGGTGTAACCTGATCAGCCAGTATGGTCATTACTCCTTTCACTTTGGAAACAATTGGAGCCTTCACCACAAGGTCCCAGTGGATGGAACGGCCTTACGACAAAGCTTTCGGTTCGAGGTGAAGGATGTCGATCCGAATCCAGACAAATATTATGTGTGCTTCATGACCAGCGAAGGGGACACCATGAAAGGGACGCTTCCCTTTTTCTATGACAGTTGGTTCGACCCGGCCCGGGGGACAGTACCCATGAATTGGGGGATCAATCCTTTGATGGCCCACCTGTTTCCTGCCATGATCTCGTATTTTTATGACACGGCCACGGAGGAGGATTATTTCTTCGTGGGATGCTCTGGAGCGGGTTATTGTTATCCTGACAGTATGCCCAACGTGGACGAGTTCGCGGCGTTCACCGGTCAGATGTGTCGCCTGGCGGATACGCCGTGTATCGATCTTTGGGGCGCCAGGAAATGGGACGTGATCCAGCGATACGCGGAAGGCACAGGCTGTCTTGGACTGACCATCAACGCGCCACCGGCCGCTCTGAGTGTACTCCCCGGTGGGGTTCCAGTGGCCTTTCACGGCCTGGCTTACTGGCAACACGAAGCAGTGGGAGATACCGCGTTTCATGTCGCGTTCAAGGATCAGACCCGACGAAAGGAAGCGGTTCGCTGGTGTGTGAACGAAATCGAGAAGATCGCCCGTCGCCATGATCCCCCGTTCATCATTCTGGTCTACGCGGATCTGCACCATTATGCCTTTCACAGCGAGGTGCATGGCGAGGTGGCGAGACTTCTGGATCCCAGTCGTTTTCAGCCGGCGAGGCTGGACCAGGCCCTGGCCGGGGTACGAGCCTGGTCGGCAAACCGGGTCGTGGTAGGAACCGATTTCCTGAATCAACGCATGAATTGCGCCGCAATCGTGGGAGCGGAGACGGAATTTCCCCTGGTCTTGAGAAATGGACTCCAGGAAAAGAACGATGTCAAGGTGCTTCTGAGATTGGGGGAGGACGCGATCCTTCGTGAGATTCACATGGAGCCGGGACAGACCCGGCCGTTGGAGGGGCTGGTTTGGAAACCGAGCCGCGAGGAATCGATTCTGGGGAGTCTGAGGGTGGACTCCAAGGACGGTTCATTGGAGCGTACATTTCACGGGATTGCGTTTTCGACCCCTGAAGCCCTGGATCGGGTTCGGTTCGTGGCTTCATGGCCGGCCTCGACCCTGAGGCATGGCAGTGGACATGCCCTGAAGGATCCTGAAGCGATGTGGGGGGAGGCGTGGATCTCTCCCTCACCCCCGGCCCAAGCGAACCACATTCTGTTCGGTCCCTACGCCGATGTCCCGGCTGGCAGATACCTGGTCGCTTTCAGGTTGGCGTGGGTGGAGGAGACGAGTTCGGAAAGGACAGGCGAGGATGTTTCCCTCATTACCCTTGAGGTGTTTGCCGGGGGCTACGATGGACTGGGAAAGATTCTCGAACAAAGGGATGTGAAGGGCGCGGAGATGGAGGAACGCGACAGGTGGCAATGGTTCACCTTGCGGGTGGACTGGCCTGGGCCTCCCAGTCAGATGGAGACCCGGATTCTATGGCATAACAGGGCCACGTTGAAGCTGGACCGAGTGGTCCTGTTCGAATTGCCTGAATGAGGAAGGATGCGATATGAGCGGCATGTTTGGCGTGGTGTCCCGTTCCAACTGCATGGAGGATCTCTTCTATGGAACGGATTACCAGTCCCATCTTGGAACGGAGTTCGGGGGACTCGCGATTCAGGGCAATCAGGTACACAGGAGCATCAAGAAGATCGCTAACGGACAGTTTAAAAGCCTTTTGGACGGCTTCTACAGGGAGTATTCCGGGGAATTGGGGCTTGGGGTCATCAGCGATTGGGAGCCACAACCCATCGTGTTGGAGAGCCGTTTGGGACGTTTCAGTCTGGTTACGGCCGGTCTGCTCAACAATCTGGATTCCCTGGCCAAAGCCCTGATGGAGGAGGGCGTGACGTTCAGCGAGAGCATGGAGAGACAATTCAACCAGACGGAAGTGGTGGCCAAGCTCATTTCTAGGAAACGATCCATCGTGGAAGGAATCGAGGATGTGTTCAAGCATGTGCAGGGCTCCATCTCTCTGGTGTTGATGAGCGAACAGGGGCTCTATGCGGCTTGCGATCGGGGAGGAAGACTGCCTTTGATCATTGGGATCAAGGCGGGAGGTATGGCGGTGACCAGCGAGAGCTGCGCTTTTCCCAACCTGGGATATGAGACAGTCAAGTGCATGCGGCCCGGGGAGATCGTTTTCCTGGATGCTTCAGGGATGAAGGAGGCCAAGGGGCCGGACAGCGATGGCAAGGTTTGCGCCTTTCTATGGATCTATACCGGATATCCCGCCTCTTCGTATGAAGGAATCTGCGTGGAAAGCGTCAGGGAGCGTTGTGGCCAGGCCTTGGCCAGGAAGGATCGCGTGAAAGCGGATCTGGCCTCAGGGGTCCCGGACAGTGGAACAGGGCATGCGGTGGGATACTCCATGGAGAGCGATCTTCCCTTCAGAAGATGTTTGGTCAAGTATTCGGCCGGGTATGGCCGGAGCTATACCCCGCCTTCCCAGGAGATTCGGGATCATATCGCCAGGATGAAGCTCATTGCCATATGTCACGTGATCCAGGGCAACAGGCTGGTCATATGCGAGGACTCTATCGTGCGGGGCACCCAACTGAGGAACCTCACCATTCAGAAATTGTGGGAGGCCGGGGCGTCCGAGGTGCATATTCGCGTGGCGTGTCCTCCCCTCATGTTTCCGTGCCGTTATAATCTCTCCACGCGGACCATCGACGAACTGGCATCGAGACGAGCTATCGCGGACCTGGAAGGCGAATGGGCAGAAAACAAGGGGCATGAGGAGTTTCAGAAATACCTGGAACCGACCACGGAAGAATACGCCAGGATGGTGGAGTGGATTCGAAAGGATATCCGCGCGACAAGTCTGATCTTTCTGACCCTGGAAGAGATGATGGATGCCATTGGGCTGCCCCCATGCAGACTCTGCACCTACTGTTGGAATGGAATGGAATGATCCCACCTGGAGCCCTTCTTCTTTCGGGTCCAGGCGGAGCCGTCCCATCGTTGTTGATCGGCGATGAAGACGATGAGATGGGGGGATTTAAAAGAGGCATTGGACATGACAACCCTCTCCGGGGTGAAGTTTCACAGGGGTAAATATTCAGTGAAAGCGATCCAGAGACAAACCGTCGTGGGAAGAGAAGACAGAGATGCTGTTCTCTCACTTCCTTCCTTCGGTGCGTTGGAATGCCGTGATACGCACCTTGGATTTCAAACCGTTCGAAAACAGCATCTCTGTCTCTTCTACGCCAAGGGCTGCGTTTGGATCGGGTTCACTGAATATTTACTCACAGGGATCGAATCCTACTGGCCTGGAAGAAGAGAATCCGTGAGGTGAGGCATGAAGAGTTTCAAGGCCAATACGATATGCGTGGTTTCGATTCTTCTTCTTTTTCTCCTTGTGATGGTTGGCATGGCGAGACATAGGATGCGACAGGGGAAGGCAGAGGATCATCGATTCGAGAAGACCGATGGGATTGTCTGGTACGACGCGTGTCTGTTTGCCGTGGAAGGACAAGGATGGCCGGAGTTTGAATTGGAGGATTCTTTCGACAGGTTGCCTCTTAAGGCCAAGGGAGTGGTGAGAAATCCCGTCTGGAACCTGGGCAAGTTCTCCGCAGGATTGTGTGTTCGTTTTCGAACCGATACCTCGGCGATTCACGCGAGGTGGATCCTTTCACAGCCTCAACTTCAAAAGCCCCATATGCCGGCTACCGGAGTCAGCGGATTGGATCTTTACGTCAAAGACGATCAGGAAGAATGGAAATGGCTGGCCACAGGCATGCCGGAGGCTCTGGAAAATCAGGTGGAACTTATTCGGGAATTGCCGGTCCAAATGCGAGAATATTGTCTTTATCTTCCTTTGTATAATGGAGTTAAAGAGGTCTATCTAGGAATTTCCAAAGAAGCTCGCTGTGAATCTTCACCTCGATCGGAGGGCCAATCCCAAGCCATTCTCTTCTATGGATCGTCCATTACCCAGGGAGCTTCGGCTTCCCGTTGCGGTATGACGTATCCCGCTATCCTGGGACGCCGACTGAACAGACCTGTTCTCAACCTGGGATTCTCGGGCAACGGCAAGATGGAGGAGGACGTTGTCGAGCTTCTGGCTGAGCTGGATCCTGTCATCTATGTGATCGATTGTCTTCCCAATATGAAGGAGGATGAGGTGACACGGCATGTCAAGCCTCTGGTGATGCGTCTCAGGCAGGCAAGACCTCGCACGCCCATCGTTCTGGCCGAGGATCGCGCCTATGGATATGCGTTTCTGGTTTCTTCTGCGAGGCAACGGAACGAAACCAACAGGGCTGCCTTGAGAAAAGTCTTTGACGAACTTGTGAATGAAGGGATACCCGAACTCTACTATTTACCTGGAGAGACGCAACTTGGAGAGGACAATCTCGCGACTGTCGATGGTTCGCATCCCACGGATTTGGGGTTCATGAGAATGGCGGATGCCTTTGAGAAGGTCTTGGCGCCCATCCTGAAGACTCTGGAAGAAAGCCAGACATAGGTCTTCATTTCCAGGTGTCTTGCGTGAAATGTTTTCCCACAGTCTCCATGAATTCTACGAGATGGGTCACCGCGCTGTAATGAGAACATTCAACCCAGAGGATCTCTTGTTGTCCTCGAGTGGCGTTCCAGAAGGTCCTGGCATTGTCCGGAGGCACCACCTCGTCCCGTGTGCCATTGATCATGAGAAGTGAATTGGGGGGGATACGATGAGCATAGGTCATGGGGGAGATGAATTGAAACCTCTCGCTCAAACTCTCATAGGTGGTTCCAGCAGCCTTCAACTGCTGGGCTATGGCTTGGATCTCCTTGGGACCATGCATGACCATGCCGGCGAAATCTCCAGCTCCAAGCAACATGGCGGAGCGGGAAAAGCCTCCATCTACCCCTATGGCGAGAGCCGTGACAAAGGCCCCCAGGCTGATTCCGCATATTCCGATCCTGTCGCTGTCTACCTCCTCCTGGGCTGCTAGGAACATGGCCGCGCGACGAACGTCCAGCACGGTCTGATAGATTCCCGCCATCATGGTGTTCGGATCCGACGAGATCATGGTCTTGGACGTGGTCCCTGACGGTCGTCTCTCTCCATAATAGGCCATCTTGAGCATGAGTCCATGGCAACCGATTCTTGCCAAATAGTCGCACATGATTCTGGATTCCAGAAATTTTCCATCTAGGATATGAAGCGCAATGATCCCAGGTATTTTGCCTTCCTTCTTGGAACGGTAATATTCGCACCAGACCACATTGTTCTGAGCGTCAGGGGACTTGTAGGGGGAAGGAAAACGGACCTCGTACAAGGTGTAGGCCGTTTCTTCTTTGAGGAGCCTGGTCTTGATGGCGAAGGATACGGGCTTTCTGTCGAATCGGGCCAGCATTTTACTCAAATCGACATCCTTCGATGGCTGAATCTTCCTGTGGAAATGGCCGGACACCGCGCCATCGATCACGCCTAGCTCCTCTTGTGGCCAGGAAAGGGATCCATGGGAAAGGAGCGGAATGAGGAAGAGAAACCGGATTCGCATTTTCCTCATTTCTTGCCTCCAGGATCCTCTTGGATCCAGACGATCATTTCGCCCACGGAGCGATTGGCTCGAACAGCGTAGGGAATGGCCAGAATCCTGGCCGGGATCAGTTTCGTGGATTGAACCTGATAGAGGTCGTTTTTCCAAGTAGAAAGATCTCTGCGTCTGGCCTTGGCACGAAGCACAACGATACCTCCCAGAAGATCCTTTTTAAAGGATGCCGTGATCCTGGAAGCTCTGGCAAGTCGAAGATCATAAAGGTTTTTCCCGTTGTCCTCTTCTTCCAGGCAGTAGACGATTGGACCCCGCTGTAGCGCGATTCGCCCGGCATTGTGTCGAACCAGGGGATGGCTTTCCACTCGTTCCACCGGCATGGGGAAAAAGAGTTTCACTCGATCCCCGTTTTTCCATCTTCGATGTATCTTGGCGTAGCCTTTTCCGGTGATGGGGTTCAGAGCCACGCTCTTTCCATTGAGCCTTATCTTCGGATTTCTACACCATCCCGGCAGCCTGAAAGCCAGCGTGAAGGACTGGGGCGTTTCGGTGGCGATATCGACCACCACAGATTCCTTCCACGGGTATTGGGTGGTCTGTCGGATCCGCACGGGTCCTCCAGGGAAGGTCTGGAGCACGGAACTGCCCACGTACAGGTGAAGGTAGAGTTCCTTTCCCTTTCTTCCATAGATATAGTTGCCCAGAGATGCGATGAGCCTGGCGATGTTCGGGGGACAGCAGGCGCAGCCGAACCAAGGCTGTCTCTGCGGTTGGAGGACATGGGGCAGGATGCCTTTTGCCGAAGGATGCGCGGCCAACGGATTCCCGTAGAAGAAGCCCTTTCCGTCCAGGGACACGCCTGTGATCACGCCATTGTACAGGGCTCTTTCCAGGACATCCGCGTACTTGGAATCCTTCTCGGCCTGAAGCATTCGATGGGCGAAAAAGACCAGAGCGATGGAGGCGCAGGTTTCAGCATAGGCCTCTTCGTTCGGTAGATCGTAATCTTCCGTGAATCGCTCGCCATGGTGGGTGGAGCCGATTCCTCCTGTGATGTACATGCGCTTGAGTTCGATGCTATTCCACAGCATCTTGCATGCCTTCATCAGGGATGGATCCTCGGTTTCCATGGCCACGTCCGCCATGCCGGCGTAGAGGTAACAGGCGCGTACGGCGTGTCCCACCGCGTCCTTCTGCTCCCTGACCGGGCTATGCGCCTGATAATAGGAGTATTCGACCTTCCGTGGATCACCCCTTTTCCTGGCCTCCTGATCGAAGTAATGGGGGGATCCGCCTCGTTCATCGATGAAGAATCGGGCCAGATCGAGGTAACGTTCCTCTTGGGTGGCACGAAAAAGCTTGACCAGAGCCAGTTCGATCTCTTCGTGTCCCGGATACCCCTTGAGTTGTCCCTTCCTTGGTCCGAACACCTTGTCGATATGGTCGGCGTATCGACAAAGAACCTCCAGAAAGCGGGTTTTGCCTGTGGCCTGTTGATAGGCCACAGCGGCTTCCATGAGATGTCCTGCGCAGTACAATTCATGGTCGTCTCTCAAATTGGTCCAGCGCTCCTGCAGACGTACCTGGATGAAATGTGTGTTCAGATAGCCATCCGCCTGCTGGGCCCTGTGAATCAGTTCGATGACCTGGTCCGCCCGTCGTTCGAGCCTCTTGTCTGGCCGTGTCATGAGACTGTAGGCCACAGATTCCAACCATTTGGCCAGATCCGAATCCCAGAACGGATGCGGTGGGTTGGGTTGTCCCTTTTTCCAGCGAAGCTTCCACGCGTCGATACGTCCGGTTTTCTTCAATTGTTCGTACTCGATGGGAAGCGTGAATTCCCTGTTGACGTCGATCCTGGGAGACCAAAAGGAATCATGGATTGCGACCTCGGAAAGGGTAATGGCTCGCAAGGGGCTCATGGACATCCTTTATTCCTTTCATCGTTGGCGCGCATCCGGTCAGCGCATAGATCCTTCATGAAACATGGTACAGGGGATTCCTCGTTCTGGAAAAGCAACGTCTTCAAGTACGCGCGGCCTGGGGCTTCATAGGTGGCCAGCATTTGAAAGGCCAAAGCGATAGAGGTCTCAGGGGGACCGATACCAAGTGTCTGTGCCAGGACTCGGATCCCTCCCTCATTTCTTGAGCACGTGACATCCCTCGATATAAACGGAATCCACGAGATTCGGGTTGTTCAGCGTCTCGAGCGAGATATAGCGTCCCAGCCAGAGGCCTTCGCGAGGCAGCCAGATCGAGGTGTAGCCCAAGGGATCGAGGGCTTGAACTCGCCTGCCCTCTATAATCTAAGATCAGATCGCTTTCACTGAATATTTACTCTGGACTATCGTAGCACCGAGGATGGACCTTCCCTATATTCGGGACGATCCTGACCTGGAATCCATGCAGGTCTTGGTTGGGCTAGCGGGATGGAGGATCTTGCCCATGAAACCGCTGGTGGTTGAACACCCACAAGGTCATGAAGCCGAAGGCGCCCACTATGTGCCATGTCGCGTGCCAGGGAAGGATGCGCGGAGAAATGAAATCATTGTCTCCAGTGGCCAGTCCCAACCCGAGCAGGAACATGGCCACGATCACGTAGAAGAGTCCGCGGGCATTCCTGGGAATCCTTGAATGGTATCGGAAGAAGATGCATGTCACGAGCAGGGAATTGAGAATCAGGGCCACCTCTCCCACCAGAAAGTGACCGAATTCGCCCAACCGCAAGAGTGGCTTCTTGGGGACGCAGTCGATTTCCAGGAAAAGCCATGTGAGGATGGCCAGGTTGACCGGGGTGATGACGCTCAAGAGGATCTTTCGGGACCTGGATTCCATGAAATCCCCGGTTACAGCGACCAGCAAGGCCCAGGCCAGAAGATTGTTGCTTCCCATGTCGAAGAAGGATGCCAAGCGATAGCCTTCCCTGGAATGGAGCCACACCGTGGGGATTCCGGTCAGCAGGATACAAGAGTAGACGAAGATCCACCGTTTGGGATGCGCTCGGGTGAGAAAGGTATAGATCAAGGGCATCAATCCGGCCAGACAGGTGCAGTAGGACGTGACGATGTTGGCCAATTGAGCCGGATGTTGGTATTCCATCGTGTTTCCTTGTAGGTTTCTCTTTGCTCTGCCGGTATCAAGCCCTCGCCCGGCTCGGGTGCGCTGAATGTTTGGCCTTTGGGGTATATTCTATTCCTTGGATTGTTTCAAGAGCCAGACCTCGGTCAGCCTGGACTGCACGCGCCAGTTGAGATCCGGTTCGTGTGGCACGTCGAAGGTCAGAAGAAGGATCCCCTCGCGGTAGAGCGTGTGTGGCACAAGAAACTCCTTGAACTCCCCAATTTCCTTGTGGTCAAGGATGGGTTGAAGGCGAATGCCATTGGCTCGAAGAAGACAGTCCCTGTATCCGGTGGTGCGTACCACATAACCCGCGTCAGGATCCAGTCCCTCGTAACGAAGTCCCAAGGGCCAGTCCATCTTGCTGATCCAGGACTGCCTCAAGCGGCAGCGTCCGTTATCCCACCACATCAGGTCCGGATTGGGATTGCGCGTTTGGACCGGGTCAGTGGTGAAATGCTCTCCACGCAATACCCTGGGGGATTTGGCCACGTTGCCGATATCGTCGTAGAAACTGCCCGCGCCCGGGGTTTCCCAGCATCCCATCTCGATCAGGCGGTGGACCCTGTCGTTTTCATCTTCCAGCTCGGACACCTTGTCCATCTCGTCCTCCAACCACCATCGATTGTTCAAGGGCGAGTCCACGAAGTCCAGCACGGCCCCGCGTTCCGCTCCCTTGGCCTGGTAGGTTTCCACGCTGGTTTGAAAGCCGATGGATTGGAAAAGCTCCTCGCACAGCTCGAAGATGCGCGAACGAAGTGTTTCGGAGCCGAGCCATCGTTCTCCCTGGTCCGGAATGTCCGCCAGGCAAAGGAGTCGCCTTGCCCAGGTCATGGCCTCGTTCGAGCCAAGGGTTTTCGCCTGGATCAGGACCTGATTGGCCTTTTTCTCCAGTTCGCTCTCAAAAAGAAGCCTTTCTCGGACATAGGCATCATAGTAAGCGCGAAGAAGGCACATCTGCCAGCGCCAGTTTTTGGATAGCTCAGGCGCTTGTTCCTCCAAGGATCGCCAGAGCGAAAGGGTGGCCTGAACCCCGCCATTCTCAGCCAGTGCGCCTCGCCAATTCCCTTCCAGGGCAAGGATTCCGTCCGCCGCCTCTTCGGCCACCTTGGGATGGAAAAGTAGCCCGGCATAGCTCGCGAGAATGTCCCGCACATCCCTTGTCGGATCCCAACCCAGGCAACTGAAGACCACCTTGTTGATATCGTCGTGCGCGCCGTCGGAGTAGCTCACAAAGCCGTCCGCGTAGGGAGCGAGCACGTTGTGGACCGCGGCGTATCGTACCGGCTCCGGATTGACGGGCTCGCGTCCCAGGGTGTGTCCAAAGGCGGGATCCCACCAGGGCGTGGGATATTGGGATCGCACCGTGTGGGTGAGATCCGGGTAGCGACGGACACCATAACGCCGGGGCAACCGGTGTCTGGTTTCGCTGAGAGCGGGACTCGAAGGACCGTGCACAATGCCTCCAAACCAAACCGGCATGTGTTTCTCCAGCCAGAGATAGAAGTCGTCCACCCAGGCGTCTTTCCAACCCTGCAGAGAGAGCCAGATCCTGGCTTTCGGATGATGCTGTGCCAAGGGAACGGACAGATCTTGGAGAAAGGGCATGACCAGGGACGGGGGATTGTTCCCGGGGTCGCCTCCCGGGAAGAAGACCGCGTTCAACCGAGGACACGCTTCGTAGTAATCCGCGTGTTGCTGTATCTCCTGTTCCCGCTTCTCTTGGTCCTTCAAATCAAAGGAGGCCGGGGTCCAGATCCAGTAATCCATCTCGTATCTCTGGCAGATCTCGCTCACGGCCAGGTTCATCTTGTCCCTGGTCACCGGCATAAGAGGTCCATCCGAATCCTGGAAGGGAATCCCTTCCACGGCGTTGGAGCCGAACAGGGCCAATTCCCGAATATATCGCTCATATTGAGGAATGTCCCAGGCGTCGTAGGTGTTGGCCGTGTCTCGGTATCCCAATTGATGGCCTCGAATGGGGTAGGCGGGGAAGGTTTTGATCCTGATAGCGGAGCCCATGGCGCAGTGTCCCCATTCCCATCGCATCTCCAGGAGAAAACGTCCTGCCCCGAACAAGGCCCCTCGGCTGTCTTGTCCCACGATCCACAGAATGGGTCGTGCCTCGGCTTCGTTGTCGATCCACAATCCATATCCCTCGTCCTGTTTCGGCACGCTTGGTTCAGGAAAATCCAGGCCTGGGAAGAAGGCCTGTCTGGAGGCCAAAGCGATGACAGGACCTTGGAGGGGCCATGTGCTTGTCACGGACCATGCGAGTCCTGTTCTCTTGTGAACCTCCTCGGTCAGGACCTGGGACGCGGTATCTTGGGCCCAGGGCAAATTGCCCTCCGGAACAATGACAACAGCCTCGCGAAGGTCGAGGTAAGGGGTGGTGGAACAGAGGAAGGGGACGACAGCGCCAGAGTTAAACACCATGGATTACCTCCAGGACAAGGTCTGACTGATCCCGTTTTTCTCGGAGATCAGAGCTGTGAAACCATATATATCTGTGGAAGGCGGACTCGGGCCTTCCCTTTCAAAGCATTCCAGTACCATGGCGACTTCGTTCCTGGACAAAAGCATAGAGGTATCGGGACGAAAGATCGAAGGTAAATATTCAGTGAACCCGGTCTGGCTTAGATTATAGCCGGCAGGCGCGGATGGCGTGAATCCCGTCTGTGCCAGAATTCAGCAGGCGTTCCCCAGCCGTGGGCTGATTCGATATCCACCGCACGCCAGGTCGGGTATATCCGTGCTCTTTCACGGATAGCGGTTTTGCCGCATTATCCGATAGCGCTTCCGGTCGCAGGACGTTAGAATGTATAGATCTGAATGGCAAAGTCATAGGAAAATACTCGATGAAGACGGAACGCTCCCCCAATATCCTCTTCTTTTTGGCTGACCAGCATCGGTGGGACTGGCTGGGGACGAACCGGGATCTGCCGTTGAGGACACCTTGTCTGGAGGATTTGTGCTACCGAGGGACTCGCTTCACCAGAGCGTTTTGTCCCAGTCCCTTGTGCGCTCCTTCCCGCGCTTGCCTGGCCTCCGGTCGGGACTATGATCGATGTGGCGTGGTGAACAATGGCCAGAGTTATCCCCTGGACCAGCCCACTTATTATCAGGCCTTGCGCGGCCTTGGCTACAGGGTGGCCGGGGTGGGAAAATTCGATTTGGACAAGCCAACCTTGTCATGGTCCTTGGATGGATCCAGATTGATCCAGGCGTGGGGGTTTACCGAGGGCGTGGACAACGAAGGCAAGTTTGACGGGTCCAGGAGTTACCTCAGGAACGGACGAAACGCGACCGGTCCTTACCTCAAGCACCTGCAGGATCTGGGATGGGCCGATTCCTACGTGAAGGAACATGACAAGGAGATTCGGCAGAGGAACAAGGACGCCTATGTCACCTGTTTGCCTGATCACGCCTATTGTGACAACTGGCTGGCAGAACGAGGCAAGACTTTTCTGAGAACCACCTTTCCCAAGGATCAGCCCTGGCACCTGGTGGTGAATTTTGCCGGGCCTCACAATCCCATGGATGTGACCGCGTCCATGAGGGCGCGTTGGGAACACGTGGCCTTTCCGAGTCCCCGGGAGAGTTGTCAGGAGGAGTATTCCCTGGAAGACCATCAGCGAATTAGGCAGAACTACGCGGCCATGATCGAGAACATCGATCGTATCGCGGGAGAGATGGTCAGTATCGTGAAAGAGCGCGGGGAGATGGACAACACCATGGTGGTATATTCCAGTGATCATGGGGAAATGTTGGGGGATTTCGGTCTGTGGGGCAAAGGAACGCCGCATGACGCTGCTTGTCGAATCCCCCTGATTGTTGCGGGTCCTGGTGTCAAGGAAAGGCAGGTATCCCGTGGACTGGTATCCCTTCATGATCTGACCGCGACCTTCCTGGAATGGACAGGAGCACAGGTGCTGCCGGGCATGAATTCCCTGAGTTTGGCCTCGTGCCTGAGGAACGGCACGGAGTCGCCAAGGAAAGAACTGGTGGTGGGTCTGAACGACTGGCGCAGGGTTGTGAAGGATGAAGAGACTTCATCGTAGGATGTGAACAAGTAGGATGAACGAACACAGGAGTTGAGGAGATGGATGCCATATCGCTACAAGCTTCGAATCCCAAGGGATATTTCGATTTGCCCTTCGAACAACAGGTCCATGAGGCGCATCCCATGGGAAATCGTCCTGAAGTCCAGGATGTCTTGGCCATAGAAATTGATTCGACCGGCACCATTTTTGCCAAGACACGAGCCGGGATCTTCTCCAGATCCGGGAAAGACGACGATTGGTGTCTCGAGGAGAAGGAGATGGATTTTCGAATCCATGAGAAACGAGAACGTGCTGCTCGATTTGTACCGGAGGAAGGGTTCCCTCTTTCGGATATCACATGCGTTGTCCGGGCCGAGGACAAGATCTGGGTGGGTACCTCGCGAGGCGTGGCCGTCTATGACGACGTGAGCTGGTCTGTTCGACGGGGACGGCGCTGGTTGCTTCATGACGAGGTTCGCGATATAGCCGTGGATGCTCGGGGCGTGGCGTGGATCGCCACCGCGGCCGGGATCAGCGCGATTGGGGAAATCGAGATGACCCTCGATCGCAAGGCCAGCCTTTTTCAAGGCGTACTGGAGCGAAGGCACATCCGAGAGCCGGCTTTGGTGGGCAGATGCTCTCTGCGTGAGCCGGGAGACCTTTCCTCCTGGGAGCCGACGGATGATGATAACGATGGTCAATATACGGCCATGTATCTGATGATGGAGAGTTGTCGGTACGCCGCCACCGGGAACAGAGAAGCCAAGGATCGAGCCCGAAAGGCGTTCGACGCTTTGGTGTTTCTGCAGACCGTTACCCAAACCCCTGGCTTCGTGGCCAGGACTGTGATCCCGTCCTCTTGGACCAGGATGCACGATGCCAACAGGACCTACACGGAGGAGGAATGGTCACGAATCCAGGCCAAGGACCCGCGCAACAAGCGCGTGGAAACGAGATGGCACCTTTCGTCGGACGGTACATGGTTCTGGAAATGCGACACCAGCAGCGACGAGATCACAGGTCATTTCTGCGGATATCTGTTTTACTACCTGCTTGTGGAGGACGCTTCGGAAAAAGAGCGGATTAGGAACCATGTGTGCAAGATTATGGACCACATCGTGGATCATGGATTTCGTATGGTGGACGTGGACGGCGAACCCACGCGATGGGGTGTTTGGGCGCCGGAATCCCTGAACGAGGATCCTCGCTGGAAACCGGAGCGGTACCACAACTCCCTGGAGATCCTGTCCTTCCTCAAGGTGACCTATTTCATGACCGGAGACGAGAAATATCAGCGAGAATACGAGAAATTGCTGCGTGAACATGGATATCTGGACAACATTCGGAACAGGCTTCCTCATTCACCCTTGACGTATTCCAACATCGACAATGAACTTGCCGCCTTGACCTTTCCCGGTTTGATCTGGTGCGAGACTGACCCCGAATTGCTTCAGGTCTATCGGGAATGTTTGGATCACTGGTTCGAGGGGGTGCGATCCGAAGGAAGCCCGTACTTTAACTTCACCTATGGTATGCTCGCAGGGCAGGATCCCTGCATCGAGGCATCCTCGTCCTACTTGAGGACTTCTCCCTTGGATCTCATCGACTGGCGCATGGACAATACCGGGCGAAAGGATCTGGAGTATAAGCGCTTTCCCTCTCCGGAATCGCTTCAGACACATCCCTTGCCTCCGGCCAGCGAGCGAGCGGTGACCCGGTGGGACAAAAATCCCTGGGTTGCCATTCAAGGAGGCGATGGAGTCAGCGAATGGTGTCCGAACTACTGGCTGTTGCCATACTGGATGGGACGATGGCAGGGTTTTATACAATAGGCATGTTGATCATGATGGGTCTAAGCGCCGAGACATCACAGCCATCGCCTTACGCCTTCAGGGAGACGATTCCAAGGGAGGTTCTCGAACGATACCTGGCTCGTTCCATGACTTCCATGGACCTTTTGACCGGCAAGGGAAACGCGGACGACAACATTCGCGTGGTGACCGAAACCGGGGTGGTATGACTCCCAGCGGATGGCGGTGCGACAGCCTGCCCTATTAGGTGGAGCTCGATAACTTTGGCAGCAGCGGGAAGGAAGGACAGAACATCGGTGGCCATTGGATCTGGGGATATGACGAGATCTCTTGGTTTGCCCATCCACCGGAGGAATACCGAAACCGCTGGCTCAGGTGCGCCTGGGACTGGATCCGGGAACAGGCTCCCCAGGGATATTTGCAGATGCCGGGCAGCCGATGCCTGGCAGCTCCAGTGGAGGGCATGTCCTGGTATTTCGCCCATCAGCGCGGTGACGCATGCCAGGAGGGGTTTTAACAGGAAGATACGATCAAGGAGATCTGGGCTGGTAATATCCATTGAAGCCGATCCGAGTGGGATTCATCCGCGCATGGTTGTATTCTAGGACAACCCGGTCATAATGTCGCGGGTTCAGGAAAGGTTGCTTCATGAGAAGAGACATGATGTACGCGGCGATCTTCATTCTGCTTTCGCAGGGCATGCTGGGGTCTTGGTCGGTTTATGCCAAGGACGCGACGAGGCATCCTGTTCCTCCTTTGGCCCGGACTACGGAGGATGATTCTTCGTTCCTTGTCGGCATAGAAATGCCCAGCCAGGTCCCGGTCAGCCCTGCCGTGGAATCCGCCTTGCGTCATATTGGGGTGCAATACATCAACTACTATGTCAACCCCTGGGCAGGTTTTCCAGAACAGGAGAGTTACCTGGTCCATGAAGAGATGATGGACTTCGCGGACAAGATGGAGGTTCCTTTCAGTTTGGCATGTTACGTCGTGGACCCACCTGAAAAGTGCGTCGCGTCGGCGAAGACGAGAGGGACCCGCTTTCGAGGGATCGTGTTCGATGAACTGGAGCACTGCAGGCAACTCAATCCCCATGAGGGCATTCCCTGTTTCGTGGAACCCGAGGGACTCAGGACACTGGAAGAGGCCTACGAGAAAACCCTACAAGGGTACGTCCTTTTGAGGGAGAAGTACGCGGCGTGGGGGGTGGACTGCGTGGCCACGCATGTTTTTCCCGTGCTGCATCATGTGGCCGCCAGAGCCGGATATACCGTGTGCCCCAAGATTCAGAAGGAGTTCTATTCCACGGTCAGTCTGGCCATTGCCATGGGCGCGGCGCTTCAGTACGAGCGGGATCTCTGGGTCAACTGTGACCTCTGGTGCTATGCCATGGTTCCCGGGCATCCTGCCGAAGAGATGTGGAGCAACATGTTGTTGGCCTATTGGCTGGGGGCGGACCTGCTTTACCTGGAGGGATGTGGACACAACCTCACCCACGCGGGCCAGCAGGGGATCCCTTTCTCTCTCATGACACAGGTGACGCCCAATCTGTATCAGTTGACCGAGCACGGTGAAACCCTCAGACGGTTTATCAAGGAATACCTACCGAACCACCGGCGGCCTTGGACCTTCCGCGACGTGAAGCCCACGATCGCGATTCTCAGATTTCCGGATTCGGATTACGGACAGCGTTATCAATACGCGCGGGATCCGAACAGAGCGCCAAAAGAGAGGGAATGGCACGCCGGACTGTATGGTTCGCCTCATCTGCCCTCGAATGAAGACACTCGAGCCTGGTTCGATCTGTGGAATTTACTGACACTCGGAAGCACCGGAACGGATGGGATTTCCCATTTCAAATGTACCGTGGCTGCCGCGGGATACCAGGGAAGACCTGAACCAGGTCAAGTGGAAAGCCTTTACACGCGCCCCCTACTGGCAGCCGTTCATACCTTCTTTGTCCCCATGAACAATGTGGTGGTCTTTGACCACCTCGTGCGCAAGGAACGGCTGGAGGGGATTCCCTTGCTCTTCTTGACCGGAGTGGCCATCAGCGAACCGACCATGGAGGCGGTTCGATGCTGTGCCGAACAAGGGACCACCGTGGTGGTCTGGAAAAACCTGGCTCGAAGGTTGGGATTCGAGGAATCCGGGGACGGCGTGGAGGAGATCCCTTTTGGAAAGGGACGTTTCTTGTTGACCGATACCTTTTCAGGCAACGAACTCTTTCAGAAGATCTGGATGCATATGGGACATCCGGACGAGATTCGCTACTGTTTTGGTGAACATACCGTGGTCCTGAAAAAGGTTACGGACAACCAGGTTGATGTGGTCATTACGCCGTAGGTCGTTAGGAATCGGGTTGAGCCAGGGATTCCGTAGGTATAGCGTGACCAGTATAGGGGTCCTGGGAATTTCGCAATGAAAAAGGTGTGTAGATTGAGGAGTCGAATAAGGCATCAACGGAATCAGGAGGAGAAGATGCCGAGACGTTGCAAGGGCATGTGAGTCGGGATGAAGATTGAGCATGGCACGGAATCGGGGATTGAGGCAAAGGGCGACCGTGGAGAGGTGTCGGTGTCGGATCTGATCAGAGGCAGAGAACTATGCAGCGAGGTCGAGATGAACCATGGGGAGATGGCGTTGGTCTTCGAGAAAGGAGATCAGCAACTCGAGCATGACGCCGTCTTTTCCACGGGTTTCGATGGGGTCGGCTCTGGTGTCGAGGCCAAGACAGACGTCCATGGGAACACGTCCACCCAATCCCTGATGAGGACGGAACTGGTACTACCAGGCGAGGTACAGAGACAGGATGCTGCGCATGTCATCGGGATTTTGGGGGACTCGGATTTGGCGGGTACATTCATGCTTGAGAGAACGCATGAAGCGTTCGAGAACGGCGATGCTGCCGTATTGGCCGACGGCACCGAATCGCTGATGAATATCTCTGAGTTTCTCGGCACACCAGGTCATGAAGAGGGGGGCGGAGAAGTGAGAGCCCTGAGGATATCACAACATTCGTAATTTGTGTGGCTTAGAGGATAGGGTGGGATACACCGAGATTCGCTGGATCCTTACAGCGCCTCCGTTTGGATCACGACCGGTCCGATCAGCCCGGATGTCAGCAAAGTCCATTTGTCCTGTATCTTTATATTGGTCTTGGTGTAACGCTGATCCTGAGGTTTTCCGCGATCGCCGACAAGGCGGTTGCGCCAGGAATTGACAACCGTAATCTCCAGCCGGTTCTCACCGGCCGTGAGTGCGTCGGTGATGTCCGTCCGGAAGGGCTTGGTCCAGAGCGTTCCGAAATCATTGCCGTTCAATCTGACGGCGGCAACGCCGATGTCCTCGACGCTGTTGAGAATCAGCCAATAGGAGCGGCCTTGGCTGTGCACCGGCAAATCAAAGCTCTTGCGGTAAACAGCCTCGCCTGAGTAGTTCTGGATGCGGGGGTGACTGTGGCGGGTCCAGTCCGTCAACGCCTCAAACTGAATCGAAGCGGGACCGCCCCATGCGGGATCAAAGGAGAGCTGCCAGGGGCCGGAGAGCTCCTTCACGGTTTTCAGCTCCGGGAAATTGGCCGACGCCGGGCCGCTGCGGTCGGAGGGTATGGCGTCCCGAAAAACGACCAGCCAGGACCCGCAGGGATCGAATTCAAGAGGCACCACGGTACGCCCGGCCGACTGCCGGAATGCCTGTGCGGTGCGGATGCGTCCGGTCACCGGATCCCACAGCTCCGGCTGCTTTCCGGAGACCCGAAAGACCGCTTCGACAGAGGCAGTCTGTTCACTCTGATTGGACAGAAAATAGAGATCGGCGCCGTTGACCGTATAGTGGATATAATCGAACACCGCCTCCTGCGCCGCATGCAGGATTTCAAAGTCCGGCGCGACTCCATCGGCCTGAAGCACCTGGCGGGCGCTCCGCCCCCATATCAACCGGCCGGGTCCGATTTTGCGTTCGCCGCTTTCGGCGGGCGCGGATGTCCACAGTTGGTCGGAGAGCGCGCCAAAGCGCCGCTGGGCGGCTTCGCCTCCGACCAGGCTGACCAGCCGTTCCGCCTTCGCGCCAAGCACAGTGCCGCCCTGCCGCAGAATCTCCTCAACCTTCTCCAGCGCCGCCAAGGACAGCACTTTATGGTCCGGCAGCATCAACATCCGATAGTGAACTCCACCCGGCACGACAATCCTGCCGTCCACAACCTTCAGTTGCAGCAAAACATCTTCGTTCGTCACGTCATAGTCATATCCGGGCAGCGCGCCTGCCGGATCGGATTCCTTGAACGGAAAGATGTTTGGCACATGGTCGCCATAGTAATACAGCACGTCGGCGATGAACCGTCCCTGCTGGAGCAGATACTGCGTCCGGCTGATGTAGTTCATGAATGCATCCGAGTGATTCCACCAGGTGACCTGCGGGTTGACATGGGTGCCGGCAAAATACTCCTGCCCCGGCAACCCCATTTCCTTGGGCGAACAGGTGAACGTGTGAAAGAAAACCATGTTCAGCCCCGAGCAGTATTCATGGTCCATGCTCGGTTTCTGCGATTTCCAGAGGACATCATCCCAGTGCGGTCCGACCGAAGTAAAGCCTTCGGCGCCGACATATTTCTTGCCGTAGATATGCGCCGCGGATGAAGCCTGCTTGACAAAAAAACGATCCCGGGGGGCTGGCCGGTGCGGCGATGGCACCCAGAATTCACTCATCACGATATCGCTGTACTGATAGTTCTTGATGCCGTCAAACGGCCCCGCGTGCGGCCCGGCCGATTCGGGCATGATCCCCATATTGTAACGGGCGGCGCAACCGGCATAAACCTTGTAGTGGTTCTCCGCCATGCAATCTCCCAGCGTTTTCCTGAAGTCCGCCAGAAAGGCATTGCTGCTTTTGTGGTCGCCAACAATCCGACCGGAAAACACCGGCAAATACGGAATCGGATCATGGCCGCGATATTTCTTGAATTCACTGGCAAAATCCGGACTCCAGTTCGTGCCGTCAACTTCCCAACTGTCCGTTTCCAGATGTGTCAGAACGGTTCCCGCCAGCGGGCCGGCCATTTTCAGCAGCGGATCAACCACCTCAAACCAGTACCGGTCGAACGCCTCCTTGCTGAGATAGTCAATCACCAGTCCCTTCCAATCGCCGCTCGATGTGGCGACATGCGAACTGGCGATCGTATATCCAAAGCGAAGGATGGTCCAGCGTCCCGCGGGAATCTGCCATTGCAGCGTGCCGTCGGCATTCATATGCCCGGAAATATTTAGAATTTCTTCGGGCGACACGGGCGCATCGTTGGGCTGATCCGGCTGACTTTTCAGCAGGAATCGCGTGTCCGGCGCCGACCGCCCGACTCTCTTCAAAGAGGCTTTGAAGTGAAGGTCGGAGATGGGCTGAGCGGAAACACCGCCAGACATCGGGTGTCCTTCTTTATTCAAAGCGACAAGGCGGCAGAGCTGCACATTCCGGGGCGAGGCGGGAAACTGCGGATCATATGACTCTTCAAAGACGACCCGAAACGTCTTGCCCTCAAGAGGATCAAACTTCACTTCATTGAAACCGTCTTTAAGGCTGAAAAGCTTGCTCTCTTTTCCGCTGTCCGGGCAGATCATCCGGCATTTTTTCGGACCATAGCCTTTGCGGCCTTCGATCCTTAAGATGGCAACGACGACCTGCTCTTCAAATGTCAGTTGCAGCCATTCCGGTCTCCCCGCTGCGGGCCCCTCTCCCGGAGCCCGTCCGGAACTGACCCAGAAGGTGCCGGAATCTCCGTCAACCGCTCTTTCAGCCGGAAACTCATCCCTTTGCGAACTGGATTTCAGGGTGAACAATTTTTCAATCGCTTTTTCGGGAATCGCCAGCACGGCGATATCCGTATAGCAGTTACTCCGGTGCTTCGGCACGGGCAACTTTGCATCACAGGCACCGGGACCTTCAATCCTGGTCTCGGACCAGGCCAATTGTTTGGCGGCAAACTCCGGTGTCACATTCGGACCGCCCAGATTCCATCCGCTTTGTATCAGCATCCCCATCTTCAAATCCAGCCGCTGGGCCTCCCGCAGCGCATGCATAAAAAGTTCGGCTTTTTGCAGATTATGATCGTCGAGCCGTCAGGCGCACTTTTTCGCTTTCACGGGGGGGGGCGGCGACTTCCTGACGAGATGCAGCTCGTTCCGCGAAAGCAACTCCCACGGCACCTCCTCGCCTCCCGCCACGCCCAGGGCCGCGTCGGGGTCAAACCTTGGGCCGCGTCGTGAGTTTTTTCGAGCACACGTTAGTTTAATCATGAGTGTTTTCGAGTTGACTCTAAAACGCTCATGTCTTATCATGACGCTTAAATGGAAGAAAAACGTTATATAAGTTCCTTTGTTGAAGAAGATCTCGCCAACCGAATGGTTTTTATTGGCGGTGCTCGTCAAGTTGGTAAAACCACGCTTGCGCTCTCTTTTCTGAGTGACGGCATGAAAGAGAAGTCACCGGCTTATCTGACATGGGACTCTCTTGCGGATCGTGAGAACATCCTGAAAGCCCGTCTGCCGGCAAATCAGAGACGGATTATTTTGGATGAGATTCATAAATATTCTGAGTGGCGCAATCTGGTTAAAGGTTTATATGATAAAAACAAAGCGGATACCTCCTTTATTGTAAGCGGTTCTGCACGGCTCGATTATTACCGCAAGGGGGGCGACTCTCTGCTGGGACGGTATCACTATTACCGGCTGCATCCGCTCTCCATCAGGGAGTGCGATCAAAAACCCGATCAAGCCCTGGTGGATCAACTCTTGCGATTCGGCGGATTTCCAGAGCCGTTTCTATCGGGCAGTGAACGTTTCTGGCGCCGTTGGCGGCGGGAACACACAGCCCGGGTGATTTATGAAGATTTGAGGGATTTAGAGCAGGTTAAAGAAATCTCTAAACTGGAGTTGCTTCTGAGTCATCTCCCCGCGTGTGTCGGTTCACCTCTTTCAATTAATCAGCAGGCAAAACAGTTACAGGTTGCGCATGCTAGTGTTGATAAATGGATCACTGCTTTTGAGCATCTCTATATTGTTTATCGGATAGCGCCGTTTGGCACCCCGAAAATAAGGGCTGTCAAAAAGGAGAACAAGCTCTATTTCTGGGATTGGTCCGCGAACGCAGATGCGGGTGCCCGCTTTGAGAACATGGTTGCGGGGCACCTGTTGAAATACTGCCATTTTATCGAGGATACTGAAGGCTATGATATGGAGCTGCGGTTTATCAGAGATACTGATGGCCGGGAGGTTGATTTTGTGGTTTTGCGTGACAGTCAACCGCTATTTGCGGTTGAGTGCAAAACAGGGGAGCGTAACCCCTCAGCAGCCTGTGCCTATTTCAGAGAGCGCACCGGCATACCTCTGTTTTATCAGGTACACTTAGGCGCGAAGGATTACGGCAATGAAAAAACCGGCACCCGCGTTCTGCCTTTTATGCTTTTTTGCCAGGAATTGAATCTTCCATAAAAAACGTAACAGACCGGAGATGCGCATTGCAAAGAGAGCGCAGAAGGATCAGCGCTCCTGTGTTTGCGAACACGAGCAGGCCTTTGAAAAACGCGTCTCCCGCACCGGTGCGCGCAGAGAACAGCAGTCCTTGCAGCGGGGGAGAGAGCGACCGCTGCAATGCGCTTCCCTGCCTGCGGCAGGCAGGCGGCTTTGAGGCGTTACGTCAGGTGATCCCTGATGATCTGCAACTGATGCGTCAGGTCGTTGATCTCCCGCTGCCAGAAGGCGTCGGTATCCCACTCGGGGTACATGCTGCGGAATTTATAGTCGTTGATCTGCGTGCTGCACCAGGCCAAATAGTAAATGATCCGCATCGCGCGCAGCGGTTCGATAAGTCTGAGGGTATGCTCCTCGAAATCCCCGAACTGATTGTGGCCGGTGAGCAGCAGATTCAGCTCATGCCGGCAATTTTCGGCATGGTCCGGCAGCAGCAGCCACATGTCCTGGACAGGCGGACCGACCATCATGTCGTCAAAATCAATGATCATCAGTCCTTCGCCGGGCCTGTTGAGCAGATTGCCGCAATGGCAGTCGCCGTGAATCCTGACAAACTCAATACCGGTGAACAGGTCGCATATCCGATCGAGTATGCGTGATGTGACATCCTTGAAAGGCTGTTGCTGTTTTTGCGTACCTGTCCGACGAAGTACAGGTGGGCAGGAGCGGCCACAATGAACCGGTAGGAGGGGAATGCTGCGGTTAAGATTCCAGAGGGGATCCGATAGCCTTCGGATACGGGAAGACGATCAGGCGGACGGGTGTAGGGGTCCAGGGAATTTCGTAATGAAAAAGGTGTGTAGATTGAGGAGTTGAATAAGACATCAACGGCATCAGAAGGAGAAGAGGCCGAGACGTTGCAAGGGCATGTGAGTCGGGATGAAGATGGAGCATGGCACGGATTCGAGGATTGAGGCAAAGGGTGACCGTGGAGAGGTGTCGGTGTCGGATCTGATCAGGGGCAGAGAACTATGCGGCGAGGTCGAGATGAACCATGGGGAGATGGCGTTGGTCTTCGAGAAAGGAGATGAGCAACTCGAGCATCACGCCGTTTTGCCCGCGAGTTTCCACTGGGGCGGCTCTCGTGTCGATATCCAGACACAGGTCCATGGGAACACGTCCACCCAATCCCTGATGAGGAGGAACTGGTTATACCAGGCGAGGTACAGAGACAGGATGCTGCGCATGTCATCGGGATTTTGGGGGACTCGGATTTGGCGGGTACATTCCTGCTTGAGAGAACGCATGAAGCGTTCGAGAACGGCGATGCTGCCGTATTGGCCGACGGCACCGAATCGCTGATGAATATCTCTGAGTTTCTCGGCAC